>Ga0114959_10001367_pt1 | contig 21418 bp, 10 predicted proteins | sample C_130625_EF_Meta_FD_87317 | JGI IMG/M metagenome (GOLD analysis project Ga0114959, IMG submission 87317) | Freshwater microbial communities from Lake Croche, Canada to study carbon cycling - C_130625_EF_MetaG | ecosystem: Environmental > Aquatic > Freshwater > Lake | place: Lake Croche, Canada... | reverse complement strand
TTTAGCTCAAAACTTGTCAACTAAGTGTCAAGCTAGGGCGTTATATATGTATACGCCTAAGGAGGCTTGTATGCTAATGAGGACACTAGATGAAACGCTTAATAAGCATCGTGACTGCTATGACTTTGACGATAAGCCTGGCAAATGGGAAAGAGATTACTACGAATCAGACAACCCACGTTATCCAACACCCGATTGCGATACCAAACGTACAGGACCATGTAAAAAAGAAAAAAGTAGTCAAATCTCGAGTTGTTAATCTTCGAGTACAACGATATATTTCTATTGACGATAACGATGATATTTTTGTACAAGAAGATGATCTAGCAACAGGCTACAGACGTCGTGATCTAACAAAGATTGAACATCCTGATGGTCTTAGTGAACGAGTACGATGGAGATTGTTCTTGGCTAGACAGTTAGCCATGTTGAAATATCGTGAACTACACGGTTAATCAATTGCTTCTTTGCTAAAATATTCGGGGTGTTTCTTACCCCAATTACGCATAATCACAGCGGCTTCTGCGTTGGCTTCGTTTTCCTGCGGTGATCCAGTTGCTCCTGGATTTTCTCCATCTAGCTCATGATTTAGATCTTGTTTGTAGTGTACAAGTTCATGTGCTAGGGTACGACAGATATCATTAATGTGACGATTTTTTACTGTAATAGTAATATGCTCACCACCATATCCTCCAAAACTTTTACGTTCTACACTGGTATTGCTGTCAAACTTAAAATCAAATTTTGGCAAACTATTAAGCTCTAGATGTTCAGCGGCAAACTCTATAAAACCTAATAGGATTTGATAGGTGCTTCGCTTGTCTAGGCCTTCGTTCAGGAGTTCTCTTACTTTCATACTTGTATTTATGTTAGCTCTCTGATGGTAAAAGCGAACCAAACATCAAGTTTTGTAGCATTGTCCGCACGACGTATACAAAGTGTTAACATATTTGGATCATTGGCCATTTAATTTTTTAATCATTAGAACATGTGGTTCTTGTGGCTGATGTGCGTCAACTTCAGCATCTTGCATAAATGTGTATGCGCTGGGATCTTTAACTCTTATATCATGCGGGTGTTTTGGACCATTTAATCCGCCGCCTGCATTAATAGTAACACTGTCAATATCTGCGTACTTTTCATTTGGCTCAGTTGAGTATGTGCCTGCTGGGGAATCTGCTAGATCTACAATTTGACGAAATCTGTTGATATCGTCGGCCGCATGTGTTAACGGACTAGATAATTCTGGGGGTATAATTGTAGCTGTAGGATGTGCAACTACAACTTCTGGGGCTTGGGTATCGTTTGATTGCACATTGTCAATCATATCTACCATTTGACGGATTATATCTTGTATTCTCATAGTAGTATTTAGTATGTGTTAATAGCCTGTACCACCTACGTAATATCCTGTATAAACAGTCCATGTTGTTCCAGTAGCATTACCCACTAATACATAACTTTGATTTGCGGCAACTCCAGTATTAGCCGCAATAGTACCGCCAGTTAATAATGCACTTGCACTGTAAATTCCGCTTATACCTGCGGTGCCTCTATTTTGTGTGCCTATTAACAGTTCAACTGCCGGGACGCCTCCCGTAAATACTGAACTAAAAAAAGTTGCTTCATAAACTATACCTGGAGAGCCAGCAGTGCCACTAGTAGAATTATTCCCTTCGTATCTAATTCTTACAAATCTATTGCTGACACTATCTGTGATAGAACTAACACGTTGCCAAGAATTATCAGCTCCAACGATATGTATTTTATTAGTTGCTGGATTACTAGCAGACAATAGAGAGTAGTTACTTGAACCAGCACCAAATGTGATATAAGTATTTGATCCAGGATAACAACTAGTATATGTTGTATTATTAAAAACAAAATTAAAAGGAAATGCTACGTTAAGGTTAGCGTCGTCTGCACTTAAAGTAACTAGACTGGTCCAACCGGTTGCTGGAAATGGGCTTTGACCGCTTGCTCCTAATACTGGTGCTTTAGTTCCAAGTACTGGGGCAAAGGAGCCGCCACCACTGGCATTAAAAAACATCTGCTGTATAGTCATTATGTCAAACCTGCGCCTGAAGCAATCACCGTAGGTGTTGCACCTCCAACAACATATATTAATGTTGCAATTCCCCTCTGTGCAAGTGTTCTATTCCCAGTAGTTGCAGAACCACCCAGGTATAGTGTGCCGGCACTAGGTGCTGTTATTGTTACGCTTGCACTGGTATTGTTAACTACAGTGATTGCTTGCCCTGGAGAAAATACACTAACTGGACAAGTAACACCACCAGTACCTGTAATGTAGATATGTTTACCTGCATCTGATAGAACAAGTGTGTATGAACTTGCACCAGATTGTGGATTTTGTACAATAGTTCTTACATTACCAATAGCATCAGATATTGTATTGTTAACAAACACTTGTCCATTTGCCACATAAATTGCATAAGGATTAGTAATAGTTACATTGGTACCAGGTTGGGGAGCATTGTCAATATATAGTGTAGATGCACTAGTATAGGTAACAGATGTATTTGCAGATGCGATTGTAGGAGTACCTAATGCACTGGCTGCACCATGTGTGGCTGTTCCGCTTGCGGCTGTGATGTTATCTGTGTAAGTTTGGGAAGCAACCGCTAGTCCGCTAGGTGCAGTAACCGTTAGGGCGCCGCCTGTTACGTTTGTATATGATACTGTTAAGTTACCGTAGACTAGTGTTCCGTTTTGTAATTTTGCCATAGTGTAATATTTATGATGGTAATCCTGATACTTCGTCAAAAGTGCCGCCAATTTGTAGTCGGCCAGTAGAGGTTTCACGTTTTACAAGATTATTATTTGCAGGGTATATAGTCACTTCGTCAAGTTGTGATGAGTATAACCTATTTGAATTATTATTTAAACTTATTGTACTTTGGGTCACTTCGTCAAATTGCCAACCTGTTGATAAGGTTAAATTACCACTGCTACTCAAACTCATTTTGATATTTCCCGGAGCATAGTTAAATTGCCAACCTGAGTTATTTGAAACATTTGTGTTAAATGCAGGAGGTGCATACCAAATAGCATTACCAATGACTGATGAATCGCGTAACGATAGATAATTACCTACTACTGTTCCCGCTGGCTGCGATATTCTAAATTGTGTACCGGGTGTAGTGCTAGTTAATGTTACCAATGAACTTGGACTTGTTCCCGCTAGGCTAAACGTATTTACAGTTTGAGTAGTGCCTGCTGTAAATGTTAGACTAGCAGGAGTTACTGAATTAGAAAGAGTTGAGAATGTGTTAGATCCAGAAATTGTTAGGGCGCCTGCTCCAGCTTGTTCTAATGTTGTATTGCTATAAGACACGCTGCCGCCTACAAATGTTTTTGCGCTTGCAGAAGTCATTGATATTTTATGACCAGTACTAGTTGACACTGTACTAGGAGTACCTGATACTGTAAATGTAGAACCAGTGATAGTCCAAGTATTACCTCCAAAATACAAACCAACACCTGCTGCCGCTGTAAAAGTAGTAGCAGTAAGAGAATATGCACCGCCAATGAAACCAAAATTTCCATTAGTTATTGTAATAGTATTTGAACTAGTAAATGCATCAGCTAGGTTAACTGTTCCACCTGCACCATTTTGTACTATAGGAAAAGTAATAGTCTTTCCACTTGTAGTCACTGTCTGTGTGCCTGATGTTGCGCCAAATGTTATAGTACCTGTAGAAGCGTTTAGAGTAATTGAAGGACTTAGTGTAAAATCACCGTAGATAGTTACGCTATTATTGTTTGCCGGGAAGTTTCCGCCTGCGGTGACTCCACTCAAATCTAAATTTTTACAATAGCCCGAAATGCTTGCTCCCGGTGTGCCTGTAAACGCAAAAGACAATGCATTGGTGATGGAACCTCCACCGGAATTTCCAAAAACCACAAACTTTGAGCCGCCAAGTGCGCTGGTGCCGTTGATTATTACAGTTGGTGTGCCTGTGTAGGTAAAGTTGGTCGCTGTCTGCATGTTAAAAACAGTTCCGTAGAGGCCAGGACTAGTTACAATACTGCCAGTACCAAATGCAATTGCTCTTGTGTTGGAGTTGTTTGAACTAAAACTTTGACAGGTTAAATTATAATTACTACCAGAATAAGTTAAAGATAATGTACCTTGATTTAATGTTACTGAATTATCAACGACTAAATTTGAAAGGTATACATAAGTAATAACACCCGGGGCATCAATAACAATTGGTTGTGTAAAAGTTATACCATTACTAGAAATGAATATGTTGTTTGACCTGAAACTAATTGTTAATGTTCCTGTACCCGTTAAAGTCATACTACTACTCATATAAATTGCGCTACCACAGAATGTTGGTGTTGTGGAACCAGTGGCTAAAGCCCATGAGTTAGTTCTAGAATTTGAAAGAAATGAACCGATATTCCAGTTATTATCTATTGTGACTGTACCAACAGAACCAGTATTATCAAAAACTACAGTATCTTGTGCCAGTGGAAAGTTAGCGGCTGATGGTGTACCACCTGATGAGGTGGCCCATCCTGTTGCTGACCAGTTTTGTGATCCAGCTAGATTCCAGTAGACAGTTTTGGCAGCTGTGAATGTTAGTGTTGAATTGCCTCCGCAATCTCCACAGTTGTTTAACGCACCTGTAAAATTAAATGAGCCGCCGCCGGCAATATCTCTATAATCACAATTTACTTGTGTAGCACCGGTAGTTGTTATTGTGCGTTGTGTTCCTAGGGTATTAGATAGCAAAAACAATCTATTATTGACTGCACTACTACTAGAGTTTAAAGAAAGGGCCGAACCGCCGCCAGCGCCAGTTATTGTTAGATTTCCACTTAGTGTCAAAGTACTGAGACTTGGTGCTGTGGATGATGCATTGAATGTTAATGAATTAAATGTGTTAGTAACAGTGTCTTTGATTGATACAATATTAGAAGATGTGTTACCTGAATTGAATATAACATTATAGTAAGTATAACCATTAAAATACACATTTTGAGTTCCGCTAGCAAAACTAATAGTTGAAGTGCCAGCAGTTAAAGTCATATTAGAACCTATTATAGACCAAGAACTCCCCTGGCTGGTAACATTCCAAGTTGATGCGTTTAACTTTAATGCTCTTGTACCTGACCCAGAAGAACTAAAACTCGTCGCCGTAACAGTATAACTGCTTGCACTAGTATCAAGTGTTCCGTTACTAAGATCGACAGACGCAGTAAGGGATGAACCTAATGTCCAGTAACCACCAACTCCATTAAATACAATGAACCCTGGGATGATTACACCATTTGTAGTAACAGTTAGTCCTGTAGATGTACCAGTAAGTGTCAGTTGTCCTTGATATGTAACATTAACGCCACCATTTGAAGCTGTACCACTTAAGGTCATACTGCCACTTATAGATAATGACGCAGAGCCTGCCCAAGTTATTTGTCCTGTTGTGGGCCCTGCCATATTCAAACCTGAACAAACTGCACCAGTACCTACAGTTACTGTATAGGCAACTGATGGAGATGCACTTGCTGTATTAAATATTGCATCATCATTTATTGTTGGTACTCCCCCACCTCCGGACCCTCCCGAACTTGTAGCCCAATTAGTTAATGTTGTTCCGTCCCATGTGCCAGTACCTCCAACCCAATAGTATGTACTTGAAAATATTAAATTAGTATTGTTACCACCACTGGTTGAATATTTAAAGGACCATATTACTGAGCCACCACCTGTAGCAGTCGCAGTGCCAGTCATCCAACTTACTGAACAATAAGTAGATGTACTTGTTCCGCTAGTTTTCCTTGTTATAGTAAATATTGATGAACCAGTACTACTTGCCAACGTTACTAAATTACCCGGAGTTCCATTTAATGCTAGATCAGAAACTGTTTGTGTTGTGCCGGCTGTGAATATAATACTTGTTGGGCTGACTGTATTTGTAATATTTGCAAATGTATTTGACCCTGTAATTGTTAGGGCTCCAGCACCGCCTTGAATTAAATTCAAGTATGTTTTTCCGTTGCCAGCAAATGTCTTAGCACTACTGCTAGACATAGTTATATCGCCGCCAGCCACAGCATTTATAGAAGCAGTGCCACTGACAGTAAATGCAGATCCTGAACCTGTAATTGTTAATGCGTTGTATAAATTAAAAATAGGACCAGATATAGAAAATGTACTAAAGGTCATTGATGCATTATTTCCAAAAACTAATGCACTAGTAACTGAAATTGAGCTAGTAGAAGTTAGTGCGTCACTATTGACCCAGACTCCACTGCCGGCGTTTACAACTATTGGAAAGTTTATCGTGACGCCATTAGTGGCAACGGTTGCTCCAGCACTAAAAGTTATAGTACCAGTGTACCCGCTTACAGTCATTCCAGAAGCTATTGTTAAGTTACCGTATAAGGTAGATGCAGTTGACGAAGTAACTAGCGATCCAGTAAATCCAGTAAAATCTATACTTGTTGCACTGGTATTTGATATGTCAAACGGATATGATCCGCTAGTTACATAAAATTTAAATGTTTGGGTTGATGGTATAGTACTTACAATACCAAGAGTGCCTCCAGTGCCTCCAGTTGCACTTGAACCAGTTAAATTAAGATTAATTCTAGATGTACCTGTGACAGTAAAATTAGTTAATCCAGATGAAACGAAAAAACTACTACCGGCTGTAAAACTTGAACTAGCGCCAGTAAATGTTATTGCGCCTGTTGTTCCAAATGCTATGGATCTTGTACTACTAGTTGAATAAAAACTATTTGCTTGGAAAACGTAGCCTGCACCCAAAGTAACTGTAAAATTATTTAAGTTAAAAGTGCCATAGAATAGTAATATTCCGCCGCACGACATGTTAGTTGATAGGCTAACCGTTCCACCAAGATTTAAAACAGCTATATTTGGAAAGAATTGAGATCCAGAAAGTGTAATTGTTTGTGTATTACCTCTTCCAAAAAAGGATGAAGAAATACCATACGTTGCAACATTAGATAATGTTACAGCAGAAGAAAGGTTAATACTTCCATAAATGGCCCAATCATTATAAAGCACTCCCGGAAAATTTAATGTCATAGCCGTAGTTCTAGTACTAGTATCTATTGTTCCAGTATTCCACGGCTTATCAATATTTATTGTGCCAGCAGAACCAGTGTTGTCAAATACTACAGTATCTTGTGCCAGTGGAAAGTTAGCGGCTAATGGTGTGCCACCTGATGAGGTGGCCCACCCTGTTGCTGACCAGTTTTGTGTGCCAGCTAGATTCCAGTAGACAGTTTTGGCAGCTGAGAATGTAAAATTCGTATTGTTACCGCAATTTCCAAGGTAGGCGCCAAAAGTATTAGTTGCATTTATATCTTGTAAATCAAGATTACTGGCGCTTGACCCCGAAGTATATGTTATAGTTCTTTGTGTCCCAAGTGTATTTGATTTTACAAACAATCTATTATTGAATGCTCCATAAACACCGTTAAGATTTAAATTTGTTGTAACTATAGTTCCAGATATTGTTAGATAACAAAAACTTGGACTTGCTGATGATCCGTGGTAAGTAAATTGAGAAAACGTGTTTGTAAGAGTATCTGATATAGTGTATTGTGCATCTCTAACAAAAGTTGAATTAATTACAACAGTAGCAAAAGTTTTCCCCCCAAATGTAAGATTTTTTGCAACATTTGATTGACCTATAAAATTAATTGTTGATGTTCCGGCGTTTACAGTAGAGGCGCTATTTATTGTAATATATCCACTGATAGTAACTGTCGAACCATTAAGCGATAATGTTCCTGAACTTACTTGCACAGACAAAGCACTACTTACCGTTAGACTGTAATTTGATGTTGAAGTATCAAATGTACCACCATTCGTCAACAAAAACCCACAGGTTAATGCACCTGCTAGTCTATATACCCCAGTAGTTACTTGACTACCACCCGGAGTAATACCGGTAATAAATTGACTAATAGTAACGCCACAAGATATGGTACATACTGATACACCTGGCATATACACATAAGACAGACTATAAGCAAGACCAGATGAAGGAAAACTTAAATTTCCGTAGACTGCAAGTCGTCCAGTTCCACTATGAGTCAATGTGCCTGTGGCAGGACCTGTAACAGTTAAATTAAAACAAGATGCGTCACTTGCAATGTTTGTTGTAACTGTATATGATGTAGCATTACTGGCACTATTAAATATTGCATCGTCAGCAGATGTAGGAACTCCAGCACCGCCACTACCGCCCGATGTTAATGACCAGTTTGTAGTAGTAGTAGCATCCCATGTACCAGTTCCACCTACCCAATAGTATATGTTTGAAAATGTTAAATTAGTGTTGTTACCGCTATTAGTTGAATTGAAGAATCTCCATACAACTCCTCCGCCACCAGTAGCTGTTGCAGTACCAGTCATGTAGCTCACACTACAGTAGGTACAGGTGTTGACACCGGCCGTTGACCCGGTTATGGTAAATGCTGAAGTAGTGGTGCTACCTAACGTTATTAAATTTCCACTGGTACCATTTAAATTTAAGTTGGCCACAGTTTGTGTGGTGCCTGCGGTAAAGTTTATGGTCAATGGTTGACTATTATTTGAAATATTATTAAATGTGTTAGATCCACTGATAGTAATCGGTGATGCACTTGAATTTAATTCTAAATTATAATAAGTCTTACCAGCGCCTTGAAAATTAGCACTGCTGACACTTTGCAGTTTTATAGTACTGGTTCCTGCTGTTATAGTAGGATTACCACCAACAAGCCAACTTGCCGTTTCAACCGTTGATCCGTTTAATACTATTCCATTTGTTCCGCTGGGAAATTGTATGTTAGCGAAAGCGGTAATTTTATAATTGCTGGTAGATGTGTTGAGCGTACCATTGGTTATGACCATAATGTAGACCCAAATATCAGATCCCAGTGTCCAGACGCCGTTAAGTCCATTAAATGTATAACCTGATCCAGCTGCCAGTATTCCATTGGTAGTAATAGTATTACCTGTGTATTGAGCCGCAAATATGATATTACTACTGGTAGCTAACACCATGCCAGATGTGCCGGCTGCAAAATTTAAACTTCCATATATAGAAAGCGTTCCAGCTGATGTGTTTAACGTAACTTTTCCTGATGCTGGTGCATTAACAGTAATGTTAAAACATGCTGGACTGGTTCCAGTGGTCACAGTATAGGCAGTGGCGTTTGATGCACTGTCAAAAATCACATCATCATTGGCAGTGGGAGGTCCTTGAGCTCCTGCGCCAGCTGATGTCAAACTCCAATTGGTAGTGCTTGAGTTGTTCCAGGTACCTGAACCGCCCACCCAATAGTAGGTGTTGCCAAATGTCAAGTTGGTGTTGTTGCCACCATTGGTTGAATTGAGGAATCTAAACAATGGCGACCCAGTAGAAACACCAGTTATATAACTTACACTACAATAGTTACTTGTACTAATTCCTCCGGCCGGAGTAGTTATACTAGCAGCCGAAGTAGTAGTGCTGCCTAGAGTAATTAAATTTCCACTAGTACCATTTAGATTTAGTCCCCCGGTGACTAGTTGGAGTGTAACACCAGCAGTTATTAAGATAGTTGCTGGCTGAACTGTATTAGTTAGTTTACCATTTCCAGCGATGGCACCAATGGAGCCGGCGCCAGTGCTTGTTGTTATAGTTAGTGTGCCTGCACCGCCTTGGTTAATTCCAGCATTTGAAGTACCATTGGCCAAATACGATGCAGTTTTTGCACTTGATGAAGTGTAGGAGTAATATGAGGCATTATTATTCCAGCCTGCACTATGGTTTACTGTTTGAGTAAAACAAGTACCGCTACCTGTAATCGTAATTACAGAGGTGTTGTAGTAAACGTTGCCAGATGTTGAAAGGGTAATTGCGCTAAATGTTGCATTATAATTATAATTCAGTGCAGTAGTACCAGATACAAGTAGTGTCGAAGAAGAAGTAATGGCGCTACCCATTCCCCAAGTTCCTCCACCGTTTGCAATTATAGGGAAACCTATAGTCACACCATTTGTTGTGACAGTCTGTGTGCCTGTTGTGGCAGCAAAAGTCATATTTCCAGTATAACCACTTATGGTCATACCACTGCCTAATATTAGGTTACCGTACAATGTTATAGCATTACTAGTTGTAGCTAATGACCCAGTAAATCCAGTAAAGTTTATACTGCCTATTGAATATCCAGAATTTAGAGCAAGGTCAACAATATCAGTGCCAGCAGTCACGTTGATTGATGGACTATTAATTCCCATATTAACGTTAAAACTTCTTGTGCCCACTGATCCTGAATAGGTTAGATTTATTTGTGATGTTCCAGTGTATGTAAATGTAGAGTACAATATTTGAAGAACAGTGACAGCATTGCCAGTGCAGTTTATTGCACCTGTACTAACAAAAATAATTGAAGTAGTTGTACTGGAGGTATTGCACAGAAATTGAGTACATGTAAGTGCTAGATTGTTTAAGGCTAGGGTTCCACGGATTAAAGAAAATGTTTGACTAATAGTCAAATTATTTACTGATAAAAATAATCCGCCAGAGGGTGCATCAAGATTTATTGGTTGCGAGAAAGTTTTACCAGCTGAGTTAATATTTTTAGTTAATCTATTATTAAATGTTATTGTACCTGTACCACTCAATGTGGTACCTGATCCATTATTCCAATTACCGTAAACTGTAGGTGTTGTGAATCCTGTGGCCAAAGTCATGGCCGTGGTTCTAGTACTCATATCAACTGAACCAATATTCCAGTTTTTATCAATAGTAACTGTACCAGCAGAACCTGTATTATCAAAATATGCAGTATCTTGTGCTAGTGGAAAGTTAGCGGCTGATGGTGTGCCACCTGATGAGGTGGCCCATCCTGTTGCCGACCAGTTTTGTGTGCCAGCTAGATTCCAGTAAACCGTTTTAGGTGTAGCACCTGTAACATTCGTATTACCACCACAATCACCTACTGTACCACCGCTGCTACCTATAGCTCCAGCCGTTGCATTGATATCTCTAAAATCACAATAAGCAATTGTTGACCCACCAGTCCAGTTAAAGTTTCGCTGTGTTCCTGTTGTATCTGAATGTACAAATAATCTGTTATTATATGTTCCACCACTATTTAAAACAGTACTTGATGTAATGGTGATATTTCCACTCAACACAAACTCATTCAAATTTGGTGTTGTTGATGATGGGTTAAATGTAAGTGAGTTGAATGTATTCGTACCTGTGTCTGAGATTGACACGATTCTATCACTTTGATTGTCATAATTAAACACCACATTATAATATGCAGTATTACCAAACTGTAAATTGTTACCGTAACCAGTGATATTGATAGTAGAAATGCCATAAACGATAGAATAATTTGATCCAAGAACACACCAAAGCGAACCAGAAGCACCAGCAGCTGTCCAAGTTGTATTGCTTAAATATAATGTTCTAGAGATCGAACCACTAGAATAATATTGTATAGCAGTTACTGCATATCCAGCAGTAAAGAAACTACCAGCAGTATGATATACATAACCTACATTTAATGCACTACCAAGTGTCCAATCACCATTCAAACCTGATAGTGTAAAAGTAATTCCTGCAAATGATACGCCATTTGTTGTTATAGTATTACCATACGCTGTGCTACTAAATGTTATTCCTGGAGAACTAGGATTGTATGTTTTATTGACACCTCCATTGGCAGCTGTGCCACTCAATGTCATACTACCATATATGTTCATGGTAGTTGAGCCAGCCCACGTGACTTGACCAGTTGTTGGTCCTGCCATAGTCATATTAAAACAAACAGCACCAGTACCCATTGTCACAGTATATGCTGTGGCATTACTTGAAGTGTTAAAAATTACATCATCGTTCGCTGTAGGAGGTCCTTGAGCTCCTGCACCACCTGATGTCAAACTCCAATTGGTAGTGCTTGAGTTGTTCCAGGTACCTGAACCTCCCACCCAATAATATATGAAGGGAAACAATATGTTAGTATTGTTACCACCATTGGTAGAATTAAAAAATCTAAAAATGCCAACACTAGCATTCATATAACTAACTGAACAATATGAACTGCTACCCAGGGTAGCCGATACAAGTATGACAGGTGTTGTATTTGTGCTTCCTAATGTTATTAAATTCCCTGATGTACCATTAAGTTGCATTGCATGATTGGATAATGTTATACCACCAGTAATTGATATGGTTGCAGGTTGAACAGTATTTTTAAATGGACATCCACTCAATTTAATTGTTCCTGCACCTGTACTAGTTGTTATTGTAAGTGCCCCTGTTCCACCTTGATTAATGCCAACATTACTATTTCCAGGATAGTATGATAAAGTTTTAGGACTTGATGATGTAGCAGAAATATATGCTGTTGAATTATAAGATAGTGTACCTCTAGAAACAGTTTCAGAAAAGCAAGTACCACTTCCTGTTACTGTTAATATTCCTCCCAAACCTAAATTTCCACTACTTCCAAGAGTCACAGAACTAAATGTACAAGAAATACCAGAAAAATCCGTACTCATTGATCCACTAGTCGTATATGTAGAAGTGGATGTAATAGCACTACCTGATGTAAATGTTCCAGTTCCATTGGCAGCAATTGGAAAAGATATTGTGACACCATTAGTTGTCAGAGTTTGAATAGTTGATCCAGAAAAATTAACAGTGCTTGTAAATGCACTGATAGTCATGCCTGTACCAAGTGTTAAGTTACCATATATTGACAATGGATTTACTGATGAAGAAACAGTTCCTGTAAAACCAGTAAAGTTTAAATTATTATATGTACTTTGATTTTGATTAATTCCAATAATATCACTACCACCAGTCACGTTAACATTTTGTGCATATGTGGAAGATGTTCTACAATAGACAGTTCTTGATCCAGATGATCCTGAATATGTTAGATTAATTGTTGATGTTCCAGAAGAAGTAAAATAATTGCTACCTCCATCATCAATAGCAAATATACCACTGGCACCTGTTATATTAATAACACCAGTACCGTATGCAATTGAAGTGGCAGTAGCAGCTGACCGTGTTTGTATGCATTGAAATTGTATGGATATATTTACTGTATAATTGTTGAGTGTAAAAATACCAACATTTAAAAATAATGAAGTTGCAGTTAAAGCTCCACCAAGACTTAAACCACCTGATGATGTACAGTTTATAATAATCTGAGGTGTAAACGTAACTCCATTAGGTGTAAGAGTAACCGGACTTCGATTTGCAAATGTTATTGTTCCAGAACCGGACAGCGTAGTGCCGGATCCATTAGTCCATGAACCAAATACAGTAGCTGAAACAATTGATAAACTTGATACGGATAATGTCATTGCACTAGTTCTACCGCTCATATTAACCGTACCAATGTTCCAGTTCTTATCTATTGTTACTGTACCTGCTGAGCCAGTGTTATCAAATACAACAGTGTCTTGCGCTAGTGGAAAATTGGCTGCTGCTGGTGTTCCGCCACTTGATGTAGCCCAACCTGTTGCTGACCAGTTCTGTGATCCAGCTAGGTTCCAATAAACAGTTTTAGGTGTATCAAATGTAATATTAGTACAACCACCAAGGTTACCAAAACGTGTACCACTAATAGTTCCAGCAGCGCCAGCAATAGTAATATCATGCCAATCGACATCTGTTGCACCAGCGGCAAACGCAGCTGCTGTGATAGTTTTTGTTGTTCCAAGTGATAGACCGCTGCTGTAATCACCACTGCCTATGCTTAATCTACATACTGCGCTTGTTCCAGCACCAATTGTAAATGTGCCATTGATTATGGTGTTAGAAGCTCCAATCCATATATTGGCAACACCTGTGGTCGTTTGGCCATAAATTGTCAGGTTATTAAATGTGTTTACTTCTCCAATATAACCAAGACCAATGCCTACGTAAATATTAGAAATATTTGTCGAAGTAAAAGTTACATTATACCATGTTTTACTACCAAAGGGTATTATATAAGCGTAGTAACCATTAAAAATTACATTAGAAGTTCCCGCATTAAATGTTGCTGTAGATGAAAAACGAGTTCCCAAAGGATAACCAGTACTCGTTATAGTTACTGTACTAGAACCAAAATTTGTGGTTCTAGTGCCATCACTACTTTGGTCTAATTGATTAACACTTAATGCATAATTAGCTGTTGTAAATGTGCCGTATGAAAAAAACAAACTTCCGCAAGTAAGAGCACTGTTAAGGGTATATGTACCAGTTCCACATAAAAATAGATAATTAGAAGAACCACTACCAAAACTTAAACCATTTGATGTAATTGTATGAGTACCTGATCCTGTTGCAATTATATTAAAACTAAGAACATTAACTCCTGTGGCAGCTGTAGTTATGCTACCAGCTACTTCAATGCTACTTGATGAAGCAGACCAAGATAATGTCCCTGATGCTGGTCCAGCGATATTAATATCTGCACAAGCCTGTCGTGAAGCAGTAAATGATGTAGTGCCAGATCCTGTTCCATTATATCCACTCAATACGTTACAGTTATATGTTCCAGCGCCACCCGATCCTGTGCCGAGAGAAGTGATTTTAAATGTGGATTGACTGATTCTAATTAAATCACCAACTGCTAATGTGCCACTGGTTACAGTAGCTACAGTAACAACTGAGGTCATGCTAGTTATTGTGCTAAAACTAGCAGTACCAACGAATGTTAGTGATATTGTTACTGTATAATTGCTAGCACTACTAGAAGAATCAAAAAATACATTATCGGCAGTTGTAGGCACACTTGCGCCACCACTACCATTTGAAGCAGTGCTCCAGTTTGCGGTATTAGTTGCGTCCCATGTACCTGAACCGCCGACCCAGTATCTATTAGCCATTTATGGTTTATTCTGGTTTAATTTCAGGAATCACTTCTGGTGGACGATTACTCATTTCAATGATATGCGCCACCCAGTTGTCAAAACGTTGTTGCTTCATAGCTTCAATTTCTTCATCAGTGTAGTCATGATCATCGGCTAGGTGAATAGCATCTCTAAAAGTTCCATAAATCTCGTGTGTTTTTTCAAAATCGTAAATCATTTGTGTCTCCTATTAGGCAAAATATGTATCTAAACTGTTGGTCGTGCTATTATAAATTTGATAGACTACACTAGTGTTGGCACTATTAGACCAGCCAATCCTTCCGCCAGTGTAGATGTTGTTTGTTACTCCTAGGCCGCCAGCAACAGTTAAGGCGCCAGTGACACCGCTTGTACTTGCACCAGTACCTTTAACTGATAAATTTTGTCCCACTGTGATGTTTCCACCACTGGCAACTAGTTGTGTGTTACCAACGACTAATCCATTTGTTTCAAGATTAAGTTTGTTCAGTGACATGATTAAACTCCATTATGCTTGTGCTTCAGTCCAGCTTAGACGACTGTTGATTGTGTTGGTATTTGTTGAAGTAATGTTAGTACAACAAACAGTAATCACGTCAGGGCCGTCTGGGTATTTGTTAAGTGGGCTAGTTGGCACGTTATTGTCTCGTCCACCGCCAAAGATTGAGTTACCAATATCTCGCACGATTGATAAGTCTTGTGTAACTGCACCTGTATTAGATGTAAAGAAACCAAAGATTGATTCGCCGCCTGAAATAGTTTGACTTGCTGTATGATATGCCACTTGTGCTAGACTTGAACCGCCAACTGATGCAAAAGTGCCGCCGCTTAGTTGTCCATTTAGGATAACGTCCATTCTAAAAGCTGTACCACTAGTGTAAACGTCCATCTGGCGTAGTGTCAACTGCATACGATTAATAATCTCTCTAGTACTCATTGTGCCGCCTAGGCCGTTATCAATACTTGGTGCAATACGTATACTCAAAATTGGCACACGCACGTTCTGTGTCAAATTAATCAACGGGGCGTTGTTACCAGTGTTGAACACTAGCGATTTATCATCGTCATAACGTCCGTCCATGATAACTGATGATCCCCAATGACTGATCGTACTGGCAGCTTGTGGACTATACAATTCGATTGCTAGTGGCGTTGTTGTACTGGCTAAACTGTTAAAGTTAGTTGCGGCACTTCCACCTGTTTGTCCCCTAGCCGTGATAGTTAATGTTGTTGCGTTAGTTTTTGTATAAGTCATATACTCAATTACACCGCCTGTTGCGCCTGAAGCGCCAACTGCAAGAGTACCTGATGCTGGAAAGTTTGAAGCATCGGCTACAGTTATAGCACCAGTACTGGTAGTAATAGTCCAACTGTAACAGACTGTTGTTAAGGGCATATGATTAATTTCATAACGTGCAACCAAGTTACCACTTCGCATATATGCTTCTGTGTTTACGTTGTTGTTTGGAATTCTGTGACAATAAATTACTTCACCTCGGTTATTCTTAAATCCAAATCGTACTGCACCAGCACCGTACCAAGTATAGTCTGCGTATAACATCTGCATTTTAGTAAGATCAATAGTCATTCTGCTGTGACCTGTACCGTCCATCTTGTCAATATTCCAACTGTTGGTGACACCACTTAATGTGCTTGGGCCTGCATAGCGTTGGTCAATAGTTTTACTGACAATTGAAGACAATGCTGTTGGAGTTGCACCTCTATATTCTGGATAGATATACATTTGACTATCAGATGTGATATTCACCACTTGATAACTTAGGCCTCGAATAACAATCCAATCATTTGGTTTAAGTTGTGTAGTAAAGAATGTTTGATTATTACCTGTTGTACCAACAACGCTTTGAGATCCTTGGGTCACTGTTACTAGTCCAGTTATTTGTGTAGTACTTGAACGTTTTACACACCAAAGTGTTTGTCCATCAAACTCAAAGAAAAATCCATTCTGATGGTCAAACATTCCTACACGGTTAGTATTACCATACCAATTTGTAGGTGAAATTGTAATAGGAAAACCGGTAGCAGTTGCAGACGATGCACTGCTGGTCATTGTGTAGGTAAAGCTGGTCAACGACGGAACTGATACAACTGAATATGTTGATCCTCCGCCTACACCTGTTCCGTTATAACTAGTTGCAGTTGCATCAGTTGAGCCACTAACTGCTATACCGCAACCAATTCCAAATCCATGTGGGAATCTAGTATATACTGTGGCAGTTGTACCAGATGATGTAACTTTATCAACTGAGATACCTGGTTTTAAAATAGTACCAGTGGAGAATTGAATTCCTTTTCCTGACTGATAACGGAATTGACGTCGTGTTTGACGAAAGATTTGATATCCGTGTGCTGGGTTTACGTTACTAAATTGTACGCCGCCGTCAAATGCACGATGCTGTACATAACCCAATATCCTAGGAAATATACTACCTGTATTATTTGCAAAACTATATGAAGTAACTGCTGTTGCAGGTGAGCCAGCAGTTGATGCAAACGTAAATGTGTTATTTGTTGGTGTCGTAGCAACTACTGCTGGACCGTTTAGTGTTCCTGAAGTTGCAGTAGCACCAACAATACTAATACCGTCACCTGGACGTAGGCCGTGTGCGCCACTGGTAGTCACAGTTGCAACTGTTCCACTTAGCGAAAATACAGAAGTTGCAGTATTACTGTGAGGGATTGCGGCACCACTGTACCAGAATCCGTTCCATACATATGATTTTTGACTGTCATATAGAGTGGCTGCTGGAGTACCAGTTACCAGATAGGTAAAAGTAGTACCGGTACTAGTGTCAACTACCCACCATCCATCAGCGTTGGCTATATCTAATGTACCTTGTACAAATAACGGATAGCTCACAGCTGGAGTTGCTGTACAGGCAGTGGGACTTGCTTGGGTACTTGATGCGCTCATATTATATGTACCAAGACCACCAGATGTATTAGCACCATAACTTTGAACAGTACCACTAATACTTGTACCAACAATAACGTCACCTATATTGATAATACCACTTGCTATGGCAGAAACGGTTAATACAGTACCTGACGATGTTGCTGTAAAACTAGCTTTAGTACCAGTAACTGTAACAGTCTTACTTGATGCTGTTATGTTAGTAATAGTTAAAGGGTTAGTTGGATCAAGGAATGAAATCATTCGTCCGTTGATCATACAAGTTGAATCCCACTTTGTTGGCTGTACACCATATTCAAAGTCAGTATCAATTAAGGCCTGTGGAGTTGACACACGCAGTTTATCAACAGGGTCACGCATTACCTCTGCAGGCATTAATTCATAATAAGTTTCTTCAACAACAATGCTTATTCGATCTGATGATGACATTGAAGTTGTGTTATAGTTCACAACAATAGTAGTCGTTTCTTGACCAGTTGTTGTATTAATTGAATTTGTAACTGTGCCAATTAGTGTAGGATCACTAAAATTATAAATTACAGTATTTCTTGTTACGTTAGTAATCAATAATAATTGTTCTTGACGAATAGTCTTACCTGTTGTTACTATGGTATTAGTCGACGGAGTAAATGTATATGCTTCTAAAATTACACGTTTTGCCATTTGTATGTTTCCTTTGTTATCTTCCCATTATACTTAGCGCAGAAAATGGTGCTTGTGAATAATTAAATGTTGGTGCAGGGTCTTGACTAGTCTGTACTGTACCAAAAAATTTCATTCCGGTTGAGGGAGCTGTCGCAAATTTAATCGTTGATCCAATTGTTACAGTTGCCCCCGCGTTTGGTCCTGGAGTAATTTGTCCAGTTGTAGTGGTTAATGCAAACACTGGTGTGGCAGCAGTTGCATTGGCATAGGTATCGGTGATTTTAATACTGGTTGAACTTGTTACTAGTCCAACATAATATACTGTTCCCAGACTATCATAGTTAGTTATTGATCCAGCATTAAATGCCCCTGTGATAGTAATTGGTTGTCCTACATAGTAGGTGCCGGCTGTAACAGTCAGTGTTCCAACTAGATCAGCAATAGCAACTGATGCAATAGTCGTTGGGGTTAGTATATATCCGTCTTGGAATGTAGGAATAACCGGTAAGTTAAGATAATCTGCGTAGGTTCTTGATGGATAAATTGGAACGCCACCAATCTGTAATGAAAGTTTGTTTGGGTTACCTGGATTATAGCCTGTGCCGTTATTAATGGTCAATGGGAATACTGTGGCCAGGCCATTAAATTTACTACTGATATCATCTAGGGTATATGTATAACCAATTGCATCTCCATTGGAATACTTTACAGAACCAGTATTACCTAAATTGATATTACTGCCAACATATACAACGCCACTTATACCTACACCACCTGTAACAGTTAATGCGCCTGTTGTTTTGCTTGTACTAGCAGTAGCATCAGTAATTGTAGTAGCACCACTAATTGTACCACCAGTAAACGTTCCGCCTGCACTAGTAACAGTAACAGTAACAGCTCCACTTGTATTTGTTGCAGTAACGTTGGCACCAACAAAGTTAAAACTAGTTGCAGTTGATGTTAATAGAGTGCCTTCGTCTGATACTGAAATAGCACTGCCGCCACCTGTTTGTGCTACCCAACTTAGAACGCCGCCAGTTGTACTTGATAGTACATATCCGTTAGTTCCAGGAACACTTGCCGGCCAGGTATAAGAACCAGTTGCGGTTGAAGAGGCTGAGATTGTAGATGTGCCGCTGGTTGAGCCAGCTAGCTGTACGTTTGGCGCTATTAAGCCATTGCGTACTTTAAATTCGTTTGCCATTTCGTTTCCTTATATCCACGAAGAGCATAATGATAATATTAATTAAACATTACACCACTATTAGCGTCCTTACAATATTTATTGTGGCACTTGTTGCGGATCCCATGGTAACGAGTAAACGAGCATTTCCGCCTGATATATCAGATGTAAATGTTGCCAGTGCTCCATTGGTTTCAAGTGCGCCATATTCTGTCATTGTGGTTGTAGTACCATTGTGTATTACCAATACTTCACTAACTTGATAGTTAGTGCTCTGTGTAATTTGAACAAAGTACTTGACACTTCTGTAGGTTGCAATAGCCCAAGTATCAACTGCTGTTAGTGCGACTGTTGCAACTGTGGCTTGAACAACATATTCTGTAGCAATGTTAGTAGGTGTTGATGTGGCTAAGGTAATTGCACTGCTGAATGTTTTAGAACCACTAAATGTTTCAGTGTTGCCTAATGTTGCTAGGGTGCCGTTTGAACCTGGTAATGCTAGTGTTACGTTAGCTGACTGTGTTAAACTAGTAGTAAACGCACCAGTTGTAGTTAAATTACTAGCAAGTGCTAATGAGCCAGTTCCGAATGTTAAACTTGAACCACTACCATCAGTGGCTAATAGAGTTTTAGTTCCTGCTGGTAGTGTAGCGTTAGTTGTGGCTGTTACTGTTAGCGTGGTTGCAAATGCACCACTAGTAGTTAAATTGCCCCCAAGTGTAATAGTACTAGAACCATTGTTAACGCCAGTGCCGCCATATGTAGACCCAACAAGTGTACCTTGCCATACACCAGTAGCAATTGTACCAACACTGGTTAAACTAGAACCAGTAACACCTGATCCCAATGTTGTTGCTGATAGAACTGATGTATTGTTAATTCTATAAATCTTACCAGTAGCAACGTTAATATCTTCAGTTGATGTCCAACCGTTTGCTGTACTCCAAGTAATACTATGATCACTAGTACCTTTAAGTGTAATACCACCGCCAGCGGCAGTAACGTCTGTTGGACCACCAATGTTTAATGTTGCACCAGTTGCCGTACTAGTACCAGTTAATGCGGCACTTAGCGTAATTTGAGTTGCACTATCAATAGAAGCGACCGTTGTGCTTGCTGGGAGTGTTACTGTGCCGTTACCACTTAATGAACTAACTGCTGAACCTGGAATAATATTAGCAGTACTTGAAAGATTTGTAACAACTGCTGAACCAGCACTAATGTTACCAGTAGGACTAACTGCTACAACTCCGCCTAATTCTAAATTCTTATCATCAACTGATACTGTGTTTGAATTAACAGAAGTTGTTGTTCCGTTAACTGTTAAGTTACCAGCAATAACAGTTGTTGCGTTATTGATAGTAAGAGTACCAGTTGTAGAACCAATTGATATTGCTGTACCTGCGCCAGCAAAGTTAACAGTAGTAGCTGTGGTATTGAAAATATCCATTGATGCACTACCAGCAACAATGCTAGTTGTAATCGTTGGACTTGTTCCTAAAACAATATTAGTTCCGCTACCAGTTGTTGTATTACCTAGTGCAGTTACTGTACCACTAGTTGGTAGTGTTAAACTAGTTGTACCTGATGTTACAAACGAAATAGTGCCGTTAGCATCAGTTGTAAAGTCTTTACCAAATGATAAGTTACCACCTAATTTAACACTACGAGCAGCATTGACAACGTCAAGAGTTAATGCTCGTCCTGCTGTTAATGTAGTAGAGCTAGTTGCACCAATTGTAACATCATATGCCGCGCTTGTATCTCTAATAGCTAA
>Ga0114959_10001364_pt1 | contig 21442 bp, 24 predicted proteins | sample C_130625_EF_Meta_FD_87317 | JGI IMG/M metagenome (GOLD analysis project Ga0114959, IMG submission 87317) | Freshwater microbial communities from Lake Croche, Canada to study carbon cycling - C_130625_EF_MetaG | ecosystem: Environmental > Aquatic > Freshwater > Lake | place: Lake Croche, Canada... | reverse complement strand
GTAGCCGGGGAAGAACTTGCGCTCAGCGCTGACCTTCTGGCCGCGCTTCAACTCGACGATCTCCTCAGAGGGGACCAGCACCTCGTCGAACTGGTCGGCGAGGCCGTTCTGGGCGGCCTGCTCCTTTATCTGCTGGGCGATCTTTTTTTCGAAACCCGAATAGACGTGCACCACATACCAACGCTTGGCCATATCGCTTGTCCTAGAAACCGACGCGGAACAGCGCGCGGACGCCGATGCCGAAGATCTGGTCGGCGACGAAGAAGAACAGGGCGGCGAGGCCTGCCATGGCGAAGACCAGCCCTGTGGTGATCAGTGTCTCCTTGCGCGACGGCCAGGTGACCCTTGTCACCTCGGCCCGCACTTCGCGGATGAATCTCACCGGAGACGTGACGCCACTCATGGTTGGGAAAGCCTTTCTGAAACGCGTCTCGCGTTGGATGTGCGTCCAATGCGGTTGGGGATTTCGCCCGAGGAGCTGGGCTGCCCGAGGGCTTGGGCTTAAGGAGTGGCAGGGGCGGAGGGTCTCGAACTCTCAACCTCCGGTTTTGGAGACCGGCGCTCTAACCAATTGAGCTACGCCCCTACCGTGCCACGCTTTGGCTTGCGAGCTGTTGGAAGCGCGCCGACCGAAGCGAGGTTTGGGACTGCTAAAAAGGATGTGTGGACCAGGATGTCAAGTGCGGGGTGTTGATTGGATGACGAGAATGATGACGGCATTGGAGGTTCTGATCGGCCCTAGGGTCTGTGTCAGGCGACAATGTCGGCCCCAGCACTGCCACTGTGGGACGGGGACGGGGACGGTGTGACGGGCTGAGGAGCGTCAGGCAGCGCGGCTGCTGGCATGGAAGCGGCTGCGGCGGCATGGTTCGCCGTGGATGAACCATCCGCAGCTTGCTGGACCGGCGCAGGCGCGACTGGATTGCTGGCCGGGTCGGAAGTACCGACTGAGTTCGGCGACGGCACCGACGACGCGGTGGGCGCGGACTGGGAGTCGTTCCCCATGTTCAGGCGGAACTGGGCGAGGGCCTGAGCCGTCGGCAGGCTGCTCGTCAGATGGCCTGAACTGTCGTAGAAATTGATGATCACCATGTTCAATGCGGGATCAAGATGCATTGATGGGTTGGGATGCATGATGGCCGCAGACACCGTCGCCGGTGAGCTTCGTGCGGGCGTGGCGTCTGTCCCGCTATTCCGGTCCAGGGCGGTGGCCTGGACCGCACGGATCGGCGAGCCGATCTGGATATCGTTTGCCATGTTCTGAACCATCGTCGCTGACATCTGCTGGGCCCATCATTTCAGGTCCGGAGTTTGGTGCGTTCTGCACCAGCCTTGCGACAATTATTTAGACACACGGGACTGAATCAAACGTTAACCAAACCGGTCAAATTCGGAGGCGGTCGAAGAAAACCGCCCCCCTTGTTCCACCTCAATTAGGAATCATAGGACATCAGCGCCTCGAACGGCACGTCCAGCCGATCCCTGCCATGCAGAAAGCGCAATTCGATCAGCGCCGCCACCGCCGGAACCACCGCACCCACCTGGCGCAGCAGGCTGATGCCCGCGCACATCGTGCCGCCGGTGGCCAGCAGATCATCCACCACAACCACACGCTGGCCGGGCTTCACCGCGTCGGCCTGGATCTCGATCCGGTCGGTGCCGTATTCGAGGTCGTAATCGAGCCCCACCACAGGACCAGGGAGCTTGCCGCGCTTGCGCAACATGATGAAGCCGCAGCCCAGCTTCAGCGCCAGCGGGGCTGCCAGCAGAAACCCGCGCGACTCGATTCCGGCCAGCAGGTCCGGCTGATAGGCCCGCACCGTGTTGGCCAGACGGCCCATCGCGACCTGCCACGCATCCGCATCTCGCAGCAGCGTCGAAATGTCGTAAAACAAGATCCCGGGTTTGGGATAATCCGCAACGCCCCGGATATGATCCTTCAGATCCATCTGTCGTGCCCCTGACAACATGCCCGCGCGGCTATACCGTGCGGGGCGCTCAGCGCCAACCGCGCCACATGCCTCGCCTCAACCTGAGGCGAGGCCTCACCCATAGGAATGATCCATGCCGCGCATCCCGATCGCCGTCATCGGCGGCCTCGCATTCTTCTTTGGCTATATTGCGCTGGTGGTCATCATCGCAGACTGGGTGCTCAACTGGCACTGGAGCCTGCAGATCGTCTATTTCGCTCTCGCCGGTGCCGCCTGGGTGCCGGTCATCCGCTGGATCATGCTGTGGTCTGTGCGGAAAAGATAACAAAACTGGTCGGAGCGAGAGGATTCGAACCTCCGGCCTCTTGCTCCCGAAGCAAGCGTACTACCAGGCTGTACTACGCTCCGACCGAGGCGCGGCATATAGCGGCAGCTTCACGCGGCAGCAAGCCCCTTGATGCGGGGGAGCGAGGGGAAAGCACACGCCAGGGGCACGCCGCCGGCATGGCCTCACCCCAGCACAAATCTCGGCTCAGGCTTGCGGATCGCGCTCAGCAGCGCCCGCACCTCGGCCCGTGCCGTCACATGGCTCATCGACATCGAAATCGAAACGCCAGCCTCGCGCACATCCATCAAGGTGAGCCCCTGAAGGTAAAGCTCGCGGAAGATCACCCGTTCGCCAAAGCCCTTCACGGTGCGGAAGCCGATGCGTTTGGCGAGCGCCTCCAGCGTGCTGCCCACATCGCGGCGATTGCGCGCCTCGCTGGCGCCGAGGCGGTTGCGCATCACGATCCAGTCGATGCGCCCGCGGTCGCGCGAAAAGCGCTGCTTACGTGCCTCCCACACCATCTCGCTGTAGATACTGGGGTTGATCACATCAAGCCTGTCGGCATCCACCTTCGCCAGCATGGCGAAATCGACGAAGCTGTCATTGATGGGCGTGATCAGCGTGTCGGCGTGGGAATGGCCCAAGTGGGAGAGATGCGTGTCGGCACCCGGGCAATCGATCACCACGATGTCGCAGCTCCGGCCCAATTCGGCGAGCGCCGTGTCGAACCGGGTGCGCTCCTCTGCCTCCGCCTCTGCACGGCTGTCATGCTCGGCGCGCAGCACCTTCATCGAGCGGGGCTGCGGCAGGGTGATGTTGTGCGACTTCGCATAGGCCTCGCGGGCGGCGAGGTAGTTCGACAGGGTCGCCTGGCGGGCATCGAGATCGATGGCACCCACGCTGTAGCCGTCGCGCAGCAAGCCGACGATGACATGCATCGCAGCGGTTGACTTGCCTGAGCCGCCCTTCTCGTTGCCCAGCACGATGACATGCGCCCGGTGCTGGAACGTCACGGTTGACACGGAACTGGCCTCCACCTCGTGACTTCGTTATGCCAACGCCAATCGTTAACGTCCATCAGACGTTGATAGACAGATGTTCACAGCCATAAGGGCCCAAGGGCAGAGCGGGGGGGGGCATGATGTTGCGTGAGTGCAAGATGTGCGGCTTGTTCCAGAGCGTGCCGCATCTGGCGCCGGGAACGCGCGCCGCCTGTCCACGCTGCGGCACGACCTTGCACGCCCATCGCACCGATCCGGAGGGGCGGTCGCTGGCGCTGGCCACCACCGGCGTGCTGCTGTTCGCGCTCGCCGCGAGCCAGCCGTTTTTGGCGCTGGATCTCGCCGGCGGGCGGCAGACCGATCTTGCCACCGGCCCCTGGGCGCTTGGCGAGAACGGGCTTTGGGAGGTTGGCATTGTTGTGCTCGCCACCACCATCCTGGCACCGATTGCGCGGCTGATGGCGTTGATCTTCGTGCTGCTCGGGCTGCGCGCCGGGCTGCCACGCGGCTGGCTGGTGCCGCCGCTGCGCTGGGTGGAAAATCTGGCGCCGTGGTCGATGATCGAGGTGTTCCTGCTGGGCGTGTTCGTCGCCTACACCAAGCTCGCCGACATGGCGCCGGTGCATGCCGGCATCGCCGTCTACGCACTGGGCGCGTTGATGCTGGTGACGGCGGCGATGGACCATGCGGTGGATCATGATGCGCTGTGGACGCGGCTGGAGGCGCCGGATCTGGCTTCGCGCTGCGCCGGCGCGGGGCCGCGCATCGGCTGTGACGATTGCGGCCAGGTTTCGCATCATGCCGAGGCGCAGCCCTGTCCGCGCTGCCACGCCCGGCTGGAGCATCGCAAGCCGGCCAGTCTGGACCGCGCCTGGGCGCTGCTGATCGCCGCCGCCGTGTTCTACATCCCGGCCAACACGCTGCCGGTGCTGACCGCCATTCAGCTTGGCCGTGGCGAACCCTCGACCATCCTGGGTGGTGCATCTGAGCTGGCGGAGGGTGGACAATGGCCGCTGGCGGCGCTGGTGTTCGTGGCCTCCGTGGCGGTGCCGGTGCTGAAGCTGGTCTCGCTGGCCTGGCTGCTGCTCTCGGTGCGACTGCGGCGGGCGGCGGGGCTGCGCGACCGGACGCGGCTATATCGCATCGTTGAGGCGGTGGGGCGCTGGTCGATGATCGATGTGTTCATGGTGTCGATCCTCACAGCGTTGGTGCAGGCGGGGCAGATCGCCACGGTCATTCCGGGCGCGGGCGTGTTATGCTTCTGCGCCGTGGTGATCCTCACCATGCTGGCAGCCAACAGCTTCGATCCCCGCCTGATGTGGGACGCGGCCCGCTGCGAGACCGATGGATACACGCCATGACTGAGCCACTCCCCCCCCAGGCCCTCATCCGCCCCCCGCGCCGCTTCCCGCTGATCTGGCTGGTGCCGCTGGTGGCGGTGCTGATCGCGGGCTACCTGGCGTTTGACGCCATAAGCCAGCGCGGCCCGACCATCACCATCGTCTTTGCCACCGCCGAGGGGTTGCAGGCAGGGCAGACCAAGGTACGCCACAAGGCGGTGGAGCTGGGGGTGGTTGATTCCATCACCCTGACCGAGGACCTGTCCCATGTGCGGGTGCGGGTGAAGATGCGGCGCGAGGCCACGGCTCAGCTCACCGAGGCGACACGGTTTTGGGTGGTGCGGCCACAATTCGCGCCGGGCAACATCTCCGGGCTCGAGACCCTGGTGACCGGCGCCTATATCGAGATCGACAGCGGTGTTGCGGCAGGGGCCGACCACGGCGGCGCGCGGTATGACTTTGTGGGGCTGGACCGTCCGCCCGCCATCCGTTCGGACGAGCCAGGACAGACCTATATTTTACACACGCCCCGCATCGGCGGCATCTCGGTCGGCTCGCCGGTGCTGTATCGCGACCTCATGGTGGGCGAGGTGATCGCCGCCGAGCTGAACCCGGACGGGCGGGGCTTTGACGTGCAGATCTTCGTGCGCAAGCCGCATGATGCGCTGATCCATGAGGGCACGTATTTCTGGAACAGCTCAGGCGTGGCGGTCGATTTGGGGGCCAACGGGGTGAAGCTGCGGCTGGACAGCCTGCGCGCGCTACTGGCCGGCGCGGTTGCCTTCGAGACCACGACCGAGGCGCGCCGCACCGCCACGAGCCCATCCGGTGCCGAGTTCCGCCTGTATGGCGATGAGAGCGCCGCCGCCGCCGCCGGCTTCAAGCGCCATCTGCCATTCGTGACCCGCTTTTCAGGCTCGGTGCGCGGCCTCGCGGTCGGTGCACCGGTGGAGATCCACGGCATTCAGATCGGCTCGGTCACCGCCGTGACCCTGGCGTTTGATCTGGACGGCCGGGAATCGCATGTTGATGTGCGCTTTGAGGTGCAGCCAGAGCGGCTGCTGGCGCCAACCGAGATGAATGCCCGCACGCCGCTGGAGGTGACGCGCGCCTTGGTGGCGCGGGGCCTGCGCATGGAGTTGCACACCGCCAACTACCTCACCGGTCAGATGGTGTTGGCGTTGGACTTCGTGGACGGCCTGCCCAAGGCCGAGCCGCGCCTGCTGCCGGATGGCGCGATCGAGGTACCGAGCCTGTCCGGCGGGCTTGATGGGCTGCTGGCCAGCGTCACCCAGGTGGCGCAGGGCCTGGCGCGGCTGCCGTTTGACCGCATCGGCCAGGACCTGGCGCAGACCATGACCTCGACCCGCAGCCTGATCGGCGGCGAGGAAATGAAGCGCATCTTGTCCAACCTCACCGGCGCCTCAGCCGCCCTGCAGACGGTTCTGCGGCGGGTCGATGAGGATGGCAGCCCCGCCTTGAAGCGCCTGCCCGAAATCGCCGCCCAGTTTGCCTCGGTGCTCAAGAGCAGCGCCTCGCTGCTGGCGTCGGCCGATGCCAGCTATGGCAGCCAGTCTCAGGTGCGCCGCGATGTGGAGCGTGTGCTGGCCCAGCTCAGCGACGGGCTGCGCTCGGTGCGCCTGTTGGCGGATTACCTCACGCAGCACCCCGAGGCGTTGATCCGCGGGCGGACGGGACAAGGGAGTGAACGATGAAATTGCGTCATCTTGCCCTCGTGGCATTGCTGGCCGGCTGCCAGGCCTCGCCGAGCCCCACGCTTTACACACTCGCCGCCGTGCCGGGCGCGGTGGTGACCACAAGGCCGCTGGCAGTGGAACTGCGCCGGGTGGGGCTTGCCGGCTATCTTGACCGGCCGGAACTGGTGCGTGGCACGGTGCAGTATCGCCTGGTGGTGAGCGAGACCGATCGCTGGGGCGAACCGCTGGGGCGGATGATCGACCGGGTGCTGACCGAGGATCTGGTGGAACGGCTGCCGGGCAGCGCGGTATTCGCCGAAGCAGGCGCGATCTCGACGCGGGCGGATACGGTGCTGGAGATGGATATCCAGCGCTGCGACGCCGATCCGGACGGCACCCTCGTGCTATTGGCGCAGGTCGCCATACGTCCCGACGGGAGGGCGGCGCGGGCGCAGACCCTGCGTTTCACCCGATCGGTGGCGGGTCCGGGCGGGGCGGCCCATGCAGCCGCCATCAGCCAGGCCCTCGGCGCGCTGGCCGATGCGGTCGGGGGCATGCTGGCGCAGCCGTGATAGTTTGAAACAGCCGTGGATTCACGGCAAAGAATTCCTATCTGCAATGGACGCATAACAAGGAACGTTCCATGTCGCTCTCCCGTCGTCTGGCGATGATCGCCGGCCTCGCCGTGTCGGCCCTTCCCATTTTTGCCCCGCCCGCCTCCGCCCAGACCCCGCCGGTGCGGCTGCGCGGCACCATCGCGGGCCTGGAGGGGTCGATCCTGTCGGTGGTGACGCGTGAGGGCCCAACGGTTGCGATCACCCTGCCGGACGGATTGCAACCAGGCGCGCTCAAGCGGCTCAGCCTGGATGGCATCGGGCCGGACAGCTTCATCGCCACCGTCGCCGCCCCGGACGCCGAGGGCATGCTGACTGCGATCTATGTCCAGGTGCTGCCCGACAATCTGCGCGCCACCGCCCAGTTGCACAGCGACTGGGACCTCGCACCCGGCACCAGCATGACCAACGCCATCGTCAGCTCCGTGGTGTCCGCCAGAACCGGGCGAAAGCTCAGCATGACCTATCGAGGCACGCCGATTGACGTGGTGGTGCCGGAGACTGTGCCGGTGATCATGGGCATTCCCGCCAGCCGTGCCGATCTGGTGCCGGGGGCCAAAGTGTTCGTCGTGACCCAGAAGACCGAGACAGGGTATCTCGCGCAGCGGATCGTCGTCGGCAAGGATGGGGTGAACCCGCCGCAGTGAGCTTGCGCGAGATGGGGGAGGCGGAGACCAGCGCCTTCCCCTGCCTCACCGCGCCTCGCGCAACCGGCGCAGCAGATCCGGAACCGAGGAGAATGTTTCGTAGAAGCCATGAATTTCAGGATGGGCGAAGCCGAGATCGACCACGTTATTGATCAGTTCCAGCAACTTGTGACTGGAGCCAGCGATATCGGCGATGAAGATCGGCTTCTGGTGCAACCCGAGTTGGCGCCAGGTGAGGATCTCGAAGGTCTCGTCCAGCGTGCCGAGCCCGCCGGCAAAGGTCACGAAGGCGTCCGCCTCGTCCGCCATACGCTGCTTGCGCTGGTGCATGGTGTCCGTCACCTCGATCAATGTGGCAGCACGGTGCTCGCCCTCACGCTGGCGCAAGAAATCAGGAATCACACCGAACACCTCGCCACCGGCCTCCAGCACGCCATCGGCCACGGCCCCCATCAGCCCGATCCGACCGCCGCCATAGACGAGCCGCTGGCCCTGCCCGGCCAGGCCCCGGCCCAGCTCCAGCGCCGCCGCATGGAACATGGGATGATAGCCATTGCTGGAGCCGCAAAACACCGCCACTGAGCTGATGCGATTGTGATCGGTCGCCAAATTCATTGTATTACACCGTTCCGCTAACATGTCATTTGAGGTGATGTCGCTTTGACGTTACCTAATGCAAGCAGTTGTAGGGATCGCGCCAATGAAATTTATCCGACTTGCTGTCACCGCCGCCCTTCTGGCGACGGCGCTGCCGCTCTCCGCCCTCACCGGGCCGGCTGCCGCCGCCACCGGCGAAGAGGTGATTGCCGAACGCCGTGCCAACTTCAAGCGCATCGGCGAGATCTCGGACGCCATCAAGACGATCGTCGGCGCAGGCGCCGCCACCGCCGAGCTGGGTCCCCTCACCCGTGAGTTGGACGAACGGGTAAAGCGCATTTCAGGCTTCTTCCCGACCGGCAGCGAGACGGGCGGTGGCACCAAAGCGCGCACGGAAATCTGGAGCGATCGGGACGGCTTCAACAAGGCGACCGCCAACATCGCCATCGAGACGGGCAAACTCATCACCGCCGCAGGTGGCAGCGATTTCGCGGCGTTTGGCGATCAATACAAGGCCACGGGCGCTGCCTGCGGCGCTTGCCACCGCAACTACCGCAACCGCTGAACCTTCACAGCAGCGCCACGCCAACGGCGATGGCGGCGGACACCAGCAGCGTGACCGCCGCCAGCAGCGGGCTTGCCATGCGCGGCACCCGAGTCGCCGCGGGCAGGCGCTTGCGCCCGGTGATCATCGGGCGCACCAGGTTATGCCGCTTCAGCAGCCAATAGGTGATGATCGCCACGATATGCAGCACGATGGCGGCCGCCAGCGCGTTGAAGATGATGCCATGCGCGTTGGACAATGCGTCGCTCGCGGCCTTGCCGATATATTTCGCCAGCGGCCCCTCGGTTGAGCCGTCATCATTGGCGCACAGGCCGGTCACCACCTGCGCGGCCAGCAGCGCCAGCAGAAACACCACCATCCAGCCGCCGGCGGCGTTGTGGCCGATCTGAGTGTCCGGCTCGCGACGGGCGATGTGGCGCAGATGCGTCAGTGCCCGCAGCGGGGAGACAACGAAGCGGGCAAAGCGTGACGTGTCGCTGCCCACCACGCCCCAGATCAGGCGGAACACCAGCAGCGCCAGCATGGTCTCACCGGAGGTGATGTGGATGCGCATCCAGAACAGCGCGTCCTTGCCATCCGCCAGGGTGATGCTGACATAGCTCAGCACGAAAAGCAGCACGGCGAGCCAGTGGAACAATCGGGTGGCGCCGTCCCAGACCCGCATGGAGAGCAGAATGCTGCGAGGGGCGGGGCGAAGTGACATCGGGCGAGCTCCTGGACTGGTTCGGCAGGGCGGTTCTGGCGAGAAATCGGGGCGAAGGAAAGAGCCTCGACGTGGGAGTTGTGATTGCGGCTCTTGGGTCAAGGCCTTAGCTTCCCGGCATGTCTGACCATGACCATACCCCACGCCCCGCTTTCCTTCGCCCGCTGCTGATCGGCCTGACCGGACTGGTCGCGCTGGGCGCAGCCATCTGGCTTGGCAGGGCCGATGGGCCTTTGCCGCCGGAGGTTGCGCCACCGTCGCCTCCCAAGGTCGCGGCAGCGGTCGTGCCGCCTGTTGCGGCACCCATTCCACCTTCGATAGCCACACCGGCGCCCGCCCTATCGACACCGGTGCCTGCCAGCGCAGCGCCCGCGCTTCCGCCACCACCGGCCGCCCCGGTCCTCGCACCCGTCATTGCTCCGGTCCCTGCACCGGTCGTTGCTTCGGTCACCGCACCGGTCGTTGCTTCGGTCCCTCCACCGGCCGTTGCTTCGGTCACCGCACCCGTCATTGTTCCAGCCCCTGCACCTTCCGTTGCCCCGGTCACGGCACCCGTCATTGCTCCGCTCCCTGCACCGATCACCACACCGGTTCCTGGCCAGATCGCAGCGCCGGCACCAGCCGAGACAAAGCCGAGTTTTGACATCGCCCGCGTGGATCGCAGCGGTCAGGCGGTCGTGGCAGGTCGTGCCCAACCCGACGCCACTGTGACCTTGCTCGACAACGGCAAGCCGGTGGCAAAAGCGCAGGCCGACAGCAATGGCCAGTTCGTGATCATCCCCAAGGCACCGCTGCCCTCGGGCGGGCAGGAGCTTTCGCTCTCCCAGGCCGGGGCGGACGGCAAGGTGACGGCGGGGGACACGCCGGTGCTGCTGGTGCTGCCCGACCGCGCACCGCCGCCAAAGCTTGCGCCTTCGCCCGCACCTGCTCCCGCGCCGCTTCCGGCTGAGCCGGTTCTGGCGGTGCTGACCCCGCCCAACGCGCCGCCGGTGGTGCTGCAGGGACCGCCGCCGGTGGGGGGGGAAAAACTCCAGCTTCAGGCGGTGGACTACACCGATAAGGGAGCGATCGGGTTTGCCGGCACGGCCACGCCGGGCGCGATGATACGGCTCTACATCGACAATCAGCCGGCCGGCGAGGCGCGGGCGGATGCCCGGGGGCGTTGGAACCTGATGCCTGACATCCTGGTGAGCGCAGGCGTGCACGCGCTGCGCATGGATGAACTGACGTCAAGCGGTGCCGTGGCACAGCGGATCGAGGTACCGTTTCAGCGCGCCGAACCGGCTGTGGTGGAGGTTACTTCGGAGGAGCACGCCGGCGGCCGGATCGTGGTGCAGCCCACACAGAATCTGTGGCGGATCGCGCGTCACGTCTATGGCAAGGGTATGCTCTATACAGACATCTTTCGCGCCAACCGCGATCAGATCAAGGACCCGAACCTGATCTTCCCCGGTCAGATATTTGCACTTCCGCCGAATGCGGTGACGCCGTCTTCCTCCAGCACGTTGAAATAGGGTTCGAGGTTCAGAAGGAACATTGTCACCTCGGTGATGAGGCTGACGGCGCTGACCGGCATCAGGATCGGCACATGCGCCGCCACCTCGACCGAATGGTCGGCACGGAGCAGCAGGCGCCATCCCGGTGGCAGCAATTCATGCATGCGGCGGAGCACCTGGAGGGCCGCGGTGCGCTGGTTGGCGTTCTCGGTGGTGCGGGCGGAGCTGGGCACACGGCCCAGGCGCGCTGAAAATTCCAACCTGTCCGGCAGATCGGCCGCGTTCTCCTGCGCCGCCTGCACCAGCCGGGCGCGCACCAGGATGCGGCGCCATTGCACGGTGAAGGCGGGAAAACGGTCGGGCGAGCCAGGGGTCAACATACCGCGCGAGTCAATAATGAAGGGACCCAACGTCATCACCGGGACGCAAGTGCTCGATCCGCTCGGATCCTTCGCGGAGCCCTGCTGCGCCAATGTTTCGATACTCATCAGACCACCCTGCCGTGCGTGGTCTTAGCTTGCCGACTATGTGTGAAGGTTTCATAAATACGGTCCGAGGCACCTTATCGCTTCGGTTTATCCGACCGGAGCCCCATGTCGTTCGTCTCCTCACTGCGCCTGGTTCTGGCCCCGCCGCATCCGGCGGGGCGACCGTTCATCGCCATCGGGCTCGCCGTGGCGGGCGCGGGTCTGTTGCTGACGCCATGGCTGATCTGGGTGGGGGGCGTCTTTGCCCTGTTCTGCCTGTATTTCTTCCGTGATCCGGAGCGGGTGGCACCGGACCGGCCTGGACTCGTGCTCGCGCCAGCGGACGGGCATGTGGTGTTCGTCTCCATGGCCGCCCCACCGACCGAGCTCGGGCTCGGCGAGGTGCCGCGCTGGCGGGTGGCTATCTTTCTCTCGGTGCTGGATGTGCACGTGAACCGCATCCCGCTCGCCGGCACCGTCAGCCGGGTGTGCTATCGCTATGGCAAGTTCCTCAACGCCAGTCTCGATAAGGCCAGCGACGACAACGAGCGCAACGCACTGGCGATTCGGCTGGCCGACGGGCGGGACGCCGCCGTGGTGCAGATCGCGGGTCTTATCGCGCGACGAATCGTCTGTGATGTACGGGAGGGGCAGGACGTGAGTGCCGGGGCGCGCTTTGGCATTATCCGGTTTGGCAGCCGCACCGATCTCTATCTGCCGATCGGGGTCACACCGCTGGTGTCCGTGGGGCAGACGATGATCGGCGGCGAGACGGTGGTGGCAGAGCTGTGAGCCTGCGCCAACCTGCTCCGGTGGCGCGGCTGCTGGCGAGGCTGCGCACGCGTCGGCTGGCCCGCCCGAGGTCACCGCCGTTCCAGCGCATGATCCCCAATATCCTGACGATGCTGGGGCTGTGCTCGGGCCTGACGGCGATTCGTTTCGCCATCGAAGGGAGATTTGGGTCCGCTGCCGTGGCTATCGCCGTGGCGGGCTGCATCGACGGACTGGACGGCCGCATCGCCCGACTGCTGCGCGCCACGTCGCGCTTCGGTGCCGAGTTCGACAGTCTGGCCGATTTTCTGTGCTTCGGTGTGGCGCCGGCCTTTGTGCTGTATCTTTGGACGCTCCAAAGCGCGCATGGCTACGGCTTCGTGCCGAGCCTGATGTTCGCCGTGTGCATGGCGCTGCGCCTGGCGCGCTTCAACGCCAGCCTTGATGCGCCGCAGCCGGGCCAGTCAGCCGCGTTCTTCACCGGCGTGCCGGCACCGGCTGGGGCGGGGCTGGCGCTGTTCCCGCTGTTCCTGGGGCTGGAAGGCCGCAGCCTCGGCTGGGCCTGGCTCGAGGCGTTCGCGCGTCATCCCTTGATGAGCGCTGCCAGTCTCGCTGGGACCGCCATTCTTCTGGTCTCCACCCTGCCGGTCTGGAGCTTTAAGGACGCACGGCCGCGCGGCCCGGCGGTGCGGCTCCTGCTGCTGGGCACTGGTCTCTATGCGGCATTGCTGGTGGCCGATCCTTGGGCAGCGTTCGCGGCGGCAGGCCTGATCTATCTGGCGATGCTGCCGCTAAGCCTGCGCGATTATCGACGTCGGATTGGAGGGATCGGCTAGCAGGACAGCAAGGTCGGGCAGAGCCCCACCTTGCTTCCCTGCTAGCCGATCTCCACCCACCCGCCATCGCGGGCGCTGTCGGCGATGGCTTTCAGGGCGAGCATTGTGTCGACCGATTCGGCCTCACTTGCGCCGTTCCACTCGGCAGCGCCGAGGCGGATGGCTCGGGCGAAGGACACGGCCTCGGCGCGGAAGCCGTCCAGCGCGTCCACCGCGATGGTCTCCACTGGGGCGATTACGGCGCGGTCGCGCTTCAGGCGCAGCGACAGGCCGGTGCCATCGGTCGGGCCGTGGTTGGAATAGCCGGTTTCGATCACACCGGCCTCGCCGATGACGGTGGCGAAGCGATGGCCGGCCGCACCCATGGTGCAGGTGATCTGCGCCATGCCGCCGGAGGGGAACATCAGGGTGGCCATGGTTGTCAGGTCAACGCCGCTCTGGGTCGGGCGCGCCACGGCCAGCGCGCGGGAGGGGCGCTCTCCCATCGCCAGGCGGACGAAGCTCATGGCGTAGGTGCCGGCATCGAGCAGGGCCCCGCCGCCGCGGGTGGGGTCGAGGCGGATATTGGCCGGATCGCCATGCGGCACACCCTCCGGCGTGCAGAGCGAAAAGCCAAACGAAGCCATCACCATCTGCACCCGCCCAACCGCGCCCTCGGCGATCAAGGCGCGCAGCTTGAGGGTCTGCGGCTGGGACATATAAGGATAGGCTTCGGCGATCAGCACGTTGCAGCGCCGACCGGCGTCATACATCGATGTCGCCTCGGCACCGGACATGGCCAGCGGCTTCTCGCACAGCACATGCTTGCCGGCCTCGGCGGCGCGGATGGCCCATTCGGCATGCAGGTCGTTGGGCAGCGGGATGTAGATCGCGTCGATCTCGGGATCGGCGAGCAGCGCCTCGTAGGAGGCGTGAAAGCGCGGGATGCCGAGTTCGGCGGCAAAGGCCTGCGCCTTGTCGGCACCACGGCTGGCAACGGCAGCGACGACGGCCTCCGGCGCCCCGGCGAGGCCGCGGGTGAATTGCCGGGCGATGTTGGCGGCTCCCAGGATGCCGTAGCGAACGGGCGTGAAATCGGTCATGGCGTGTGTCCTCCGGAATGGCTGGAGCGTGTCACTTGTCTGGTGCGGCGGCAACCTTGTGGGTTGTTGGCTCTGGCCGGACGCGGCATGGTTTGCGGGGAGGCAGACCATGCGGCCATGTATTGCGGCAGTGATGCTGGGTTTGGGGCTCGTGCTGGGTGGCGTGAGCGCCGCCAGGGCCGAGGAGCCGGCGATCTTGAACCGGCGGGCGTTGCCGCCGTTGAACGAGGGCGCGCGGCGCGGCTATGAGCAGTTCCTGGTGGGCAACGTGCCGCGCGCGTTTGCGGTTTCCTCAAATCAGCATGGTGCCTGGCAGGCGCAGGCAAAGTCGCTGGACGCGGCGCGCCGCGCGGTTCTGGCCGGCTGCGCCAAGGCCGGCGGGACGGATTGCACCATCTATGCCGAGGACCTCGATGTCGTCTGGCACGGCGCCCAGCCGGTGGCGCGCAGCGTGCCGGGGGAGTTGATTTCCGGCCATGGCTACGTGTTTGTGCCGGATGTCCGCTTCTTCTGGCACGGGCCGCAGGCGGCGCGCGGCGTCTATGTCTGGTCGCATGGCAAAGGCGACAAGGATGCCCGGGGGATGCAGCCGCAGTCCCATGTGCGCTGGTTCAACAATGCCGGGTTTGACGTGGTGCGTTTTGACCGGGAATTGGCTTGGGATGACAAGGATCGCGCCGCTGGCTGGCTGCGCGACGGATTGGCCAGGCTGCGCGCCAGCGGCTACCGAATGGTGATTGCCGGAGGGCAGTCACGCGGGGCCTGGAACAGCCTGCAGACACTCGACACGCCAGGGCTCGCCGATGTCGTCATCGCCGTCTCGCCAGCGGCGCATGGCACAGATTCGGGCAGTCTTATTCTGCGCCAGGGCCCGCAGCTCTGGACGATGCTGCAAGATGCCAAGCCTGCGCCCACCCGCGTGGCCTTCGTGCAGTTCCTGAAGGATCCCTATGCGGACGACGAAGGTGAGCGCATGGACAAGTTCCGCTCCCTCCTGGCGCCCAAGATCGGCGCGTTTCTGGCGATTGACCGGCCGGACGGGTTCGAAGGTCACGGCGCCGGAGCATCGGTCTCGTTCAACCTGTCCTTCGGCAAATGCCTCATGCATTTCGCGCTCGACCCAGGCCCACCAAAGTCTTGCTGATGCGCAAGCGTGTCGACTGCTGACTGACGCGGCGGCCACGCTCTCGCTCATTGTTTTGTCGCGTGCTTCACGCCTCCGGTTGAATCAACCTGCAGCGATCACGCTTTAACGCGCCGGCCGATGCCGCCCCAGGCTCATGAACAGGCGAGTCAGCCACAGCGTGAACACCAGGATCGCCGCAGCATCGACCAGAAAGGCGATCCGATAGTCGAATGCACCGATCAATACGCCCATCGTCAGCGCGCCGACGGACTGGCCGAGAAAAAGGACCGCGGCGAAGCTTGACACGGCGGTGGCGCGGGCATCGGGCAACATCTCCGTGGCGCGAGCCTGCAACACGGCGTGCAGCATGAAGAAGCCCAGGCCGAGCATCAGTTCCACTGCGACGAACACCAGAGCAGCGTGAGACAACATGCCCATCAGCAACCCGCCCGTCATCAGCAGGCCACCCAGCAGCACCATCCGCGCCTCGCCCAGACGCGGCACGATCCGCCGTGCCATCTGCGTGTAGATGAGGGCACCAAGACCAAAACAGGCCAGCACCAGACCGACGCGCTGATAGCTCAGCCCGAAACCGTCATGCAGAAACGGCGCGATGAAGGGGAAGCTGCCGGCCATGATGGCGCCGTCAAGCAGAGCCGCGATCAGCACCACGCGCGGCACCCTGCCATGCAGCAAACGCATATAAAGGCCAGGATTGAACATCTGCCTGTCGCTGCGCTGGTCGGGCAGTCCGCTGATACGCGTGGCCAACAGCCCCGCCACAATCAGTGCGCCGGCCGCCAGCACCAGGAACACGCCACGCCAGCCGATGCTGTCGCCGAACAGCCCGCCGATCGGGCCGGCCAGCATCTGCGCGATCATCACCCCGGTGAGGAAGCGGCTCAGCGTCACCTGACGTTGAGCGTAGGGCACGGAGTCGCCGATATAGGCCATCGATACCGGGATCAGCCCGGCACTGGAGGCACCGGCGAAGGCGCGCAGCACGGTGAGCGTGCCGAGATCGCCCGCCAGCGCACAGGAGGCGGTGGCGATGCTGTAGGCCAGCAGCGCGCCCAGGATCACCCGCAGCTTACCGAAACGATCCCCCACCGGCCCGAGCACGAGTTGGTTAAGGCCGTAGGGTAAGGTGAAGGCGGTGATGACGATGGCAACAATCGGCACGGTGGTTTCGAAATCAGTTGCAATTACGTGCAACAAAGGATCAATCACCCGCGCACCGGCGGAAGACAGGAACCCTGCTGCGGCAAGCAGCCCGATCGGCAACGGCCGGGTGGTCTGGTCAACATTCATTGCTATCGTGTCGCGCGCAATGCCGATGTGGCGCAAGCCCCCAGTTTCAGTCCCGTGCCATCAGCGATGTAAACTTCGTGTCACGCATGCGCATGTAGACCAAACCTGACATTGCGATCAGGGCAGTGACATACCAATAGAAGCCGCTCTCCATTCCGGCATCCTTGAATGTCAGAGCGATATAGGGGGCCGTGCCGCCGAAAAGGGACACAGCGATGGCATAGGGAAACCCCACACCCAAAGCACGCACATTGGCCGGGAACAGTTCCGCCTTCACCACCGCGTTGATCGCCGTGTAGCCGGACACGACGACAAGGGCCGAAAGGGTCAGCAGCAGCGCCGTCAGATAGTCATGGGTGTGGGACAGCAGGGTGAGCATCGGCACAGTGCCGAGCGTGCCGCCGACAGCGAAGAAAGTCAGCACCGGGCGGCGGCCGATCCGGTCGGAGATGGCGCCAAACACCGGTTGGAGGGCCGCGTAGATCAGCAGGGTGATGAAGGAGATCTGCGTCGCCTGATCGCGCGTCAGCTTCACGGTGTTGACCAGGAAGGTCGGCATGTAGGTGGTGTAGGTGTAGAACGCCGTGGTACCACCCATGGTCAGGCCGAACACCAGGAGCACGGCCTTGGGGTGCTTCAGCAACTCGGCAAACGGATTGGTGCGCGGGGCTTTCTGCACGGCCTTGAATTCATCGCTTTCCACGAGGCCCCGCCGCAGATAAAGGCCAAACACGGCGCAGGCCGCGCCAATGAAGAACGGCACGCGCCAGCCGCCCGCCTCCAGCTCCGCGGCGCTGTAGGAGAACTGCATGATCAGCAAGGTGAGGCTGCCCAACACCTGGCCGCCGATCAGCGTCACGTATTGGAAGCTGCTGTAAAAGCCACGATTCTTCTCACCGGCGATTTCGGAGAGATAGGTGGCCGAGGCACCGTATTCCCCGCCCAGTGAGAGGCCCTGCAGCAGGCGCGCGGCGAGCAGCAGTAGGGGGGCAATGATGCCCGCCTGTTTGAAGGTCGGTGCCAAGGCGATGATCAGCGAGCCCACGCACATCAACGTCACCGACAGGCTGAGCGCGGCGCGGCGCCCTGCGCGATCGGCATAGACGCCCAGCAGCCAGCCGCCAACCGGGCGGATGAGAAACCCAATCGCATAAATGCCGAAGGTGTTCAGCAACTGCGCGGTGGGATCGGAGTTGGGGAAGAACGCCTTGGAGAAATACAGCGCCAAAAAATTGTAGATGTAGAAGTCATACCACTCGATGAGATTGCCGATCGACCCGCCAAGAATCGAGGCCATACGGCTGCGGGGAATGGTGGTGTTGGAATGTGACATGACAGAGTCCTTCGGCGCTTTTGCAATCCGGGCATGGTGAGGTTGAGACGTCAAGGGAAGAGCCTCGCTTGGATTTTTACAAGCTCGGATAGGCCCTCGGGTACGTTACCTGATCGGGCGGTCCGGGCGGTTGCGGCGGGCCACGCTTGCCACAGGCCGCAAGGGCGAGGATGGCCAGCAGGGCCAGGGTGATTCTCACGCCAGCGCCTCCAGCCAGCGCTGCGCCTGAGCCGCGACATTGGCCGGTGCCGTGCCGCCGAAGCTGGTGCGGGAGGCGACTGAGGCCTCGACGGTCAGCACATCAAAGATCGCAGCAGTGATGCCGGGCTCGACATCCTGCATCTCGGCAAGCGTGAGACCGGCGAGGTCCAGACCCTTGGCCTCGGCGCGGGCGACCAGGGTACCGGTGACGTGATGGGCGGTGCGGAACGGGAGCCGCAGCATGCGCACCAGCCAATCGGCAAGGTCGGTCGCAGTGGCGAAGCCGGAGCCTGCGAATTCGCGCAGTCTGGCGAGGTCGGGCGCCATGTCGCGCACCATGCCGGTGGTGGCGGCGAGTGACAATGTCCAGGCGTCGGCGGCGTCAAACACCGGCTCCTTGTCCTCCTGCATATCCTTGGCATAGGCCAGCGGCAGGCCCTTCATGACAGTGAGCAGGGCGACGAGACTGCCGGTCATGCGGCCGGTTTTGGCGCGCACCAGCTCGGCGGCGTCCGGGTTGCGCTTTTGCGGCATGATTGAGCTGCCGGTGGTGAAGGCGTCCGACAGGCGGATGAAGCGGTAGGGCGCGCTGCACCAGATGATGATCTCCTCGGCGAAGCGGGAGAGATGCATGGCCGAGATCGCGGCGGCTGCGAGGAATTCCAGTGCGAAATCGCGATCCGACACGGCGTCGAGCGAGTTGGCGGTCGGGCGGTCAAAGCCCAGCGCGGCGGCGGTGGCGTTGCGGTCAAGCGGGAAGGAGGTGCCGGCGAGGGCGGCCGAGCCGAGCGGGGATTCGTTGAGGCGGCGGCGGCAATCGGCAAGCCGGCCGCGATCGCGCGACAACATCTCCACATACGCCAGCAGATGATGGCCGAGCGTCACCGGCTGGGCGGTTTGGAGATGGGTGAAGCCGGGCATCGGGGCGGCGGCGTGCTCCAAAGCGCGGGTGGCCAAGGCGCGCATCAGTTCGGCGAGCTGTCCGTCCAGCCCGTCGATTGCGTCACGGGTCCAGAGGCGGAAATCGGTGGCGACCTGGTCGTTGCGGCTACGGCCGGTGTGCAGGCGCTTGCCGGCCTCGCCGATGCGCTCGGTGAGGCGAGCCTCGATGTTCATGTGGATGTCTTCGAGATCGGCGGTGAAGTCGAAGCGTCCGGCCTCGATCTCGGCCGCGATGGTCTGAAGGCCGGCGGTGATCTCGGCGGCATCCTCGGCGGAGATCACGCCCTGGCGCGCCAGCATGGCGGCGTGGGCGAGGGAGCCACGGATGTCCTGGCGCCACATCTTGCGGTCAAAGCCAATCGAGGCATTTATCTCCTGCATGATCACGGACGGCCCGGCCGCGAATCTGCCGCCCCATTGGCGGTTGGCTTCGGTGTTGGGGAGGTCCGGGGTGTCGGTCACGGGAGACGTTCCATCATGATGTGGCTGTCGCGCCGCAAGGCGCTGCTAGGCGGGGCAACCCTAGCGAGCCTTCCGCCCTTCCGCAAACCGCAGGCGCAGACGGTTCTGATGCCCGCCATGTCGTCTGCGGCGCATCTTTCCGGCCTTGATGGCCTGATTGCCTCCGCGAAGCCGGTGCCGGCGCCGGCACCGGTGTTTCAGGACGGCGGTGGAGCGGAGACCTCCATTGCAGCCTTTCTGGGCAAAGGTGTGGTGCTCAATCTCTGGGCCACCTGGTGCGGGCCCTGCGTGCTGGAAATGCCGTCGCTGGACGCACTCTCGGTGCGACTTGCCGGTGATGGGATCGTGGTGCTGGCATTGTCGTCAGACCGGGGTGGTGCCAAGACCGTGGCCCGTTTCTATGAGAGCCACGGCATCACACATCTGGGTCTCTGGCTTGATCCGTTCGGCCGGGCCGGTCAGGCCTATGGGGCGCGGGGCCTGCCGACCACGCTGATTCTCGACCGTGTGGGGCGCGAGGTGGCGAGGTTGGAAGGCGGCGCTGATTGGAGCACGGACGCAGCGGCGGCACGCGTGCGGGCGTTGGTGGGGTAAGGGCCTCCGTGCCCCACCAACATACCCTGCTTCGATCTGCGTTGGCAGCGTGATCGCAGCAGGTTGGATCAACCGGAGGCGCGAATCACGCGATAAAATAAAGAGCTCGTGCGTGGCTGCCGCGCCTATCAGCGGCGGACACGCTTTAATAGGTGGCCCGGCCGCCAGAGCAATCAAACACGGCACCGGTGCTGAACGCTGCTTCCTCGCTGGCGAGCCAGCAGACGAGGCTTGCCACCTCGTCCACGGTGCCGAACCGGCCCATCGGGATCTTGGACAGCATGAAGTCGATATGTTCCTGCGTCATCTGGTCGAAGATGGCGGTGCGAACGGCGGCGGGCGTGACGCAGTTGACGCGGATCTCGGTCTTGGCGAGTTCCTTGCCGAGCGATTTGGTGAGGCCAATGACCGCGGCCTTGGAGGTGGAATAGGCCGAGGCGTTGGGGTTGCCTTCCTTGCCGGCAACGGAGGCGATATTGACGATGCGGCCATAGCCGCCGGCGATCATGTGCGGCACAACGGCGCGGCAGGCATAGAACACGCCGTTGATGTTGACATCCATCACGCGCTTCCAGTCGGCGATTGGGTAGGTCCAGGTTGGGCCGTTGGGGCCGGTGATGCCGGCGGAGGCGACCAGGATATCAATACGGCCCAGCGCTGCGGCCGTGGCGTCGGCTGCGGACTGGACGGCTTCGGGGTCGGTCAGATCGAGGTTTTCGATGTGATCAAAGCCTTCGCAGGGCTTGCGGTCCCAGATGGCCACCTTGGCGCCTTCATCCTGCAAGCGGCGCGCGATGCCGGCGCCGATACCGGACGCCCCACCGGTGATGACCGCCACCCGGCCTGCGAAACGTGACATGCGCTATGATCCCTGTGCTGATTTCCACCCTGGCCGGAACATGCGGGAATTCACTTTCCCTGGCCAGAGCCGGTCAGGACGTGCGCTGTTCGCCCACACGGCTGCCGGGCGGCAGGAATTTGCGCAGGTAATCCGGCCAGGCGGCGCGCTCGGTCAGCATGGCGCGCGCGGTGCGGTAGCCGCTTTCCTCGCGGGCCAGTGTGTCCGGGTCAACATCCGGAAAGACGATCGTGTCGGGAAACAACGTAGCACTGTTCTGCTGATTCATGGCTTCCACCTTTGAAACCTTGCCTGGATATCAGGCTCGCAGCCAGCATCGCTGAGATGAGAGCCTTAGCCCAGGCGGTGAAACTACTTATTAATCTTACATACCTTTTGGTTTGCGCTCTGTGACGCGGCGCACAAAATGTACGAAGGAATATGTAAAGAATTAGTTAAATTCATGCCGAACGTTCACAAACCCGCGATGCGTGGTGTCAACTTTTTTGCCACATCACCAGTGCCCTCAGGTTCGGCTTGCGCAGAATGGCCTGCGACAT
>Ga0114959_10001363_pt1 | contig 21462 bp, 21 predicted proteins | sample C_130625_EF_Meta_FD_87317 | JGI IMG/M metagenome (GOLD analysis project Ga0114959, IMG submission 87317) | Freshwater microbial communities from Lake Croche, Canada to study carbon cycling - C_130625_EF_MetaG | ecosystem: Environmental > Aquatic > Freshwater > Lake | place: Lake Croche, Canada... | reverse complement strand
GGCAAGATCACCATTTCTGCTGATAATGCATGTGACACGGCGACCGAAATCGGCTTGGCCGTTGAAAGTTTGCTCAATAGACTCAATAGCAAAGTTTGTGTAACGTCTGTATGTGACTTTCCAAAAAGTAATTTGAGGGTTACCAGTAAGGTAAACATCCTGAGCGCCATAAGCGACGAGTTGCATAAGACCACCTCCCATAGTTTATAATATTGCTAAAGAAAAAAATTTGAAAAAATTTAATTAAATTAAATTTTTTAATTTAATTGGATATTACACTACAAAATTAAGATAAAATTTTATTAATGTCAAAATTGCCCTTCATGAATGAAAGGAGATAGGAATCTAATAAAACTTCTTTTTTTCCCTCATGATTTTTGGTAAAAATGTAAGAATCCCTTTTTTTCTTAATGCTCCACCCATCGTTGATTGCGTTAAATAAAAAAATCATTTTTTGAAATTTAATATTATCAATTCTAATGTCACAATTTGGTCCTCCAGAATTTTCAATATTTACATTTAATTCTATGTGATTTGTTTCACTCATTTTGCTTATATTTATAAAAATATAGAAAAGTAAAATGCAGTTTTAACTTGAAAATTTTTTTTATATATTTGAAAAAATAATCTATTAAATAAAAAGTATTAAATAATAATACACTACTTAAATGCCGTCTTTCAAGCCTAAAACTATTAAAAAAATTAAAGTTAACAAGAAAAATTCAACAACTTTAGACGGTAAGCACAGGGAATTTGTTAATGAATTTAATAAAGACGAAAATGATAAAATTCCTCGTTTAAAAAAAGAAAAAATGGAAATTAAAAGTATCATTGAAAAAAATTCTATTGAAAATACATTAACTATTGAACAATTAATGGACTATCGTGATAAGCTTGCAGAATTAACAAATGAAATTAAACAATTGAAAAGTAAAAAAATTGACTATTTTTTAAATAACTCTAAATATATCTTTGATTATTTTGAAAATAAAAAGGATATATCTGCTGGAAATACAACCACTAAAAACAAAATGCTTGAATCATTTTTTAAAATGAAACCCCAAGACAATTCTAATATGATAGAAAACAGAAATAACAATATTTTTCAAAAATATCTTAGCAATATTGATGAATCTTTTTTGGACATTAATGCATTTTTAAGACCAACCGACGTGTGTCAATCGTGCTTTAAAGGTGAATTAATTCCAATGGACGATGAAGGCGTATTAATTTGCAATGTGTGTTCCAAGAACTTTCAGTACCTCATTGAAAATGAAAAACCTTCGTATAAAGAACCTCCAAAAGAAGTGTGTTTTTATGCATATAAAAAAATTAATCATTTTAAAGAAATTTTGGCCCAATTTCAAGGCAAAGAAACTACCCAAATACCTACAGAAGTTATTGATAATCTTAAACACCAGATTAAAAAAGAACGTATTGAATATTCAAAGCTTACTTATTACAAAACTAAAGAAATACTTAAAAAACTTGGGTATAATAAATACTATGAACACATCAATTTCATTAAAGACAAATTAGGCATTAAACCTCCAATTATTTCTCAAGAATTAGAAGAGACTCTGTGCAATTTCTTCATGGAAATACAGTATCCGTATGCAAAACATTGTCCTGATTATCGCGTAAACTTTTTGCATTACTATTATGTGCTTTATAAGTTGTTTGAATTGCTGAATGAAACACAGTATCTTCCAGAAATTCCAATGTTAAAGGACAGAGAGAAGTTGATTGAACAGGACACGATTTGGAAAAAGATATGCGAGGAATTAGATTGGGAATTTATAGCGACTATTTAACGTCTTCTATGTCTTCTTGATTTTCTGGACTTTTTATTTCTTCTTGTTCTTCTCTTTCCACCATTGGTTAAATCTAGATTTGCCATATTTCCTGGTTGACCTGGAACGGCATTGTCATCCATTGATGACATAGAATCTTCGCCTTCTGTAGCAGTTAAATTATCTGAAGCATCATCAAACTGTTGAGTTAAATTTAGACCAGACATTCCAGAATCACCTGTTGTGTAACCTGATTCAGAGTTTCTATCAGTGGTTTCAAGGTCGCTTAAATGTAAAGAACCTTGTGATCCAGGCGTATCCACATCAATAAAATTTGGTGAACCTTGTTGTTGAATTGGAGAACCAGGTGGAGTTAACATTCCAATGCCTCCTTTTTTATGCATCTTTTTATTCTTTCTTGTATTTCTTCTACGCATTTTTATAGTTTTTTTAGATTTTTTAGTTCGTGCCATATAAAATAATATGATATAATTAATTTATCATATTATTAGTTGTATAAGTGGGTAGTAGTTAATTTAAAGTCCACCAGGAAACCCTACAAGATTGGCACCAATGCCAAAGCCAGCGCCAGAACGAGTTGTAGCACCAATGCTAGGGACGTATGTGTCCAAAATACTAAATGTGGCAGCGGCAGTTAATGCAAGTAAAACAATTTCCTCAATATTTAATGAACGTTTAGGAATGGCGTATGCAGCAATGGCTACCATTAAACCCTCAACTAAATACTTAATGACTCTTTTGACAAGCTCAGCGATATCAAACATCTATATTAAATAATAAGAAAAAAATATATTGTGTGATAAAAAACTTAAAATAAAAACTACTAAATAATAAAATGGTTGGTCATTCAAAAGAAAAAAACCCTGAAAGTTCAAATGAATCTTTTGGTTTTGAGAGAAAAGTAACTGAATCTGGTGCAATTAATCCTAAATATGTTGATGTTTTAGATGAGGATAAGCAAATTGCTGGACAGAAGTTTGTTTGTATTTCTTTTATTTCTCCTGAAAAAATTGTTAAGCTAAAAGAGTTATTTTTCTTTGAGGAATTCCTAAAGAAGTGGGAGTTTTCCAAGAATATGGAAAAATTTATACAGTTTTTAAATTTTGTTAGTTATAAATACAAATTATCATTTGACGAGGTTTCAAAGGATTATAAAGAGTTCTTAAAAGAGGAGCAGGAGTTATTAGTTAAAGGCAATATGGAAGACGATTACAAGACATTCTTGGATCAGAATGAGGAGGACCTTGAAAATGCTTTTAATGTGAAGCACAATTTCCAAACTTCTACTCGCGGAATTAAAATTAGAGGCGCTTATCCAACCATGGAGGAGGCCGAATTACGATGCAAGATGTTGAGAGAAGTTGACCCCAACCACGATGTCTTTGTTGGTCCTGTGGGTATGTGGATGCCTTGGGATCCTGAGGCCTACAAGACTGGGCGCGTAGAATATATGGAGGAGGAGCTTAATCAATTGATGCAAGAGAAGAATAAGAATGAGAATTTTGCCAAGTCTGCTTTTGATCAACGCGTCAAGGAAACCAAGAAGAAGGCTATTGAGGAGAATATAAAAGCAGCCGAAAAGACAGGTGCAACTCTTACACAAAATATTGACGAAGAGGGTAATTTGATTGGCGTGTCCGGAATCAACACTCAAGAGAGAACTTTGAAGGATCAAGATTCAATTTCTACCGCTGACGTTCGCGCGGAATTGTTTGAGGGTGAAAATATTATTGTTGGAAAGACTGATAATGGACAGAGCGAACTATTAAGTGGACCTTTTGTAAATAAGGACAAAAGCGATTAAAATAAACTCAAAATAATAAAAATATAACAAATACAAAAATAATAAATAAAAAATTTATTTATTATTTTACACTTTAAAGATTTAATTCAGCATTTTTTTGCGTAACATTAGTTTTATCTAATGCATTCATAATATCTTTATATTCGTCGGTGTTAATATAATTTTCAAAGTAGTTTTTAATCTCTTCTGGGCTTTTAAATTTGTATTTTTCATTAATTTCAAATAATTTGTCACATAACATAGTTGTTCTTAAACCAAAATTTACTTTAAACTTGTCCCATTTATTTTTTAATAATTTAGACCTAAAAAAATTAGAAAAAAATATTAAGAAGGTAGAATCACTAATTGCTGCAACGCCTGATCCTTGCACATAAACTCCAACGTTTTGAAATATATAATTAGAAACTATTATTGAGTCTAATTCGTTGTCTTTGTTATTAAAAGAATTAATCAAAATATTATTGTCTTTTTGCCAAGAAAAAAAGAAGGAATTTATTAAATTCGGACACGAATGTTTATATTTATCTAAAATTTCTAAAGTTTGAATATAAACATCTTTTATAGATTGTATGGTGTCTTTTACTATGGTGTTTTGGTAATTTGATTTAAAAAGAAGATATGTAATGTATATTCCCATTCCTAAAATAAATTGACTTGCAATTGGCATTCTTGTTACAAATCTATTTAATTGTGAAGTTTTTTTATAGAATGTTGAGATATATACCAATAGTAATAATAATACAAAAACACCTATTCCAATATTAAGCGTATTAAACATATATTACGAGTATATACTATAAAAATATTATAAAAATGCTACTCAAAAAGTTTTGCTATTTATTTAATTTTTATTCTTAAACAATTTTTTGGGTTTACACTTTTGTTGTTTTTTATTTTTGTTTAGCTTTCTGGTTTTTCTTGATTTCCTCCTTTTGCCTCCTCCATTTTCAGGGGCATACTTAGCCTCAGCTAGTGGGTAATCAGCCTCGGCTGTTTCAATTACACGTGGTCTGAGGTCGGCGCCATTAGTTGTGCCGTCTCTGTTTACAGATAAGACGGCACTGTTTACAGGTGGGTTAAATTGTACGTTTGTCATTGTCTCCAAATTTACTATATTATCTCCTGGCATTGGCGCAAATATTTGCATTAAAGAATCGTCGCCTGCAAAATCGCTGTCAAATTTAAAATATCCTGTGGAAGATAGATTAAATAACCTCATAAGCAGTAGTATTAATAACCGAACTGGCAATAAAAATGGATAAGCTACTCTTAACCCACAATAAACAAACAAGCCAACTGACCAAACCAAACCTAATGGTAACCCTACAGCAAGAAACAATAGCCGATAGATTAATTTTAAAATACATCTATCTGGTCTTGAAGGCGAGCAACCAGTGTGTCTCATGCCATATTCAATGCGATGCGCCATATTATCAAGACGATAAGCCAGACTATTTGCTCTCCGAGCATCGGCTTCTTCTCTTGCTACTATTTTTTCAGATTCTGTTAATTCTGATAAATTTTTTAAATTGCGCATTACTGGAAGTCCTTGAGCTTCCCCAGCAAATGGAACTTCCTGATTAGGAAATTGCAAAGCAAGATGGCCTCTTTCTTGACCACCTTTTCTCCTTCTTGTTCTTTTTCCTTTTCCTCCGCTGCTTCTTCCTGTCATTCTGTTGTATGTTCTCGCCATGCTATTTTTTAACCCAGTAAAACCTGTTTTTTGAATTGCTTCATTTAACGCATTACGCACATCATCTAATTTTGAAATAATCATTTTTTGTTCTTTGGTAGTAACTTTGTCGCTATATGCATCTATAATTTTAACAATTACATCTCTCATAGATTTTTTCCCAGCAGGCAATTTTGCTAAACTATTTGGGTCAAATTGGTTTAGCAGCGCGCGCGTTTCCTGTTCATTCTTGGGAACTTGCTCTTCTAATTCTTTTAATTTATTTTTTACATCCGCATTTATCTTCTCTTGAGATGTTATTGAGGGTTTCTCCATATATATAATATAAGACAATTTATCTATTTTATATTATATTTTATATTACCACTTCGTTTTTTATTTTGAAAAGCAATAATAATAATCGTCAAACCACGCTTTAGTTTTAATGCTGCGACTCATTTTGCATGTAGAAATGCATTCATGATGTGCCGCTTTTGCAATAGTATCCCATGCTCCAAGAAGATTATTTGTGTTTTTTTCTCTCTTTTCTACTTTTTTACCGGTTGATGATGTTTTTTTGTATTCATATTCTTCGCTTTTTAATGATAATCCATAATAACCTTGTCCATTTCCTTCTGCTGTCCATATGGTTGTATATAGAACGTATTCACAATTTTTCAAATATTGTTTGAGTCGTTGTTCATCATCTTCTAAGATCTCTTTATTTACACTTTTCTTCCATCTTTTATATTCATCAACCAGTTTTGATCGTAAAATGGTAGCACTTGGAGAAAATTTACATTCTTGAAAAATAAAAGTTTCTTCATCACAAGGATTTGAAGATTTTTTATATACTAATTCTTTTAACGTAACGCCTTTGTAACCGTGCACTAATTGATTCTTTTCTTGTTTTTGAAGTCTGCATGGTTTAAAACGAGTGTCTAAATAACTCTTCAATGCATGAAAAATCTCTTTGCTGGGAGCTTTTGTCCACAACCGATATTGACCAATAATGTCTTTGCTAGAAACCTCAACGTCGTCGCGAACAATGCACAATTTTTCAATGTATTCATTAAATTTTTTGGTATTTTCATTTTCTGGCAACAACTCGTGTTGGTAGATAGTTTGATTTTCTTTCATAATGATTTCTGCTTTATTTTTTTCATTTTCTATCAACTCTTTCATATGGTTTATTTCAATTGTTTGATTCTCAATTGCAATAGTATATTTTGCAAGAGTTTCTTTTAAATCTTGATTTTCTTTTTCTAATTGTTCATTCTCTTTCATAATTCTGTTAAAATTATCAATGCTGTAAGTCTTTGAGTGAATAATATCCTTTATATATTTGGTAAGCTTCTCAATAGTAAAATTTGTGCTGTCGTAAGAGATTATTTCTGTTTTAGTCTTACCATTGACTTCAATAGAACGTATTTGACGTTTAATTTTTGGATATATTTTAATAAGATTTTCTATTTCAACCTTGTTTTGAACTCTAAAAGCGGCTACCAAAACAAAATTATTATATATTTTGCGATGATTTGTTACTCTAGTTGCAAGGTCATTGGTATGTCCAAATTTAATTAACTGTTCGTTTGCTTCGTTTGTATTATCAATGGTTCCAAAATAAATACACTCTGTATTTACTGGAAATTGTGCAATAGTAGCTTGCTCAACCGCACGTTGTTTTTCCTTTTTCAGTTTTTGTTTTTCTTTTTCTGTTGTATTTTTAATTTCCAGTATAATGTTTTCTTTTTGTTCCAATTGAAGTCTCAATTCGTCGGTTTCTTCTTCAATTGTTTGTTGTAGCACTTCTTCCATTTTCATATAATATTCGTGAATTTCTGATGCTTTTTTTGTTTGAGCCTTCAAACACAAAGACTTGAAGCATTTAATTGTTAACATAATAATTTGACGGTTTTGACCGCCGTTTTGTTTAATTTTTGTCTCATTTAAAACCGCTTTGGGTATAATAGGCAAAGCGGTTTTTTCTTGCTTAACCTGTAGGTTAAGCGGTTTTTCCTCATTTGAAAGTGCTTCACCTAATTGTGAAGCGCTTTTTTTATAATCTAAATCATTCTTAAAATGTGTTTCTAATGTTCTTATAGCTGTAAATTTTGAAGCAAATCCCAACCATTTCCATACATTATCCAAATCAACTACAAAATCCATATTCTTATCATAATTCAAATAGCAATAAAAGCTGCCTACAAACAATTGTTGTTCAAATCCTGTAAAGTTTTCCTTGATTTTGTTTAACAATTTGTTGTTATATGCATTTGACAGCTTAGATATTGGATTACTTTCAATAAGTTCAACTATGTCCAATTGTTGCATGCTTTATATTATAGTTATTTCAAATGTCTTTAAGTTGAAAATGTGCTTTTAATTTTAAAAAGCGGATTTTCAAAAAGGGGATTAATTACCATTTTGTCTTTTTAACACTAATTTTTGGGCCTTGACCACGTTTTTTGGTATTGTTTGGATCATATTTCTCATCTTCTTCATCTGAGTTAATGTCTTTGCTGAGTTCCCAGAACTCTTTTGATCCTAATTTGAAATCATTATGCGAGTCGGCCTTATACCAGAATACTTGTTCATGCAGCTTGTTAGATTTTGCGTTATTATTTATTACTAAGCACTCATAATTTTCAGTGCATTGGTCCATGACCTGACAAAAGGACTCAAAAGTTGGAAACATTCCTGCATAATTCTCATAGATGCGCTTCCTATTTGCAATGTATGGTTCTCTCAAAATAAAAACATAATCTATGTTGGTTCTCAGTGTGGGAGGAATGCCAAGAGGATATTGCATTGTGATGATAAGCATGATTTTCCAATGACGGCCATTCATGAAAAGTAATCGCATCATTTTATCGCGAGTCCACGTGCCGTCATAAAGACAGTCATCAAGAATAACAAAAGCACGCGGATCAATTGTGCTGCGTTTAAAAGTTTCCATCTCCTTTTTTATCTGCTTTAAAACCGATTTTTGTCGCTTTAAAATATTCTCAACAATTGCTGTGTTATATTCATTATGAATAAACAATTTTGGAACCATTTTTCCATAGAAACCGTTTCCTTCTTCTGTTCCGGCCACAACGACTCCAATGGGAATGTCTTGATGATAATATAATAAATCTCTCACAAGGAAGGACTTGCCAGTGTCACGACGCCCAATTAAAACTACAACTGGACCTTTAGATTCATTCGGCTTGAAACTAATTGTTTTCATATCAAATTTCTTGAGTTCTAAAGTCATGATATTCTTTTTATTGTTACTTTAGAAAATTCATTCAAAGTAGAATACGCATATAAGTTATTTAATGCACAACTTTACATTTGTTTAGCAAAAATTACTAAAGATTTATAAATAAGTTAAAAATGAGTATTATTAATATATTATTTAGCTAATGGATAACGTTACTCTTAAAATCAACTATGAGAAGAGAAAAAACAGCGAGTTATTCAAGTTATTCAAAAAAGAAAATTTAATTTTTCTTTCTGAAGTCCAAAATTATGCTCCCATTTACAATAGGTTTTTTTTATTAAATGAAACAAATTTTAACTCTGTTAATTTGAACCATGAGTGGTTTTTAACGGATATAAAAAACTCTGTGTCTGATAATAAAATTTTATATAATTGCACCGTGCAACATTTACAAACATCAAAAACAAAGAAGAAGCAAGTTTTTTTTAAAATGGCTCCATTATTGGACCCTTTTAAATTCTTGATTGGAAAATACAATATTAATGATCCTTCATTGTTTAACTTACCCAAATTAACGACAACTGGAGACATTGGCACAGTTCATCCAAAATTATTAGATTGCAATAATTCTGCATATGTTGATGGGTTTTTTTCGTTTATATCAAGCACACTGATTCATAAATACAATTTTGTTAATGGCGTAGACTATTACGGTTCTTTTCTTGGAATTAAAAAGGAATTTAAATTGAATGTTATTGACGACTTGGATTATCTTTGCAAGTCAGAATTTTTTAATAAAAATAAAAATGTAAATTTCCAAGTAGATGATTATAGTTTTTTATACGACGATGAAGATAAACCCAAACAATTGGTTCCTATTAGAATAGATCATAATATAAGTAACAAATCAACGTTGTCCATTAAATCTATTGACAATGCTTTGTTTGAAGATATATTTACAGATGGCGACATTACTTCCAAAACAGAAACTCATTTAACGTTAGAGGATTTAAAAGAAAACTCAATTGAATTGGTTGATATAATGCGTTCCGACGCGTTGTTGCCAGGGGATACCAAAACAACCACAATTAAATCAAGTTCTACTTGCTCTTCAAGAACATCGCACACGTCCAATAATAGTGGATTGGATGAATCCTGTAATAACTGCGAAGAAGACTCAAATAATAATGCTGAAGAAACAGCAAGTATCAAAAATGGGAGCGAAAACGAAAGTGGAACTGGAAGTGAAAGTGGAAGCGATGAGTTTTGCAAAGAAGAACGAATTTATGCAACCATACCTACTTTTCCTGTGCAAGTTATTTGCATGGAAAATTGCGACACCACATTTGACGATCTTATAATTAATAATGATTTGACTCAGGAGGAATGGTTTTCTGCATTAATGCAAGTTATTATGATTTTGATTACCTATCAAAAAGCATTTTCATTTACACACAATGATTTGCACACAAATAACATTATGTATAATGAAACGGATGAAAAGTATATTTATTATTGCTATAGAAAGACCTATTATAAAGTGCCCACTTTTGGACGAATCTTTAAAATTATTGATTTTGGTAGAGCTATTTACAAGTTTGATGGAAAATTGTTTTGCAGCGACAGTTTTCAACCAGGTGCGGATGCCGCAACACAATATAACACGGAACCTTATTTCAATGAAAAGAAACCGCGGTTGGAACCCAATTATAGTTTTGATTTGTGCCGGTTAGCTTGTTCCATTTTTGATTATATTATTGACGATTTAGACGTATTGGATGATTATGATAATTGCGAACCGATCGTTAAGTTAATTTTTGATTGGTGTTTAGATGACAATGGCATCAATATACTTTACAAAAATAATGGCGTTGAAAGATATCCTGATTTTAAATTATATAAAATGATTGCACGTTGCGTTCACAATCACACTCCGCAAGCGCAGCTTGAACGTCCAGAATTTAAAAAGTTTGTTGTAACTAAAAATAAAGCACCATCGGATAAAATAGTTATTAATATAGATAATATTCCTTGTTTTTCATCTGAAAATCTCGGTTAAAAATTCAAATTTATTTTATTTATTGTATTTATAAATAAAATGAATTCAACAACACCATTTATGAGAGATTTTGGATTTATTATTACGCGCCATGTAAATTCAGAAACAACCAACAAGTATTGGAACTTTTGCATTCAATCTATTCGCAGATTTTATCCTCTTAAGAAAATTGTTGTAATAGACGATAATAGCAATTTAAAATTTTTAAATGCAGAATTTGAGTACAAAAATGTTGAATATGTGGATTCAGAATTTCCAGGAAGAGGAGAACTATTACCTTATTATTACTTTTATAAAAATAATTATTTTGATAATGCTATTATTATACATGACAGCGTATTTATGCAAAAGCGCATTAATTTTGAACTTTTAGTTGATAAACAAATTCAAGTGATGCCATTATGGCATTTCTTTTGTGAAAAAAAAGAGAGTTTTTATGATACAAGAGGAATGATGTCTACTTTAAATAATAACTATTATATTATGCAATCGTTAATCATTGATAATACGTATGAAGTAATGGGAAGACCAAATGATAATGTTTGGGCTGGTTGTTTTGGCGCACAAAGTTTCATTAATCGCAATTTTTTAATTAGAATTAGAGATAAATACAATTTATTCAACTTGTTAAAATACGTTACTGCGCGCAAATATAGATGTTGCTTAGAGAGAATTATGGGAATTCTATTTCATTATGAATATTTGAAACACGTTAAACAATATTCTTTATTGGGAAATATAAAATCGTATTGCGATTGGGGTTACACTTATCAAGAACATTGTGAGAATATGCGAAATAAAAAAATACCGCGTTTGCCGCTTGTAAAAGTGTGGAGTGGAAGATAACTTAAAAATTTCTCTTTATAATATATAAGATGTTTTCAATGTTTTGTTATGTTATTGCATATTATAATATTGCTTCATTATTTCAATATTGGTATTTACCATTTGCACTGTCTTTTATACCAAATAATACAAAAATTGAATATTTATCATCCAATGTAGAATTATATTTTTTATTAAAAATTACTAGTTATTTCATGTTATTATTATATGGTTACGATTTAATTAATCGTATATTATTTTATGGTCAACGAGATAAAAATTCAATAGGATTATCATTTATATATTTAAAATACATTTCAAACATTATACTTTGTCCAAATATAACCATGACAGAATATGAAATGGATCGCATTGTAATGTGGGCGTTCACAACACCATTAATGATTAAAATGTTATCAGATGAAAACAATCTAACGGTTATAGATTTAAAAATGCATTACCACGCGATGGCAATTGTTCCACATATTTTTTGCATACCATTTAAAAATACTAATATATATTTTTTATCAACTATAGTTTTGAGTATTCCTGGTTTAGTTTTTATAAATTCTTTGAAAAAATATAAACACATGCATTTTACAAATTTATTTATTTTAATTTGGGGAATATTTATGTGCATTAATGCAATAGATATTGCAAGAATTTTTGATCCAAATATTATTCACGCATTTTACAATCTAGCGGACACACTTTTTAAATTTATATTCAATTTCGTTATTTCAAGCTATAATGAACAAGAAATGATTGTTCGCGAGAACATGGATTTGCAAAGTGTTAATTTTATTTCACATGTAATTAAAAGTATAAAAGATTTTGAAAATAGTAATAAAATTGTAACACCGTTTTGTAAGAGTTTAATATTTTATTGTAAAAAGAATTTTTTAGATAAAATACCAAAAACCAATGTAAATTTAAAATTAGAATTATTAAAAAAAATACTACCATTTGATTTGGATAGAGACTACATTAATCTTGGTCCTGGTCCTGGTTCTGGTTCTGGTCCTGGTCCTGGTCCTGGTCCTGGTCCTGGTTCTGGTTCTAGTGTTAATAAACAATTTAATTTTATTTGCATAATGTTTATGGACATTGTTAATTATACTGATTTGGCAAATAGATATGACGGTGACATTATTTTTAAATTATTGGACGATGTATATTCTCATTTTGATTCAATAATAAAAAAATATTCTCTTTTACAGAAAATTGAGACTATTGGAGATGCATATATGGTTGTGGGTGATATTTATAGGAGTGAGCTTAATTATAAGGAAACTGTGAGAGAAATTATATTACTTGGATTAGAATTCATACAAGAAGTAAAAAAAATAAAAACACCAGATAATATTCCCTTATCTATAAGAGTTGGAATTAATATTGGAACAGTTAATGTTGGGTTTTTGGGAAGTGAAATACCTCGTTTGTGTGTTGTGGGAAATGCAGTAAATAAAGCTTCTAGGCTTCAATCTACTGCAGATGAGGATAGTATTCAGTTGAGCCATCATGTTTATGAGCAAGCGTGTGAAATTGATTTTGGTTTTCCCATGATTTATAAAACAAAAGAACATGTATTTTTAAAGAACATTGGATCCGTAACAACTTATAATATTTGTCCGCAAAATAAATAGTTTTTGTTGAAATTTATTCTTATTCAAATATTTGATTCATGACATAAATATCCTCCACGGCATAGAGCTCGCACTTTTCGCGGCGAGCAAAGCTATTGAAATTAACAGTGTCAAATGTTTCAAACTGATATCCAAACGTGCAATCCAAATCATCGGTTACTGTTACTCCCTTCTTAGTGTGCTTCAAAATTGTCAGGTCAGCCGCACGAATGGCTACTCCGTAACAACTCAGATGCACAACCTCGTCAGTTTCCGGCAAATACATTATATATTTTCCACCTCGCCTAAGACGACGGTCTACCTTATTATCTGTATTAATTTTTACTAGTCCTGGACCAGCCAAGGTAAACATGGGTTCCTGAACTTGAACTTGGATTTCTTCGGCCATCATGTTTTTGAATTTGATTTTAATTTTATTTTTATTTACCGGTTCAATTTTTTCTGAATTCCAAAAAAAATTGAATTATTTTTCCAAATTTTTAGTCAGAGTAAAAAACGCAACAATTTCAACCATGACTTCTATGCCCATTTTGCCCATGAACATTGTTAACCGCATCATCAGAGACGCTGCAATTTTGCATAGAGAGAAAAGTATTCCCAAGTTTAAATTCAGTAAGGCCTCGCAGAAATATATTTACAGGGCCAAATTTCGTAAGAGGTATCTTAGACAGTTTGCGAATGTGGAGTGGCTGCTTCGGTTCAAGTTGCAAAATCCACCGGAGTTCACACTGATTCTGCCGACAACATGGATGACGCCTTCCAGGGAGCTCAACAAGTTCCGCGAACGCGTTCAGACACCAGAAGAGAGAGAAGCAACTGTGTCGCGCATGAGGCCTGCGATGATTATAAAATTCCCTAAAAAAACAAAAACTTCTCCTACCGGAGATTTTGTGGAATACAAGTATTCTTACTGCTCTTTTGATAATGGACACGTATTTATTGAAAAAAATACTCTACCTGATGACGATGACTATTATCTGTTCTTTTATCGCGGATACATTTGTCTGGATGGATGCACGTTTCCCATCTTTGACATGCCGGAGTCGTTGCACAATTACCAAGAAACGCCTGATCAAAACCCACATGGAATTGAAAATTGCACCGAAATAAAGTATCTAGAAAAAGAGTTGGGCCAAAAGGTGCGTATTCCCAATTATAGTCAAACAAATTACGCTGTTTATGATGAAGAGAAAAAGAAGTGGTCTTATTACAACTTTTCAAGACAAGAAGCATGGTTTTTGGTTCCCTTTTACGAGGAGCCGGAGCCAGATTACGGTTATTATAGCAATTAAAAAATAATCTTTAGTTATTTTAGATATGCGAAAAAAACCGCAAAAAGGGGGCATTCTTATAAAAACAAATCCAGAAGAAGCTATAAATTTTTTTATTAAGAATTGCAAAGTAATTGAATGGAAAAGACGCACTGAAAATTCAGCAAGTGGAGTAATATTTGAATGCACTTTAAAGGATGACGTTGAGTCACCGTATGAAATGATTCGTTCAACTGATTTTAAATTACCTGTTAAAAAAATTATTTTAAAACTAGTGGGAATTGATTCAGATGTTCGCGACGACACTTTGGATGACTATAAAGCTAATACATGGAAAATACCATCGTTGTCTTCTAAAAAATTAGAACAAGAAGAAACTTTTAAAAAGGAAATAAACATACAAACTGATATATTTTTAAAGACCATTTCTTATTTAGACCCTGTGTGCCCAGCACCAGTTTATGCGTCTATTAAAAAGGATGCGAATTACGCGCTGGCTTTTATATCTAAAATGAGAATTCCTGCTGAAGCAGGAAACTACCCAAGAATGACTGTTGGAAAACTAGATGGCATTAGCGGAGCAATTGAAAATGGGTCAATCCCATATTTAGGAATTTTGGGAATGGAAATAGCAGATGGTTATGAAAATTTCTTTGACCTTTATTATGAAACAAGCGAAGCCGATATTAGGAAATATGAAAATATGTCAAGATTAAAAATTTTAGATATGGCTTTGAAAACTGGTTATTCTCAGGGCGATTTTCATAGTGGAAATATATTAGTAAATCCATTAGCAACTCGTTATTACAGCGGAATTCTAGGAAATTCAATAATAATAGATTTTGGTTATGCAAATAAAATACCGATTGAAAAGTTACAACAAATAAAACAACTAGTATCTGAAAATAAACTTGTTGAAGCTTTAAAAATATTTAATACGCTTAAAAGATCAGATGATTTATCCTTAAGTGAATATCCAAATTTTTATGGTTGGTTGTCATATAATTATGACAACGCGCAAAAACAACAAATGACATTAAACAATCCTGAAGATATTGTTGCTGAAAATCAAAAATTAATTTCTTTAAAACAAGCAGAAGAGACGGCAACAGATGAAAGAATTGCGTTTTATAATGATTCAATACATAGTGGAGAGAGAGATAAATATCCTTTACTGCCATTATCAAATGCAGTAAAAAATAGTTTGTTTGAAGGAATGCTTAGCGGTGGAAAAAAAAAGAATAAAATGCGTTCAAGAAAAAACTCAAAAAAAGGCACTAAAAACATTAAAAAACAAAGGATACGCAAGTCAAGAAGGATTTGCCTATAAATTAAAAACTTTTCATATTTTATTTATTAAATATTTTTATTAATTATGTTTAATAGAGGAGTCTTGATCTTTAATGCCAAATGCGTAAGTTCACCAAGCACAAGCGAACCTAATATAATGGCGCCAGTTTTATTTTTAAACGCAGGAATTTGTTGAGAAACAAATCCGGCCACAGCAACGGTTAAAACTGTGTCTACAACAGAAAATCTTCCGACGCGACCCAAAGAATCATGAAATCCTGACATTATACATTAAACGCATATAATTTTAAAAACCAAAAAATTTGTCTAAAACCCTGGATTGTCAGTGAAAACAGCTGGATTTGTAACAACCCCTTCGCCTCCATCTTGGATCACTGGCTTCAATTGCTCAACCACAAATAAACCAACAACCACGCTAAAATAGACCAATAAGGAATCGCGAATCAAGAATTTGAGCGGTTTGCTCTCTTTATCTACAAAGCGCATCTCAACAAACTTTATTATAAAAAATGCAAATGAAATAATTCCTGCAATAACAAATGTATTCATTTTTATACTGTAAATGACTACATTCTTATTTTTTATTTTACGCATAATGCAATATTTTAATTATGTGGGGCTACTAGGCTAAAACCTCAACGTCATCCAATAAAAAATCTGGCTCTAGCCGTAATTCAGGAAACTCTATATTATGAACATCTAAATTGTCCAATGTAACATTTTCGTCTAAAATTCGTAACCGTACATTTTCATCATCATCATCATCGTGACTTTCTTCCGCTTGTTTTCTTTGAGCATTTCGCATAGAGCTAATTTCTTCCAATCTATCATATGATTTTGGCGCCTCAATAACATGTTCATTGTTTTCCGAATCTCTCGCAAAATCAACGTCATTGAATGATAATTTGCTAGAACCACTTGCAGTATCGCTCGTCAACTCTGGGAAAGCCAATTGAGCTTCCAATTTATTTTGTTCCAAAATAGCAGTAACAGGGTCCGACTCCAATTGACGATGACCTTGAACCTCCTTAGACTCTTCTGATTTTTCACTTTCCTTGGTTTCGGATATAATTTGCGGCTTTTCATTTTCTTTTTCAGCCAATTTATTTGGATCTTCAATTTCATGCTCTTTAATTTCTTCAGTAACATGTTCCTCAACCGTTTCATCCATGTAGGCTTGTAAAATAGCCTCCACTGGAATACTGTCTCTCACTGTATTTAAAATGCATTCTTGAACTATAATTTCTAGTTCGCGATGATGTTTTTGTGTTTGTAGTGGAGGAATGTTAAGTTCAAACAAATAAACGTTTTTATAGATTTTTCTAGCAACATTAATGTAAATCTTGTGAATAAAGTCGTCTAATTTTGGAATGGTAATGTCTATCTTTTTTTGTTTTTGACCAACTCTAATAGCAGATAATAGTTTTAATTGAATAATGTGAACACACGTTACTAAATCTTCTAAATAACCACACCCACTTTTGTCAACAATCCGGTTTCTCTCAGATTCTATAATATTTGGATTCCATTTGGGGATTCTTGTAATAAAATTTTGAAAAGTCATTAAATATTTATCCATTTCGCCGTTGTCTCTGCACAGTTTAACGGCTTCTTCAAAAATAGATCGCAAACCATCAACAATGTGAGGAGTTAATATTGTTAGTAAACGCGAACCCCACTCATTTTTTGATTCATGTAGACTAGAAACGTTAAAGTCATCCATTTTACATAAATGAAATATTTTCTAAACTATCATCTAAACTCAAAAAAACAAAATTTAATATAAACATAATAAATATTTTTTCATTTCTAAATTCTTTGCGAATTTTGTTAAATGCAAATAAAAGTTCATATCGTTTATTTTCAGTTAAATTAGGAATTTTTAAATTTGAAGGCTTTTCAAATAATTGTATTAAATCTAAACCACTATATCCCTTTTCATATAATTTTGTTGATAGAGTTATAAGTTCTGTGTGATTTGTTTTTGCAGATTCAATTGTCAATTTTTGTAGTTCTTTTTTAAGCCATTCTGATCTTAATGTTTTAACTTCTTTCATCCTAAATGTTTCTCCTATGTTAAATTTATAAAGATTAATTGTATTGCCATTATAATTTGGCTCAGGAACATATATTTCGCAAAATCTGGATAATATTGGTTTTAACAGTTTATATTTGTCTTCCACTATAATAAAAAATCTTGTTGTGTGACTAAACAATTCTATGCACCTACGCAAAGCGGATTGCGCGTCTATTGTTAATTTGTCAGCATTCAATAAAACAATGCTTTTAAATGTGTCTCCCCCATTTGAATTAATGTGCGTCTTAGCAAAAAACTTTAATTCCTCTCTTATAAATTTTATTCCTTTTCCATGAGCACAATTAACGTACATTACAAAAGACTTTATTCTCTCTTTGTCGTTGTTATAAATAATATTAATAAACTGGTTTACAATGGTTCTTTTTCCGCAACCAGATTGACCATGAAATATAATATTTGGAGTTTTATGCATTGCGTGAAAGTATTTTAATTTATCTATTATTGATTCGTGTATATTTAAAGCCATCGTTGATGCAACTACTATTATAGTGCTTTTATTTTTTATATGATATTAAACGTAAATTATATTAATTTTTCCTATCTGAGATATAAATTTTGTAAATTGAATCAAACAATTCATATGATGCATTCGGCAATAAATCTGACGAAGGCATAGTTAATGAACATCCACCGGATTCCATAATGCTAACGTCAAATCTATTAATATCATTATTTATTGAGTGCTTAACAATCTGATTAAACTCTTGCACATTTTGTTTATTAACGTGAAGATGCAAAGATATTTTTGACGGATGTATGCCAAAAAAAATGCAATTGTCAACAATATATTTATAATCTTCGCATTTTAATGAACCGCACGTATCTGACAAACAAAATTCATTAATGTTTGGAAAATCTGCGTGATAATATAAAATCTCGTGAATAATGTCATTATTATCAATTTTTCCTTCTAATGGACAATCTGTAATGCACGAAATATATAACTTGGTTTTAAATTCGCAAGGTTTAATTTTTTCTGTTTCTTCTATTGTTGCAAAAATTTTCTTAAGCTCTTTCTTTGTTTCTAATAGAGTTTTATTAACATTCTTCTCTTGAAAACTATTTGACACTGATGTCAAGAAAGAAAAATTTTTAATACCATGCGACAATCCTATATTAAATCCCTTTTCATTTGGAACCACTACATAAACGTTCGTATCGCGTTTTATTCCATTTTTAATAAAATCTATTGCATAATCGTATAAATGCAGAGAATCCGACATAATTGGAAGAACTTTTGGATTTACAATTGATCCGATCTCAATATTTTTTGGCCTATAATTAAACATAATGTTGTGAAAAATATCCTTTTTCTTATTTAAAGTAAAAGTTTCTTGAGCTTCTCTACTCAACCCTTGAAGACCATCTCTCAAGGATACATCGGTTAAAATTGGCGGAAGTAAAACGCGCATGTTATTGTTGCAATTTGTTATTATTATTTTTTTAGTCATATTTCTAACATTTGACAGCATATATTATATTTTGTCAAATATTTAAATGAATTTAATAAATGATTTTTATAATCTTGATTATACTGTAGAGGTCAAACTGTGTGTATAAGGATTCTCCTTAAATGCGTTTAAAATATCAGGGCTAATGCGATCACACCCAATGCATTGATTGTAATATTGTGGCGCGCGAATCTTACCATACGTTTCTTTTGACATCGGCATGTTTGGCATATTTGTTGGCACCCACATTCTTGTATTGTCTCTATCAGAATCAATTCTTGCAACATTTACATTCATTTGTTGATTATAAATATTTGCGTTGCCGTGATTTGTTCTGCTAACAACAGATTTTTCTTTGGACTCGTTATTGTGCTGAGCATAAGCAGATGCGTAAGACATTTCGCCCCATCCAGTGGCAGAACCGCCTGCATCTCCAATATAACTGCAATTTGTAGTGTCGCGTTGATTTGATATTGGCGTTTGTTCATTTGTTTGATAACCTCCGCCTTCAATTTGTCTTCCAATATAGGAACGAGGTGTATATAACGTTGTCTCTTTAATCGTGGTTGGTGCAACGTCGTTGGGATTCATAACGTAACTATCAGGAACTCGCGAACCAGCATCGCCGTAAATGCGATAGTTGCTAGAATATTCTTCTCTCCTTGTAGGATTAAATGCATCCATTAATGGAGCAATGACGGCGCCAATTGCGCGACTAAATCCGCTTCTTATTGTGTCTGGTTGTCTTGTGGATGCGCGATTATTAACGTAATTTGTGTGGCTTTTAAGAGCATTGTCCTTATCAGTGTGGTCGCCTTTGTTCATTGCACTTGATGGTCCAACGTCGCACATAGGAAGCTCGTGTCGCTTTGCTTCTTCATAAGAACCAGGAACATAGTTGGCAACGCGATCAGCAGGTCCAGCCACGCCAGTGTATGATTGCGTTGTGGTAGCGCGAGTTGTTGAGTGAACTTCCTCAATGGGTCTAAGCATTTGACCCTTTTCTTGACCAGTTGTTGTTAACCAGCGATCTTGCGTCTGAATAAAAAATGTGTCTGGGTTGTATTTTTCAACTTTTCCAATAATGCCAACGTTTTGAACGTGTGAATAAGAAGGTCCTTGATGATTTTCAAGCGTGTATTCCATTTTAGGATTTGTTGCAACTCGCAACTCGTCAACCGTTTTTGGTAACCACGAGTTGCGAGATTCCATGCCAGAATTATAACCACCGCTCCCTTGCGTAGAATACCCTTGATTTAACCCTGGGCCAACGTATTCTGTCTCAAATGGTTTGACGTTGCTAATTTTCATTCCTGGATTTACACGAGATTGATAAAAATCACTACTATTTGGAGCTCCATGAGCCCATTGCATATTTTCTTGAGGTTTGAATAAAGGAGCTTGTTCTATTTTCTTAATTACCTGAGAACCGCTTCCAATCATGTTGTCTAAAATTGTTTCAGCGTTATCATTGTTATAAACTTGCCCCTTAATTTTTCCTCCATAAAAGGGAATCATATTATTGTGCTTAAAATCTGTTTTTGCAACATAATCCCCTGTTAACGAATATACTTGTTGAATGTTGTTTCCAACGTAAGACCCATTATTTTGTTTTTTTTCATACAAGTTTTGGTCAAAATATTTATCGCTCGCTACATTAGGGTTGACATATTTTTGAACTGTATCCGTTATTTCACTTTCATTTGGAATGGGATAATTTTGAGGAGGAGTATCAGTATTTGGTAAATAATTTCTCTTCGCACCCATGCTTGAAAACTGTTCCATTTTACTTCTTATATTTTTTTTTGATTGAGCGCCTTGATTTGAAGCTACATATAGGCCCCCTAAGGCTAAAATTGGAATTGCTATCTCCATTAATTATATATATAAAGTATTATATTTTTTATATAAATACTTTCAATTAAATTTTTTGTTAGTGTGGAACCAAGGGCTCCATTATAAAAATCTCACTCTATTTTTACTTTCCAACAATCTCGCACGAGTTTTCATGCGTGCATATTTGAGGTCCTTGCGGATAAGACAATGAACGTTTGCCTTGATTGACTGGCAATGAACCAGGAATATTAGGCAATGAACAAGGAATTTGGGCAACAAAATAGTCTTTTTCTAAAATTCTAGTGCTTAAATTATTTTGAAAAGGCATGCACGTGTTTTCTTGAGGATTTAATGGAAGAGTATACCAATCAACTTGTTCTAAATCGCGAGCCGTCCACGCCGGCATGATTGTTCTGGACTCTTCGGTGAAAAGTGACGAATTTGTAGGGTATTGAATGGGTTGTGTT
>Ga0114959_10001361_pt1 | contig 21492 bp, 6 predicted proteins | sample C_130625_EF_Meta_FD_87317 | JGI IMG/M metagenome (GOLD analysis project Ga0114959, IMG submission 87317) | Freshwater microbial communities from Lake Croche, Canada to study carbon cycling - C_130625_EF_MetaG | ecosystem: Environmental > Aquatic > Freshwater > Lake | place: Lake Croche, Canada... | reverse complement strand
CTTTGAGACGAGCTTATTATACATTGATGTTGTTAACAGCCGTGTTGGTGTTAATACTACCGCGCCAACCAATGACCTACAAGTAGTAGGTACCACTCGTACTACCAACTTACAAACAACTACACAAGCCACAATAGCTAGCTTTACAGTTAGCGGCAATACCATCGCCAGTTCAAACAGCACAATCAATTTGGTGCCTGCTGGCGGGACAAACGGAGTTGTTTATCAAGGTAACTTAACAGTTGGCACTCAATTAAATATCAACGGCAACACTATTACAACCGTTGGTACTAATGTTGATTTAAACATTGCCGCTACTGGCACTGGTCAGGTCAACATCAACAGTAATGTATTGGTAAACGGTAGCTTGCATGCCACTGGAATTGTCACAGCCGACGGTAATATTCAGCTAGGCGATCAGTCCACAGACGCTATTGTATTCAACGGTGAAGTTAACAGCGATATTGTTCCTTATGTGACCAACACTTGGAGTTTGGGTTCAAGTGGTTTGAAATGGAACACTGTTTATACAACTAATGCAACGATTAATAATATCAATGCTACTGCTATTACAGGTACAGATTACAAAACTGCCAGCTTAGATATCACTGGTAGTACAATTAGTACAATATCAACCAACACTAATATTAACTTGTTAACAACTGGCACCGGCGCAGTTAATTTAGGTAATAATCTAAATGTTAGTGCAGGAACTATCACAAATACAGTAGCTGGAAGCATAACAACTTTTAATAATACAGGTACTGGGTACGTCAAAGTAGCTGGAACAAACGGCATGGTTATTCCAAGTGGATCAGTTGCCGCACGTCCTGCAAATGCCTATGCTGAAATAGGTATGATTCGCTATAACACAGAACAATTTTTAGTTGAAGTGTACACATCAGGCGGCTGGGTAAGCGTTGCTGGTAGTGCCGGTGGTGTAACTGCGCAGTCTGCTAGCGACATTGGTGTCGTACAAGCATTGATATACGGATAAAAAATGGCAACATATTTCAGAACAAAAGTACAAGCAGGTATTGGAACAAGTCCAGTAACACCGTTAACAACTGGTGCTACAAATATTTTTACCATCATTGGTCTCAATCTTGCCAACACAACAGATTACGATGCTATAGTTAATATTACTATAACAGACAGCACTCCTACTACAGGTTACTATATCAGCGGATTGATTATTCCGCCGTATACCAGCGTTAAAGTAGTGACCAACAGTGAAAAAATTGTATTGGGAAATAACAGCAGTATTACCCTAGTTTCGGATACTGCCAGTAGTATTGACGCTACATTCAGTTATGCTGAAGTGGCATAAGGACAACATATGAGCAATAGCAATAATTATTATTTTGGCAGAGACCAACAAGAACTTATTGGCAGCGGCCCAAGATACTTTCATGCCTTGCGCAGAAACAGTGATGGCGAACTTACTCTAGCCTTAGTGGATCAGCTTAGTCGAACTGACAGCATCATGATCAATAACCCAGGAGATCCTAATCAGAACTACACTGCATTTGAACCTGGAACAGATTTTTATGACAACAGAGATATTAATCATGCTCTAATATATGCTAATTTAAACTACGAACAATATCGTTGGGACGACCGTAAAGTGTACTATTATGTTGACAGTGCAGGTGAACTAGTTGCTAGAATTAATACAAAATATTCTTATCCTACAGGGATAAGTTCAAACACTTAAGAGTAGATTATGCCAGATTTTAAAATAGCCAATATACGATACACATGGAAAGGAACATGGGCTCCGTTGTCTGCTTATGTTGCAGATGACGTAGTTTACTATGGCGGTAAAGCCTATGTTTGCATGTTAGCACATACTGGTAGTAATAGTTTTGCTACTGATTTAGCTCAAACTAATTCAGGTACGTTGTGGGTGCAAATGTTTGATGGATATACATGGCGCGGCACATGGAATATCAGCACACAATATAATCCTGGCGACACAGTAAGTTACGGTGCGTTGGTTTACAGATGTATCACAACTCACACTAGTAGTGTTACCACAATAGCTGGGTTGGAGGCAAATCAAAGTGCTTGGACACTAGTTTCTCAATCAGATTCATGGAAAATTGGAGCAGGACCGGGCGCAAATTGGTCCGTAGCAACACAATACAAAGTCAATGACGTTGTAGTTTATGGCGGTTATGTTTACCGTTGTATCACTGCGCACACCAGTTCAGCCACAACAGCACTGGGGTTAGAAGCAAATCAAAGTTCGTGGCAAACAGTTTATCAACAGCTATCTTATCAAGCAGACTGGACAGTTAATGCTAGATATCGACAATTAGACATTGTAAGATTTGACGGCGCATTATATGTTTGCGCAACAGCTCATACTTCTACAGCATTTTTAAATGATTTTAATGTTTCTCGCTGGACAGAATATATTCCTTCATTGGAATATAAATCAGCACCGTGGTCTAGTGTTACACAATATTATGTTGGTGATGTAGTTAACTACGGCGGATACAGCTACAGAGCAACAAGTGCTAATCAAGGCCAAATTCCTGACATCAACACTAGTTATTGGTCAATAGTTACACAAAATTATTATTTTCAAGATAATTGGTCTGCTACAGATATAAATGGTAGTAAGACATATCTTATAGGCAGTGTAGTTCGTGTTGATGGTTATGTATATGTTGCTATTTTAGACAACACCAATCAACGACCACCTAATGCAACATACTGGCAATTAATTATTCCAGGTAGGCTATGGACTGGCAATTGGTCAGCAGGCACTTTGTATGTACTAGGCGATCTAGTAAGTTATGCTGGTATTTCTTACGAATGTGTTTCAGCACATACTTCTACAGCCAGCTCTTTGAATGTTCCTCCAACAGACGTGGCTGCCGGCACAGCCAGTGTAGGAACTTATTGGAAAGTGTATTCTATAGGCAGTGCTACCAACGTATTAACTACACAAGGTGATACATTATATTTTAATGCTGGTACAAAGGCTAGACTTCCAGTAGGTACTCCAGGACAAATTTTAAGAGCTAATAACGGTACATCGTTATCTTGGGCAAATTTTGGCGTTATTAGTAAAGTATATTACGTAGCACCAAACGGTTCAGACGTTGGTACAGCTGGTACAAGTCTTAACAGTCCTTGGAAAACTATCAAGTACGCATGCGACTCGTTAATTAATCAAGGCATAACTGGCGCAACAATTTTTATTAAGACCGGAACATACAACGAAATACTTCCAATTAGTGTTCCAGTAAATTGCAGTTTAGTAGGCGATGAATTACGTACAACTATTGTACAACCTGATATTAGTGCTACAGCACCAACAGGCAACGCTACACGTAATATGTTCTATGTACGTAACGGTACTACTATTCGTAACATGACGTTACAAGGATTGACAGGTACTGCGGTAGGCGCATTAGATGGTAATGCTAACGTTTACGGCACACAGCGCCCAACAGGCGGAGCATTTGTCAGTTTAGATCCAGGATTAAGCGCCAACGATTCCAGTGTTTGGATTACTACAAGAAGCCCTTATGTTCAAAACGTAACAACTTTTGGCACAGGCTGTGTGGGATTAAAAGTAGATGGAAATTTACATAACGGCGGAAATAGAAGTATCGTAGCTAATGACTTTACACAAGTATTATCAGACGGCATTGGAGTATGGATTGTTAGTTTAGGCCGTAGTGAGTGCGTGAGCGTATTTACATATTACAACTACATTGGTTATCTATGCGAAGCTGGTGGTAAATTACGTGCGACCAACGGAAATAATAGTTACGGTGTCTACGGTGCAGTTGCCGAAGGAGTTTATGCGGCAGAAACACCAATTTCTGCACTGGTGTATAACCGTGGTACACAACCTACAGTGGGACTTGCATTTACTAACGGCACACGTTTAATAAATTTTGAATATAACAATGCTGGAAACAACTGCACTAACCCAAGCTATAATATTATTGGTACTGGTTTAGGCGTAGTTATTGACAATGCTAATATAAGAAATGCCGCAATATTTGAAATACGTCCTACAGATCCATCGAACACTGGATTTCCAGGCGGCAACAGCTATTACAGTGCTCTTGGTTTAGCGCAATCAGGTTCTAGCGTTGGCACAATTACTTTATCAGCTAGCGATACAAATACATTTGCAACTATTGGCGGCATGCGTGTTGTCGTTACTTCAGGACTAGGAGCAGGACAGTATGGATACATTGCCGGATACAACAGTGGCACAAAAATAGCTACAATTTATTCAGATACTACTGGAGTCCAGGGTTGGGACAATATGTATCCTGGAACTCAGCCTTTAAACTTAGATAATTCAAGTAGTTATATCATTGAACCGAGAGTTACAATACCAGGGCCTGGATTTAGCACTGCGGGCGGATCTCTACAACAATCAGCTTATTGGACTAATATGGCTTACGGCAATGGTTATTTTGTAACTATAGACGGACAAAGCCAGTTGGTAAACTACAGCACCGATGGTATCAGTTGGAATAGTGGCTCAGGATTACCTCAGTTAGGTACCGGTTCCAGTTTAGATTATGCTAACGGTATTTTCATGGCTGCCAATTCTAGTACAACCACTATTGCATATAGTGCTACTGGGATTGCTTGGTCAAGCAGTACACTACCTGCAACTACATTTGGTAACAGTAATATTATTGCAGTTAACAGTCTTATATTTGGAAATTTGGGAGCCATAATATCAAATACAGGCAGTAGAACAAATACTTTACTGTACAGTAATACATTTACTAACGCGGCTTGGACTACTTATTTGGCAAACGTTACGAGTGCAGGAACAGCCACTACTAGCCCAGACAACACATTTAACGCATTCAAATTAGTTGATAACACAAGTAATGCAGAGCATGCAATTTATTATGCGAGAACAAACGTAAGCCCTGAAACAGTTACGCTTTCTGCTTTTGTCAAAGCGGCTGAACGTTCACAAATTAATTTAGGATTTGCTAATAATACACCGGGTGCGACACCTGCACAATGTTTTGCTACATTTAATTTAAATGCAGGTACAGTATTAACCAGCCCAGTAAATGCTGGAGATTATAGCGCATCTAGCGCAGGAATATATGCGATAGGTAATGGTTGGTATAGAGTTTTTGTAACAGTTACTAAAGCAGTATCTGTTAATACTAACAACTATCCATTTATTGATGTAGTATCCGGTGGTTTACAAACATACGTTGGTACAGGAATTAGTGGAGTCTATATCTACGGAGCTCAGTTAGAAACTGGAACTCGTGCTACAGGATATATTCCTACAATTGCTTCTACTGCTAGCGGCACAGCAGAATTATTAAAAACTACTAACGCAACATCTTGGATTAGTTTTGGAAGCCCTTCAATTGCCACAGGCCCACTTGGCTATGGCGCCGGTATTTTTGTAAGTTTTTCTAATGTAAGTAGCGGACAAGCACAATACAGTTATAATGGTATAATTTGGACAACGGTAACATTGCCTGTGTCACAGATATGGACCAAAGTAGCCTACGGTAACGGAATGTTTGTTGCAGTATCGCAAGGATCTGCAACAGGCGCCTACAGTATAGATGGCATCAATTGGTATGCCAGCACATTACCTGGCGCGAGTCAGTGGATTGATTTAAAATTTGGACAAGGTTTGTTTATGGCCATTGCCAGTGGCAGTGTGTTTAATGCACAAACCCAAGACGGTATCAACTGGACACAAAACACTGTAGGTTCAAGTCCTGCATGGCAATGTCTTGCAGTTAGTAATCCTTCTTTCGGACTTGGCGCCGGCAAATTTATTGCAGTAACATCTGGTAGTAATATATCAAGTGTTATGGTAACTGGTGCAAGAGCAATTGCCCGGGCAGTAATTATTTCAGGTCAAGTCAAATCTTTTAGAATGGTAAATGTTGGCTCAGGCTACACATCTGCCCCTACTCTAACTGTTACAGATCCTAATGCTAGTGTGGCAGTAACGTATAGTGTTAGATATGGTGACGGCGTACTAGCTACACCTACGTTTATTTCTGGCGGAACAGGCTACTTAACAGCAACGGTAACTCTAACAGACAGCACTGGATATGCAGATGTTTATCAAACCGGTACAAGCATTAATGTTAGTAATATGAGTAGTACGCCAACACCGGGTTCAAACGTGGTGTTTACTACAACTAATCCTATTAATAACAATGTATATAAACTAGTATCGTTTACCAATGTAACTGGTACGCTAGGCAATCAATATGCTACATTGACTTTTGATAAATCAGTGACTAATTATTATTCAATGGCCACTGGAACTTCTGCGGCAATTAGAATATTATACAGTCAAGTTCGATTAACAGGTCATGACTGGTTAAGTGTTAATAGCGGCAATTTTTCTACTACAAATTATCCAAGAGATTCTTTTTATCAGTCAAGTTTAAGTACTTTCCAAGCAGTTGAAGGCGGTGGTGGTCACGTATTCTACACAGCTACAGACCAAGACGGTAATTTTACAGTAGGAAACATTTTTGGAGTTGCACAGGCAACTGGTACAGTGACATTGAGCGCAAGTTTGTTTAACTTATCAGGTCTAACACAACTTAGTTTAGGTGCAATTGTAGTTGGTAGTACCAGTGCAATTATTAATACAATTAGTACAGATGGTACTATGAGTGCTAATAGTGATAATACTATTAGCACACAAAAAGCAGTGAAACTTTATGTTGCTAGTAGATTAGGCCAAGGCGGCGGAACCAGTCAGGTTAACAGTGCCACAGCAGGCTATATTTCAATAACTAACGACAATACAAACATAGGTACATTATCAACAACTACTGGCACCCAGATCAATATTACACCAAAAGTAATGTTTAATGGCCCATACGCAGGCGTTGATGGTAGCATGCTGGCTATGGCATATTTGATGAACAGCTTTAGCCAACAATAATAGATAACATAAATATATAATAGACGGAGTATAAGATGGCAGAATTTAAATTAGGTAGAATTAGATTTGTTTGGAAAAACACTTGGGCTGGTTCTACTACATATTATAAAGACGATGTGGTTCGCTATGGCGGAAAAACATACATGTGTATCAGTGGACACACTAGTAGCGCAGCCACTAACGGTTTTTATACAGACTTAGCTTCGTCATATTGGCAATTGTCTGCCGATGGCCAAGCATGGACTGGAACTTGGAGCTCTGGCACAAGTTCATATAAAATTGGCGATTTGGTAAAATACGGCGGTACAATTTATATTTGTATCACAGGGCACGTTCCACAGTCAACATTAGAAGCTGATCAAAGCAAATGGGATGTCTGGGCTACAAGTTTTAACTTTATCGGCGCTTGGGTTGCCGCTACAGTTTACAAAGTTGGCGATATTGTTACATATGGTGCAACTGTGTATCGTTGTAACACTGGACACACTGCGGCCGCAACGAACACATTGGGTTTAGAAGCTAATCAAGCAAGTTGGGATACATTAAATCAAAGTTTTGCATACAAAGGTGTATGGAGTGCGTCTAGTGTACGTTACAAAATTAACGACGTTGTAAAATATGGCGCGGGTTTATGGATTTGTACAACATATCATACAAGTACGTCTGACGGATTTGCTACAACTAATTTTGCTCGTTTAGTTGATGGATTAGAATTTAGCAATTCCTGGAATAATTCAACAACATGGCCAGTGGGCGACGTAGTTACATACGGTGGATATACTTATGTTGCCAAACAGAACATTACCGCAGCCAATTTATCTATCACGGGCGGATCTGGAACAGGATCTACAGCTACTCTTACATTTGCCAATCAACCAATTATTCCATTTGTTGCAGGCGGAGTTGGTGTAGGTCAAAGCATAACGATTGCAGGAGCAACTGGCACATTAGCTATTACTAGCGCAAGTGGAGTTGCAGGAACTGCAACTTTAGTGTTTGCTACACAAGCAGTTCCTCCATTCCAAACTGGTCAAACAATTACTGTTGCTAGTGTTAGCAATAGCGGTTATAACGGCACATATACTGTAACAGGTTGCAGTACTGGTAGCGTTAGCTATACAAATGCTACAACAGCCGCGGCTACCGGCGGTAATATTACTGTCCAAGGCTACAACGGTTCTTTCTTAGTATCCGCAGTAACAGCAACAAGTGTATCGTTTGCCAATACAAACATTATTCCAGTTACTGGTGGTACTATCACAAATAGTCCACCACCAACTAACACAGGATCTTGGGGATTATTAAGTACAGGTTTTAGTTTACTAGGAGCTTGGACCACAGCTACAGTATACAAGATTGGCCAAGTAGTAACTTATGGTGCTTACACTTATCTAGTTACAGCAGATCATACAAGTAGCGCAACAAATTTACCAACCAACACTAGTTACTATACCTTGTTAAACCCTGGTATGCGTTGGACAACTTATTCTTCAGTAGCCAGTTATGTAAGCCCAACTAACACTACTACAAGTGGTTCAGGTTCAGGAGCAACATTTACAGTGGGTGTAAATGGCACAGCTTATACAGTTACTAAAACCGGAAACGGCACAGGATACACAACTGGTGCAGTTATTAAGATTGCAGGAACACAAGTTGGCGGGCTGACTCCAGCAAACGATATTCTTATCACAGTACAACAAAGTGGCGGTGCAGTAACAACATTTACCTTCACTGGTACAGCTACTACTTGGTATTCAAGTAGTGCGTATATACTTGGCGATCAAGCAACATTTGGATACAATAGTTACGTTTGTATTCAAGCACATACTGCTAGTTCAGGCAACCGTCCTGATAATGACACTACTGGTACATATTGGAATCAAGTGGCTAGTGGTGCTGAAACAAACGTATTAACTACTCAAGGCGATATTGTTTATTACGGCGGCGCCGGCGCAACACGTTTGCCAATTGGTGCAGACGGACAAGTATTAAAAGTTGTTAATAACACTCCTACATGGGCTACCTTTGGTCAAATTGCTAACGTATATTACGTTGCTCCAAGCGGTACTGACAATTACTCAGCAGGTTATGGTATTACATTAGATAAACCATTTGCTACAATTAAGTATGCTTGCGGAATTGTTGAAGCAGGAACAGCAAATCCAAATGCAGGTGTACTATTAACAGCAAATAAATCATGGTTAATTAATGAAATGTGGTACTGGAGTCAGTATCAAAAATCTATTAGTGCCGCTCCATTTAGTCCAACTTCAGTATTTGATGAAACAAAATCTCGTAGAGATTCTGCATACGTTGTTGACGGTTTGATTTATGATATAACACGTGGCGGTAACAGTGCCACAGTTGCCAATACATTGGCATTCTTCCAACCTGGTACAACTACATTCTTTAATGCAAGCACGACAGCTCAAATGCCATATTTTATAGCTATGCAAACTCAGTTGGCTAGTTTGATACAAAATGCCTTGGCAAAATCTGCACCAGCTCAGAGTTATCAAACGTTAATGACTGCAACTGATCCAGTAAGTCAAGTAACTTCTGGTTCTAGTGCGGAAGCAGGTGTTTCAACCACAGCTACAACATTGCACAATTACCTAATTAATGCATTAACTACTCCAGCAGTTGGCGTGCCAGCATTACCAACACGTAGTAATGGACAGCCAGCGACTATTTTTGTCAAAACTGGAACATACAATGAAAAATTGCCAATTAGCGTGGCAGAAAATTGCAGTGTTGTAGGCGACGAATTACGTACAACTATTGTACAACCAGACGCCACAACCGCATCCGTAGTAGGTTTTATCAGCGATGGAACAAACACTTCAACTCCTGGAAAAACATTATCTATTACTACTGTAGCTAGTGGAAGCCCTGTTGCTGGAATATGGGTGAGCGGAACTACTATTGCGGCTCCTACACAGATTAAAACAGTTAATACTGGATCAATTACATCTGGCACTATCGCGGCAACTTCATTAAGTGCAGGATCTGTAGGCAGTATTACTGGCACCGGGCCATGGGTAGCAACATTAACAGGATTATCCAACACAAACGGATTTACTGTTGGATCAACTATTACAGCAACAGCTGGTAGTGCAACTGGTTTAAGCGGTATGGCAAGTAGCGGTAGCGGCGTATTCACTATCAGCTCACCATCTATTAATATCACAGTTGGCGCATCTGTTGTGTTATCTGGTGCTAATACTGGTACAGCAAGTAACGTTACCGCTGGTACTTATACTATTACAGCAGTAGCTAGTCAAACTCAATTTACAATTGCCGCATTGGCAACTGCAACAAGTGGTACAATTGCTACTCAAACTTGGACTGTACAAGCAGGTGCATTAAATGGCGGAAGTCCTACAAGTGTAGTTGTTACAAGTATTATAAGTGCAACAAGTTTGACTTATACAGTAACCGGCGGCTTAGTACCAACAGCTGGTCCAGTAACAGGAATTAGTCAGTCACAACTAACAGGTGCCGCTGGCACTTCTGGTTTAACTTTAGGCGGTGTGCTAAGTGGCGGATCAGTTACAACTGGTACATTTATTGTAGGTCAAATTTACGGAGCAAGTGGCACCGCAGTTGTTAATACAGTAAGTAGTGGTACAAGCGGTGCATTTACTGTTGTTGTAACTGCTAACACTAGCATTGTTATTGGTCAATTAGTATCAGGTAATGGTGCAATTGTTACGGGCTTACCAGCAAATACGTATGTCACACACATTACTGGAACAACTGTAACATTAAGCAAAGCATTGACAGCAAATATTACTTCAACTGCACTATATTTCTTTACTCCGGGCGGCGCGGGTGTATATGCATTGAATAAAACAGCTACAGGTACGCCAGACACAAGTACAAGTTATACTGTAACATTAAGTCAGGCAACTGCAAGTGCTACACTAAGTTTAAATTATACTAGTGGTAACATGTTCTACTTGCAAAATAATACAATCTTAAGAAATATGACTTTCCAAGGATTGTCGGGTACATTAGGCACAGCTAATAGTTATGGCACTCAACGCCCAACTGCTGGCGCTTATGCCAGTTTGGATCCAGGATCAGGGCCCGATGATACAAGTGTTTGGATTTTTAACAAATCACCATATGTACAAAACGTAACAACATTTGGTACAGGATGTGTTGGTCTAAAAGTAGACGGAGCTATCCACAATGGCGGTAATCAAAGTATTGTTGCTAACGACTTTACACAAGTGTTGTCAGACGGAATTGGTGCATGGGTAACCAATTTGGGACGTACTGAGCTTGTTTCAGTGTTTACCTATTATAACAACATTGGTTATCTAAGTGAAAACGGCGGTAAGATTCGTGCTACTAACGGCAACAACTCCTATGGATTATATGGAAGTGTTGCTGAAGGTGTAAACGTAAACGAAACTCCTATCACAGGTACAGTAAACAATCGTGCAGGTGTTGCCGCAACAGGGTTAATTGTAAACAATGCCTCTGGAAATATATTACGAGTTGAATATAGCAATGCTGGTAGCAATTACAATCCAAACTTTATGATTAGCGGTCAAGCAACAAGCTACACATTCAACGGCGGAAATAATGATGCAGTAGCTTTAGGCGATGAAACTCGCGATGGTGCTATTTTTGAAACTCGCGTAATTACTAGCGGTTTAGGTTACACTTACATTAGCAACACTCCTCAAAACGGAGACGTAACTAGTATTACACTAGCGGCTACTGATAATGCTGTATCAGCCGCGTATGTAGGATTACGTATCATTATTAACGGTGGAACAGGATCAGGACAATACGGTTATATTGCTAACTATAATTCAGGTAGCAAGATTGCTTTAATTGCAAAAGAATCATTTGCTCCTTTAACAGTAACTAATACAACTGCAACTACTAACGTATTAACTGTTGCTAGTACAATTACTTTATATGCTGGATTACCAGTGGTATTTACTGGTACTGCCTATACAGGCAGTTTGTTAGCAACACTAACAACATACTATGTTGTTGCAGGTACTATCACTAGCACAACATTCCAACTAGCCACAAGTCAAGCACTTGCTCTAGCTGGTTCAGCAAACGCAATCGCACTAGGCACTACAAGCGGATCAACATTTATATTAAATGCCGCCGGCTGGGATCACATGATTCCAGGCACAACTATTGCAGTTGCATTAGATACAACTTCAACTTATCAAGTTGAATCAAGAGTTACATTAACTGCGCCAACATTCTCATACACACCAGGTTCAATCACCAGTGCGGCATGGACATCTCAAGCCTACGGCAACGGATATTATGTAGGTGTGGCAGGCACTGCAACAGGTACAACAACAGCAGGTTACAGTACAAACGGTACTACCTGGACTGTAGGTTCAACCTTGCCAGCAAGCGCAAACTGGAGTGCTGTGGCAGCTGGTGTTATCAGCGGATCATGGTACTACGTAGCAGTTTCTACCGGATCATCAAGTTCAGCTTACAGCACCAATGGTACAAGTTGGTCAAGTATGAGCGGACTTGTTGTTGGTAATTGGAACTGTATTGCCTATGGTAATAGCGGAACAACTGGTTATTTCATGATAGTTAACAGCGGTAACAATGGTTGCTATATCAGCACTAACGGTACTAGCTGGACTGTAACAGGAAACTTACCAAGCAGTTCAACATGGAGTTGTTTAGCCTACGGCGTTGGTCCAAAAATTTGGGTAGCATTGGCCGGTGGCACTAACTCAACAAATATTATTGCCTATAGTACAAGCAATGGTACTTCATGGTTACAAACAACATTGCCTGTTTCAGCTAACTGGACCAGTGTAACATGGGGCAACGGACGATTTGTTGCAGTTGCTCAAGGAAGCACAGCAGTTATATATTCAACAAACGGCGTAAACTGGACACAAAGCCCAACAGGCTTGATTACCAGCTATGCTTGGAACAATATTAAATATGGCCAAGGAACTTTCCTAGCAACCGCTACTACATTAAGCCCAACTGTAACTAATACTAGTTCAGGTAATAACTTAATTACATTAAGTGCTACTACAGGTATTGCTACAGGACAAAGTTTAATACCAACGGCAGTGACACAGGCAACAACCGCTACGGCAACTACAAGTGCAACAGCGTCAACTAATAATAACAGTATCATTTCTGGTACTGTGTTTACTCCTGGACAAACTAATAATGGTACATTTGCCACTGGTATGACTTTAACTGGTACTGGTGTGTATGCCGGGCAAAGTATTGCAATTACAGCAGTATCAGCAGGCACACCAAGTGCAGGTAGTGTAACTTATACATTTAATACTCAACCTACTACGCCATTCCAAGTTAATCAGGCAATTACTATACAAGGTGTTTTACCAACAGGTTACAATGGTACATTTGTAGTAACTGGCGGAACTAATGGAACCGTGGTTGTCTCCAATGCAACAACTGGTACAGCAACAGCATTTGGTACAATAACAAGTACACCTACATATATTACTTCTAGTACTAGTTTTACAAGTACAAGTAGTACTATTGTTGGCACAACACTAACCGTTGGCGGATCAATTACTGGTACTGTAGCTGTAGGTCAATATCTAAGCGGTGTTACTTGGACTAACAACTTTGCACAAATTATTGGTACAACATTAAGTTTAGCTGGTAACACCACAGGTACTGTGGCAACTAACCAATACGTTGCAGGCTATCAAGCAACTAACACAAGTGCAACCAATACCTATGTAACAAGCGGCACACAAATTACCGCAGTTGTTAATCCAACATTTACCGGACAAGTAAGTGCTGGTACAGCAATAACATTTACTGGTTATACAATTGGTAATATTCTTTACGTTACAAGTACTCCAAGCAGTACTGGTATTGTAGTAGGCATGACCTTAGCCGGCACTGGTATTATCGGCGGCACATATATTGTCAGCAACATCAACGGTTCAGCAACTACAACTGGACAGTGGGTAATTAACTTATCACAAACTGTTGCAAGCGTTGGTAGTCCAATTGCTTTGACAGCTACTCCAGTTACAATTAACTGTAGCGGTGTAACTGGAACAATTTTACCAGGTACAGTTGTTAGTGGTAGCACAAGTATGCCTACAGCACAAAATATTGTGCTAACTGGTATCAGCGGCAACGGTATAACTGTAACAGTAACTTATGCAACTCAGCCAGCGGCCCCATTTATTGCAGGTCAAAGTATTACAATTAGCGGTTCAACAGGAACAGGATCTGTATACAACGGTGTATGGACTGTATCAGGTGCAACTACTGGCTTGGTGCAATTCTCAAGTGCTCTTACAGCCACTTATGTAACTGGCGGTGTAGTTACCAGTGCTGGCGCATTTATTTGCGCTAACGGCACTGGATCAGGCGGTGCAGGTACATACTATATCGCATGTAGCGCACAGTTGAGTACAGCAAGTTTGAGTTTAATTGGTACATACTACACAGTTAACAACAGTCAGACTGTTTTACAGACTAGCACAATCAACGGTAACCAAACAATCGGTTATATTACAGTGTTTGGTAGTGGATCAGGCGGTGCAGGTACTTATACTGTAAGTACAAGTTTAGCTATTGTCAGCGCACAGGCTATCAGCGGTGTAAACTATACTGTTAATCAAAGTCAAACAGTAAGTGCTACTCAAGTCATTGGCCTAAGTAATGTGGCAACAGTTGCTACAACTACCGGTATGGTAGTGGGCGAAACAGTTGCTTTAACTGGCGGCGTAACAGCAGTAACACCGGCATTAACAGCAAGTACTGTAAGTACCAACGCAATCACATTAGGTAGCGGAACTGGTGTAACAGCAGGATTGGCAATCGTGCCAACCGCAGTGATTTATAATCCAACAATTACAAACACAAGTCCGTTAAGTAACTATGTCACATTTAGCGGTACTGGTGCAAGTAGTGTTGTTCAAGGTATGAGTTTTGTACCAACAGCAGTAACACAAACTATAACAGCTACAGCTACAGTAAATGCTACATCAAGTTTGACCAGTAGTACAATAACCGGTAGTGGAGTATTAACAACAGGCGGTGGAAGCCCACAAATTGGTATGGTATTGACTGGCACTGGTTTGCAAACTGCACAAAATATTCAAATTACTGCGGCAAGTGGATCTGGTACAACTGCAACATTAAGTTATGCTACTCAAGGATCAATCCCATTCATTGCAGGACAATTAATTACTGTTCAAGGCTTGATTCCAGCGGCTTACAACGGAACATTTGTTGTAACTGGCACACCAAGTACTACTCAAGTAACTTATGCAAGTAATGCTAGTGGCAGTATGACTATTGCTGGTAACATTATTAGTCAACCAACATATATTGTAAGTGGCAGTGGTTCAACATGGCAAGTAAATTGGACTACAGGTGCAGGACAAGCATCGTTGACCACCTTCACCGGTACAGCTAACTTAATCACAATTAATAGCACAACTAACTTGGCAATTGGTTCACAATTTACTACACCAGGTACAGGTACGTTTGGTAATTTAGTTCCAAATACAGCCTACTTTATTAATGCAATTCTACCAAGTACAAACCAAATTAGTGTGGCTACAACTTATCAAGGTACTAGCAACGTTACTTTAACTAGTGCGGCCGCTTCATGGTCTGCAATAGTTGGACAAAATATGGGTGGCCTAAACAGCGGTACAACATATTATGTTGCAACTGTAACCAGCAACTCGGGTAACAGCAGTACACTAGGTACACAATACTATGCTACACTAAGTACAAGCCCAACACTAAGTCCAGTATTAACATGGGGATGGAGTGCAGGTGCATATACCAGCACAGTAGGAGGGGTACTAGGCGGAACAACTCCGACTATTGTCAGCACAGCTAGTGGTGGTAACTTGTTACAATTGAGCAATACCAATAATATTGTTCTTGGACAAATTATTACTCCGGCGGCTGTTAGCCAATCATTGAGTGTAACTAGCACAGTTAACGCCACTGCAAGTTTAACAACTAGTACAATCAGTACAGTTGGTGTACTAACAGTTGGCGCCGGCACTCCAGTTCCAGGTATGATTTTAACTGGTACTGGTGTACAAGTTGTACAGAATATTGCAACCACTGCAATTACTGGCAACGGCTCAACAGCTACAGTAACTTATGCTACCCAAGGTTCAGTTCCATTCTTTGCAGGACAGTTGATTACTATCCAAGGCGCAGTGCCAGCAAGCTATAATGGCACGTATACTGTAACAGGTACACCTACTACAACGCAAGTACAGTTTAGTAATACAACGTTGTTGACTGCGACTACACAAGGTATTGTAATAAGCCAGCCAACTTATGTTGTAAGTCAAATTACAGCTACTACATGGCAGACTAACTTGTTCCAAGCGGCCGCAGTTGGTAGCACCACAATCACTGGTACAGCTAACTTGATTGGTGTTGGTAATGTTACTAACATTGTTGCTGGACAAACTTTTGTTACTCCAGGTAGTGGTACATTTGGTAACTTAGTTGCCAGCACAACCTACTATGTTAAGGCAGTTAGCCCATTAACTAACCAAATCAGTGTAAGTTCAACTTACTTTGGCGGTGATTTTACAGTCACTGGTACAGTAGCAAGTCCAACAACTGGTAGCTTTACAGCAACTAGCTCAGCCACATACGGTAGCTTAACAGCTGGTACTCCTTACTATGTAAGCAGTATTCCTGCTCCAGGTTATGTTACATTGGCAACCAACGCTACACTATCAACACCTGTTACACTAAGCATGGGTAACGGTGCGTGGACCATTGCCAGCAATGGTACAATTGGTGGAATTAACAGTGGACAAGTTTATTATGTGGTTAGCGGTGGATCAAGCACTACGATTAGTACAAGTCCAACACTATCACCGGTGCTACAATTAACTAGTGGAGTTGCAAACTGGACAACCAGCGTAAGTAGTAGCTTTGGCGGTCTAGCATATTCTGCAGGTTCTGTAGCTAACTACTACATTACTGAGATTATCAGCAGTACTCAATTGGCTTTAAGTACAAGTTATTTTGGTCCAAATGTATCACTATCAACGGCCACTGGCGGAAGCGTAACAGTTACAGCCGGCGCAAACTTTGGCGGCTTAACAAGCGGTACAACATACTATGTGGCCAGCATTAATGGTAACCAAGTTGCCCTGAGTACTAGTGCAACGCTTACACCAACAATTACTGTTACCAACGGTAATAGTGCATGGACTAGTGTAATTGGTACAACATCAACAGCGGCTGCCAGCAGTAACGATGGTATTAACTGGACAGTGCGTTCAGTGCCAAGTAATAGTTGGGCTGGAGTTGTATTTGGAAACCCTGGCGGTGTGCCAAAATGGAGTATGATTGCTACTAACAGTTCAACCAGTGCTAGCATACCAAACTTTACACCAGCACAAGCTCGTTTAAGTGTTTCATCAAATGCAATTGGTACTATAAGAATAGTTGAACCTGGTTCGGGATATTTGTCAGTACCAACAATTAATATTACTGACCCTAACATAACACAAGTGGCTACACTAACACCGCGTATTGGTATTGGTGCTTTGGCAAATCCAAGTTTTGTTAATAGAGGAACTGGTTTCAGTACAGCTAATGCTTCAATCAGTAGCAGTGTGGGTTATGCTGATAGTTATCAAGTTGGACAATATTTCAACGTACAAAACTTGCCAGCATTACCAACAGCAGGTAGCAACGTAGTATTGTCCGGTAACAACATTGTTTACAAACTGGTATTATACAGCAGTGCAGTTGGAACACAAGCAACATTTACTGGTTATATCAGTGGAACAACATTGTATGTAACTAACTTACCTAGTTTACAAACAATCACTACTGGTATGTACTTACAAGCATATGGTATTACAACACCTGTTTATATCACAGCTAACTTAACTGGTACTGGAGTAAGCACAACAAGTACTTGGACTATTAGTAATAGTACTAACGGAAATCTTGGAACTAGCGCACTGCCGATTACAATTGTTGGCGGCACATATTCAGCTACATTCCAAGTTAATCCAGTAACTACAACTACAAATGCTCCAGCTCACGGCGACGTAGTAACTACAAGAATATTGTACAGTCAAGTACGTTTAACAGGACATGACTTTTTAAGTATTGGTACTGGTAATATTGTAACAACAAATTATCCAAATACACCAACGCAACTAGCCAACGTAAATAACCAAACTGTTCAAAATGGTGGAGGTCGCGTGTTCTTTACAAGTACTGACCAAGACGGTAACTTTAACGTGGGTAACTTGTTTAGTGTACAACAAAGTACTGGTGTAGCTACATTGAACGCTAATGCGTTTAACCTAGCTGGACTACAAACATTAACACTAGGAAGTGTGGCTTTGGGCGCAAGTAATACGATAATTACGCAGTTTAGCACAGACGGTACGTTTGCGGCTAATAGCGACAGTATTATTCCAACCCAAAAAGCTATTAGAACTTACATTACTAGCCAAATTGGTGGCGGAGCAAGTTCAATCAACGTAAATACACTGATTGCTGGACAGATACAAATTACTGGAAATACGATAAGTAATACTAACCAGACACAAATTAATGTGAGAAATAAGATGTATTTCAAACAGGGCATAGATGGTAGTCCCTTAGCTTTAAACTACTTCTTACTAAAATAATTGGAGAAATATAAATGGCAACAGGAAGATTAGGCGTAACAGACTTAGCGGCAACTACAAATACAACATTGTATACTTGTCCGGCAGGATTCTTTGCGGTAGCTAGCGTAACAATCTGTAACAGAAACTCAACAGCAGTTACAATTCGTTTAGCGTTAACAACTAGCTCAACAGTAACTGATAACGCATATTTAGAATATAACGTTACAGTTCCGGCAAACAGCGTATTAGAGCGTACAGGTCTAGTATTAGCCGCTGGTCAGTTGATTGTAGTCTACTCAAGTAGCACACTAGTTGATGCAGTGGCATACGGCATTGAAACAAGTACAACTTAATTAGGGGAATAGTATGGGTCGTTTTGTACCAATTACGTATACAACACAGCAGGTTGAAAAAGCTAGTGTTCCTAAGTATACGGCTGCCTGTTTAGGTGGAGCATACGGAGCCAAAAGCTACTATGATGGTAAACAATGCTGGCAATATAAAATTGTTATGGATCGTCCAGGTAATTATTGTTGGCAAGTTCCTAATTCAGCAATTTGTGTAAGAACAGTTTTAGTAGGTGGCGGCGGCAAGCCAAAATGTATTCAAGTATCGTGCGACGGCGGATCATGTAACAGTGTTGCTGGAGCAGGCGGCGCATACAGCGAAAAATGCCATGCAGTTACTGGCGGTTCAACTTATTTCTGCGTAGTAGTAGGTCGTCAAGAAGCCACAACATCAGTAAGTTGCAACGGTAGTGCTGTTCATAGTGCTGCCGGCGCAAGCGGTGCTATTCCAGGAGTTGGAACAGGCGGTGACTGGAATAGTCGTGGCGGTTGTGCGGGTTATACTTGTAACAACTGCGGCGGATCAGTGAGTCACTATTGCGGATCATGCAAATATTTTTGTTATGGCACATGTTGTGGATACTGTGTTGTATGGACTGGTACAGATGCCAGCACACAAACAAGTTGCTGTAATATTTTAGTTTCAGGCGGTGGATCAGCTGGTAGCCCAGTTAACGTTTGTGGCGGCTCATCAAGCTGTTTATGCGGATACTATACAGGCCCTGTTTCAGGCGGTGGCGCTGGTATTGGATCAGGAACATGTCGCTCTGGTTCAGCTTGGCACTATAGTTGCTGTTGCTGTATTTGTTTGCAAGGATGTGCAAACTACGAAGGTTTCTACATGAATTATAACGGACTGCCTAGCTCAGAAGGCGGCGGCGGTTCTAAATATCATCAAAGTACAGGAGAACGTTGCCGTAGTTGGGATGCTGACTGTATTGGCGGACGCTGGCGCGGTGGTAACGGCGGCCCAGGCGGCCCAGAAGGTACTGCTATTCACGGCTGGCAATTTGAATGGGGTGCAGAATTACACTGTGCGTACCCATACGGTACTGTATGGAGCCCACGTGCTTGGGAATGTTTCCAAACACCATGCCAACCTATTAAACAAAACTGGTGGGATATTACTGATATCTGCGGAAGCGGTAGTCCAGGTATTATTGCTAGTAATACAGCTAATAACTGTTGCGGTAACTGTGGCGGATGGGCGTTTGGTCCAAGACCTCAGAACGCAGGCGAAGGCGCTGGTACAGGCGGATGGTCATGGACCTGTTGCGATCCTACTCAAAACGGTAGTATGCTTACTAATGCAGGTGGCGGTGGTGGCACCGGCCCATTAGTTAACTGGCCGATTATTTGTCAGTTAGGAGTTTGCGGTTGGTGTGACCAGTCTTGGTTAATGCAGGATGCATTGTATCCATTCTTTGTTACATGTGCAGGTACACTAGGTGGCTCGGGCGGCATTGGTATTTGCGGATATATGAGTAAAGCTGGAGCAGGTGGCGGTGGTGGCCAAACAAAATGCGGAATTATTTGCGTATGTTACGGCGGATCATACGATCTATGTAACGGCAGCGGCCCGGCATTGGCATTCCCACCAAGTTTATTGGATATGCAAATGAGCAATGCAGGCCTAGGAATGGCTATCATATATTGGAGAGAAGCATAAAATGGGACGTTATATAAGTTCAGGATCAACGCAAACTGGCACAAATCAATGCTTGCAGTACACACCTTTGACATGTTATCAAACTAGCTGTCAGAAGTATGCTTACAGTGCCAACGATTGCTGGCAAAATAAAATTACTGTAGATACACCGGGAAGTTACACATTTGTGGTGCCAAAAACTTCTAATGCGGCATTTACTTGTATTAGATTTGTTGGTGTAGGTGGCGGCGGAAAGACATGGTGTACATGTAGCGGATGCTTTGGTTTTGCTGGCGCTGGCGGTGCATACAGTGAAAAATGGGACTGTGTCTGCTCAGGATGTACAGTTACAGTTACCGTAGGTCGTCAACAGGGCACAACAACATTTGCATATACCAACGCAGGCGGTAATGCGTGTACAGTCTCAGCAGGTGGTGCCAGCGGCCCACAACCTGGAACTGCTTCAGGCGGTGACTGGAACAGTCGTGGTGGATGTGCAGGTTACAACTGCAACTATTGCGGCGGATCAGTAAGTCACTATTGCGGTAGCTGTATCTGTATCTGTAGTTTCACATGTTGCGGCTACTGCATGGTACTATCTGGAGTCAGCGCAAGAATGATGGATCCAAATCACGGTGATAATGATTGCTGTACAGCACGTTATGCAGGTGGTGGTTCCGCAGGCAGCTGGATTTGCGACAAGGGTGGCGAAGGACAAACTGCTAGTAACAGCTATGCACAGTTTGGTCAAGGATTTGGTATCAGCGTAGGTGGTGGCGGTGGCATTGGTTATATCTGCCGTCAGCCAATTCGCAGTCACTGGTGTACATGTATTTGCCACAAGCAAAGTTATAACACAACAACTTGGGGACAATTACTACGTAATATGTGCTGTATGTCGGCAACTGG
>Ga0114959_10001360_pt1 | contig 21497 bp, 17 predicted proteins | sample C_130625_EF_Meta_FD_87317 | JGI IMG/M metagenome (GOLD analysis project Ga0114959, IMG submission 87317) | Freshwater microbial communities from Lake Croche, Canada to study carbon cycling - C_130625_EF_MetaG | ecosystem: Environmental > Aquatic > Freshwater > Lake | place: Lake Croche, Canada... | reverse complement strand
TAGAGCGTCTCGGTGACGCCGGCCTTGTTCAGGTTCTTCTTGGTCTCATCGGCCAGACCCTTGCCGTAGGCCGAGTTGTCATGAAGGATCGCAACCTTGCGGCCCTTGAATTCCTTGGCGATATAGGCGCCGGCCACCGCGCCCTGCTGGTCGTCACGGCCGCAGACGCGGAACGTGTTCCACGAACCCTCATCGGTGAAGCGCGGGTTGGTCGAGGCCGGGGTGATCTGGAGAATGCCTTCCTCGGCATACACCTTGCTGGCCGGGATCGAGCTCGACGAGCAGAAATGCCCGGCCACGAACACCACCTTCTCAGCGGCGAACTTGTTGGCGACCGACACGGCCTGCTTCGGGTCGCAGGCGTCATCGCCGATGGAGAGCTCGAGCTTCTTGCCGAGAACGCCGCCCTTGGCGTTGATGTCGGCCACAGCCTGCTCGGCGCCGGCCTTCAACTGCGCGCCGAACGTGGCGTTCGAGCCGGTGATCGGGCCTGCGGTCGCGATCTTGATCTGCGCCATCGCCGGCTGTGCCGACACGGCAGCCATCAGCGCCAGCGCAACCGCGCCGGCACCCAGAGTCCGTTTGAACATCGTTTCTGTCCCCATCAAGTGTGACTGCCGCGCGCACTGCGCGACTGCCATGCACCCTAGGCGGAACCGATCGGCGCTGCAAACGCCCGCTGCAAGCTTTCCCCGCTTGGCACGGTCGATCCAAAACGCCAGCATCGCGCGATCCAAAGGGGGGCAGCATGTTTGACCGCACGACGCAGGATGTCGGCAACATTGTCGAGTTCGGCCATGTCAACACCCGCGTGCCCGATCAGGGCGTCGCGACGCTGTTCTACGTCTCCGGGCTCGGTTTGACGCGAGACCCGTTCCTGATGACGAGCACCGACAATATGTGGATCAATGTCGGCATCACCCAGTTCCATCTGCCCACCGGCCCCGCGCAGGTGATGCCCGGCGTAACGGTGCTGGCCCTGCCCGATCTGTCGGCGCTGGCGGCCCGGCTGCGGCGCGTGGCGCCCTTGCTGGCCGACACGCGCTTCGCGTTCGAACCGGCGGCGGACGCCATCCACGTCATGTGCCCCTGGGGCAACCGGCTGCGCTGCGTGGCAAGCGACACGACTCGCCTCGGCATCATCGCCGTTGAGCTGTCCGCGCCGAAAGGCGCGGCCGAGGGCATTGCCCGATTCTACCGAGAGGCGCTTGACGCGGAGGCACACGCGGAATCCGGCCGGGCAATCATCACCTCAGGCATGTCAACCGACCTCGTGTTCATCGAAAGCGACACACCTCCGCCACCGTTTGACGGCGCCCATATCCAGATCGCGCTCGCCAATTTCTCCCGCCCCCATGCCTGGCTCCAGACGCGCGGCCTGATCACCGAGGAGAGCAACGCCCATCAATATCGCTTCCAGGCGATCACCGATCCCGCAACCGGCGTGACCCTGTGCGAGATCGAGCACGAGGTGCGCAGCATGCGCCACCCGATGTTCGCCCGCCCGCTGGTCAACCGCGACGCGGACATCACCCTGGCGCGCTACGCTCCCGGCCGCGAGGCGCTGGCCTTGGGGATCGCGCCATGACCGCCACACTGATCCCGGTTCTCGACCATGTCGTCGTCAACGTGCAGGACCGGATGGACGAGGCCCAGACGCTCTGGACCCGTCTTGGCTTCACCCTCACCCCGCGCGGCCATCACACGCTGGGCTCGATCAACCACCTGGCGATGTTCGGCACCGACTACCTTGAACTGATCGGCATCCCGCAAGGTGGCGAGCGGCTCTCCATCATGGGCTGGCCCACCGGGCTGAACGCCGTGGTGTTCGCCACCGAGGACGCCGCTGAAACCCACGCCACGCTGGTGGCAGGCGGCGTCACATGCCTTGAACCGCGCGACTTCTCTCGCCCCGTCGCCCTGCCCGACGGCGCGCGGGACGCTGCCTTCCGCACCGCCAATCTCGACCGTCGTGAATCAAACGCCGGGCGCTTCTATTTTTGCCAGCACAAGACCCGCGATCTGGTGTGGCGCGATGAGTGGCGCCGTCACGCCAACGGCACCACGGGCGTGATCGCCGCCATCCACTGCGCCACCGATCCGGCCAAGGCAGCCCTGCTCTACGAACGCATGTTCGGCACCGACGCCCTCACCACCATCGCAGGCGGCCTCCGTCTCACCATGGCGCTATCGGCGCTGGACGTCATCAATCCGGAAACCCTCACGAGCCTCTACGGCGACGCCGCAGCGGACGCCGCCGGCCGGGACTCCTTCCTCGCCGCCCTGGTGCTGCGCAGCCCCGATCTTCACCGCGCCGCAGCCCATCTCCACGCCTCCGGCATCCGCCACACAAACACCGCGGACCGGATCATCGTTCCGGCCAGCGAGACAATGGGCGTGACCATCGAATTTCGCCGTTGCTGAAGGACCAAGCTCTGATGAAACAAGTTGTTCTGATCACCGGCGGCAGCCAGGGCATCGGTGCCGCCACCTGCCGCCTCGCCGCACGGCAAGGCTATGTCGTTGCCTTCTCCTATCGCAGCAACCCAGGCCAGGCCGAGGCGCTCGCCGCCGAGATCAACGCCGCCGGCGGCGAGGCCCACGCCTTCCGCGCCGATGCCGCCAACGAGGCCGACACGATCGCCCTCTTCCAGAGCATCGACGCGCTTGGCCGTCTGGTGGGCCTGGTCAACAACGCCGGCATCACCGGCCCGGCCTGCACGCTTGAGCAGGTCACCGCCGAGATGCTCGACGAGGTGATGGCCATCAACGTCAAGGGCATCTTCCTCGCCACCCGCGAGGCCATCCCTCGCATGGCGAATGATCGCGGCGGCGAGGGCGGCGCGATCGTCAATGTCTCCTCCCGCGCTGCCGCGCTCGGCGGCGGCGGCACCTGGGTGCATTACGCCGCCTCGAAAGGCGCGGTGGACAGCTTCACCATCGGCGCCAGCAACGAACTTGTCGGCCGCGGCATCCGCGTCAACGCCGTCAACCCAGGCCTGATCATCACCGACATCCACGCCAAGGCCGGGCTGGGCGAACGTATCCAGACCATGGCCCCCACCGTGCCGATGCGCCGCGCCGGCACAGCGGACGAAGTGGCCGAGGCGATCGTCTGGCTGCTGTCGCCGGCTTCGTCTTATGTCACCGGGGCGCTGCTGCCAGTGGGCGGCGGGCGATAAGGGAGGAAAATCGGGGCGCCTGACACGACGGGCCACTGGCCCCGTTCTGTCAGGCCGCCTCGTGACAGACCAATCCCCCTGACCGGATGGGTTTCCTGTGGAGGCGGCTTCTCCGGGCAAGGTTCGTTTCGCCTGACGGCACTGATTGGCATGCGTGCCGGTGCCCAGCGCTTCCGACCGTACATCAAAATGACGCACCTGCGGGCCCCGCAGCCGAGGCGTGGTGATACAGGATGCGGGGTCGGGCAACGTCCGGCGCCTGCTTCCTTGCCTCTCCCCCCTGGCCAGACGGCTTCGCGAAGGCTACGCCCTCTCCCCATGCTCAGAATGCTTCTCACCCACCGCCACGCTCCTCTGCTGTTGCAGTTTCTGCGCTTTGGCGTCGTCGGCGGCATCGGTTGGGTGGCGGATACCGCAACGGTGTATGCGCTGCGCCCGTTCATCGGCGTGGTGGCAGCAGGATTGCTGGCCTATCCGGTGGCGGCCAGCGTCACCTGGGCGATCAATCGGGCCTGGACGTTTCGGGGCCAGGGTGAGGGATCGGCCTTCGCCCAATGGCTCCGGTTTCTGGCCGGCAATTCACTGGGTTTTGCCCTCAACCGCGGCACCTATGTCGTGCTGGTCAGCACGGTCGGCGTCATCGCCGACAACCCGGTGATCGCAACGGCGGCAGGGGCGATCGCTGGAATGTTCGTGAACTTCCATATCTCGCGCAAGATGGTGTTCCGGTGAGCAGCCCGCGCATTGCCGTCATCATTCCCTGCTTCAACGAGGCGGTGGCGATCGGCCGCGTGGTGGCGGATTTCCGCGCCGCGCTCCCTGAGGCCCGGGTTCTGGTGTTTGACAACAACTCAACCGACGGCACCGGCGCGGCAGCGCTTGCGGCCGGCGCGGAAATGCGGCGCGAGCGGTTGCAGGGCAAGGGCTTCGTGGTTGCCCGCGCCTTTGCCGATGTGGAGGCCGATATCTATGTGCTGGTGGATGGCGATGGCACGTACACTGCCGCCGACGCGCCGGCGATGATCGATCTGTTGCGCCGCGAGCGGCTGGATATGGTGACCGGCATCCGCGTGACGCAGGAACAGGCCGCCTATCGCCGCGGCCATCGCTTCGGCAACCGCCTGCTCACCGGCTGCGTGCGTCTGGTGTTCGGCGACCGCATCACCGATATGCTGAGCGGCTATCGGGTCTTCAGCCGGCGCTTCGTGAAATCCTTTCCCGCCATGGCGGCAGGGTTTGAGACCGAGACCGAGTTCACCGTGCATGCGCTGGAGCAGTCCATGCCGCTCGGCGAGTGGGAGACGGCCTATCACGAACGCCCGCCCGGCTCCGCCTCCAAGCTGCGCACCTATGTCGATGGCATGCGGATTCTGCGCACCATCGTGATGCTGGTGAAGAATGAGCGGCCGCTGCCGTTCTTTGTGCTGATCGCGCTCGCCTTGCTGCTCGCGGGCCTGGCGGCGGGCATGCCGGTGGTGGCGGAGTTCTTCGAGACCGGCCTTGTGCCGCGCCTGCCGCGCGCGGTGCTGGCGGTGGGCTTCGTGTTGCTATCCTTCCTCTCGCTGGTCTGTGGCCTGATCCTTGATAGCGTCACGCGCGGGCGGCGGGAGATGAAGCGGATGGCGTATCTGGCGATACCGGCAGTCGAACCATGAGGCTTCTGCTCGTTTTTGCGGCAATGCTGGTGATGGCGGCTGCGCCCACCACGCCCGCCCCCGGACCGGCCTGGATCATTGGCACGGGCGATGCCGGCTGCATTCAGGGCGCCATGCGCCTGCCGGACACGGCGCCCGGCATGCAGACCATCCGCCTCAGCAAAAGCACGTTCTGGGGCCACCCCTTCGTTGTCCAGTCCTTGCAGACCCTGGCGCTGGAAGCCCGCGCGGCCGGACTGCCGGATCTCTACATGAACGACATCTCCCTCCCCCGCGGCGGGCCGTTCGCCGGCATCCATGCCAGCCATCAACGCGGTGTGGATGCCGATGTCTGGCTCGACGTGGTGGGCCCCCATCCGATCCGCCCGGTTGCCGAGCGCGAAGCCATCGAGCCGATCAGCCTCGTGCGACCCGATGGCCGCGCGATAGATCCCACGCTGTGGCGCCCGGAGCATGTCACGCTCATTCGCCTTGGTGCCAGCCTGCCGGGCGTGGACCGCGTGCTGGTCAATCCCGCCATCAAGAAGCAGCTTTGCGCCGTCGCCACCGGCGATCGCGGCTGGCTGCGGCGGGTCCGGCCCTGGTATGGCCACGCGGCGCATATGCATCTGCATTTCCGCTGTCCGTTCGGCCAGAAGGACTGTGTCGATCAACCCCCGCCACCTGCCGGCGATGGCTGCGATGCAAGCCTTGACTGGTGGTTCACCCAGCTCGACAAGCCGCCCCCCCCGACCCCATCCGCACCGCCGCCCAAGCCCAAGCCGCTGCCCGCCGCGTGTCGCGCCTTGCTGGAGGCCCCGTGATCCGCCGCTGGCGCACGGGCGCCGTGTTCGCAGCCGGGTGGTGCACCTTCATCAACGTCTACACCCCCCAGGCCATCCTACCCTCCCTTGCCGCCGATCTCGGCGTCACCGGCGCGCAGATCGGCCTGACCATCACGGCGCCCTTGCTGGCGGTGGCGATGATCGCCCCCATCGCCGGCGGCATCAGTGATCGTTATGGCCGCAAGCGCCTGATCGTCGCCGCCATGCTGGTGCTGATTCTGCCCACCTTGATGGTGGCGGCCAGCACCAGCCTGACCTCGCTGGTGATCTGGCGCTTTCTGCAAGGCGTGCTGTTCCCGTTCATCTTCACCGTCACTGTCGCCTATGTCGCCGATGAATGCTCCGGGCCAGACCGCATAAGGGTCTCGGGCATCTACGCTTCCGGCTCGATCTGCGGCGGCTTCACCGGACGCTTCCTGGCCGGGCTGATGTCAGACGCTGCCGGCTGGCGCGCCGCCTTCTTGCTGATGGCGGTGCTGACAGCACTCGCCGCTGCCTTTCTCGCCTGGGCAATGCCGATGGAACGGCAGTTCCGCCCCGTGCTCGGTGGCTTCTTCGGCACCCTGCGCGCCTATCAGGCACATCTGCGCAACGGAAGACTGCTGGCCACCTGCGGCATCGGCTTTGGCATGCTGTTCAGCCAGGTGGCAGCGTTCACCTTCATCAACCTCACGCTCAGCGACCCGCCCTTCTCCCTGTCCCAGACCCAACTCGGCTCGATCTTCGTGGTCTATCTCGTGGGCATGGTGGTGACGCCGATCGCAGCCATGCTCGCCGTGCGCATTGGCCGCCGGCGCGCCGCCATGCTTGCCATGTCCTGCGCCATCGGTGGCCTGCTGATGACACTGTCTCCCCTGCTGGCCGTGCTGGTGCCGGGGCTTGCGGTGATGTGCGTCGGCCTGTTCTTCGTCCAGGCGCTGGCGATCGGCTATATCGGCGTGGCCGCCGCCCGGGCGCGCTCCTCCGCGGTCGGGCTCTATGTCACCTGCTTCTATATCGGCGGTGCGGCAGGCGGCGTGGCACCTGCATGGATGTGGCATCACCATGGCTGGCCGGGTGTCGTTGGCAGCCTGCTCGTGCTGATGATCCTGATGACCATCACCGCCGTGACAACCTGGCGGGACGTGATGCCGCCCCCTTCCCGCATCGCAGCAAGCGACTAAGTTACATCCCACGCCATCCGATGAGGAAGATCGCCATGACCCCGCCGCTCGACATGCTGGACCTGCCGCCGGAGCGCTTCGCCATTGGTCAATCCGTGCCCCGCACCGAGGACCCGGTGCTGCTGCGCGGCGAGGGCCGCTACACCGATGATCTGAACCTCCCTGGCCAGCTTTATGGCGTGATGCTGCGTTCCCCCGTCGCCCACGGCATCATCCGCGCCATCCAGACCGAGGACGCAGCCGCGATGCCGGGCGTGCGCCTCATCCTGCTCGAACACCACCTCACCGCGGCGGGCGTCAAGCCGATGGCCTCCAACCTCTCCGGCGCCAACCGCGACGGACGGCCGCTGGCCAAACCGCATCAGACCGCGCTTGCCAGCACCCGCGTGCGCTATGTCGGCGAGCCGATCGCCATGGTCGTTGCCGACACCGCCAGGCAGGCGCGTGACGCCGCCGAGGCGATCGACGTCGATATCGAGACGCTGCCCGCCGTCACCGACGCCCGTGCCGCAGACCTTCCCGGCGCGCCGCAGCTTTATGACGACATTCCCGGCAATCTGGCGCTCGATTTCCATTACGGCGACACCGAGAAGGTCGCCGCCGCCTTCGCCGCTGCCGCACACGTTACCAGACTCGACCTGCGCAACAACCGCATCGTGGTCGCCGCCATGGAGCCACGCTCGGCGATTGGCGATCACGATGCCGAAACCGGGCATTTCACCCTGCGCCTCGGCTGCCAGGGCGTGTTCGGCATGGCGCGCGGCATCCGCAACCTGATGGGCATTCCGGACGGCAAATTGCGCGTGCTCACCGGCAATGTCGGCGGCAGCTTCGGCATGAAGGCCTCGGTCTACCCGGAATATATCTGCGCCCTGCAAGCCGCCCGCCTGCTCGGCCACCCGGTGAAATGGACCGATGACCGAAGCCAGAGCTTCCTCTCAGACAGCCATGGCCGGGACCATGACATGACCGCCGAGCTGGCGCTGGACAAGGACGGCATCTTCCTCGCGCTGCGCGTCACCGGCTGGGCCAATCTTGGCGCCGTGCTCTCCAACAGCACCACCATTCCGCCGACGATGAACACAGTGAAGAACACCATCGGCGTCTATCGCACGCCGCTGATCGAGGTCTCCTCGCGCAGCATGGTGACCAACACCTCGCCCGTTGGCGCCTATCGCGGCGCCGGCCGCCCCGAGGGCAATTACTACATGGAGCGCCTGGTCGACACCGCCGCGCGCGAGATGGGCATCGACCAGATCGAGCTGCGTCGCCGCAACCACATCACGCCCGACCAGATGCCCTACGCCGCGCCCTCCACCATGGTCTATGACAGCGGCGACTTCCCCGCGATCCTCGATAACGCACTGATCGCCGCCGATTGGGACGGGTTTGCCGCCCGCAAGGCCGAAAGTGCCACGCGGGGCAAGATTCGTGGCCGCGGCATCGGCCAATATCTCGAAGTCACCGCGCCGGCCGGCGCCGAGATGGGCGGCGTGCGCTTCGAGGCGGACGGCACCGTGACCATCATCACCGGCACGCTCGATTATGGCCAGGGCCATGCCGCCCCCTTCGCCCAGGTGCTGGCCGATCAGCTCGGCATTCCCTTCCAGCGCATCCGTCTCGTGCAGGGCGATAGCGACCAGCTTATCGCCGGCGGTGGCACCGGCGGCAGCCGTTCCATCATGCAATCCGGCAACGCCATCGTCGCCGCCTCGCAGAAGGTCATCGAGCAAGGCACGGACATCGCCGCCCATGTGCTGGAAGCAGCCGCCGCCGATATCGAGTTCAGCCGGGGCCGCTTCACCATCGTTGGCACGGACCGCTCGATCGGCATCATGGACCTCGCTGACCGGGTGCGTGACGGCATCACCCTGGCCGATGGCAGCATCGCCACACTCGACGCCCAGCTCGTCTTCGCCGGCGTGCCGAGCGCCTTCCCCAATGGCTGTCACATCGCCGAGGTCGAGCTTGATTCCGACACCGGCGAGATCGCCCTGGTGAAATACGACACCGTCAATGATTTCGGCGTGCTGGTGAACCCCGCCCTCGTCGCCGGGCAGGCGCATGGCGGCATCATTCAGGGTCTCGGCCAGGCCATCACCGAAAGCGTGGTCTATGACGAGAGCGGCCAGAATCTCACCGGCTCGTTCCTCGACTACGCCATGCCGCGCGCCGACCATACCTGCGACATCACCTTCCAAAGCCACCCCGTCCCGGCGCGCAGCAATGGCCTGGGCGTGAAAGGCTGCGGCGAAGCCGGTTGCGCAGGAAGCCTTCCCGCGGTGATGAACGCCATCACCGACGCACTTGCGTCCATCGGTGTGCCGGCGATCGATATGCCGGCAACGCCGCTGCGGGTGTGGTCGGCGATACAGGCGGCGGCCTGAAGCAAGGAAGGCCAGGGGCTATGCCCCTGGCCTTCCTTCAAACCGCCTCCGGCACCCCCGCCTCACGCAAAGCCGCCGCCTGCCTGGCAGCCACCTCTTCCGTGTTGAATTTCTCAATCAACTCATGGAACAACCGGCTCCAGTTGATCTCCGCCTTCAGCCGGAAGAACACGCTCCCCAGCCCGATGGCGGAGCGATCCATCAGCACGAACTCACGCGGCGGCTTTACCCCGCCGACGCGCTTCAGCCCGGCATGCACCTTGGCAGCGACGCTGCGGCCAAAAGTCGGGTCGTCCTGGTCGCTGATCTTGCGCACCTTGTCCTCAAGCAGCGGCTCGTAGAGGAACCGGGCCCACAGGTTGAGGATGTCCATCTTCTCGTCAGACAGATCGGTGAAGCCCCATTGCGCGTAGGCGTGATGGGATTTGTCGCGGTCATTGTCACGCACCGCCTCGAACAGATCGATCACCGCGCGCACGAAATGCGCCGGAAACACCCGGATGGCGCCGTAATCGAGCAGGTTGACCGAGCCATCCGGCCGCACCTGGTAATTGCCCAGATGCGGGTCGCCATGGATCACGCCGTAGCGATACAACGGCACATACCAGGCGCGGAACAGTGATTCGGCGATCACGTTGCGCTCTTCCAGTGGCGGCTCCTCCTCCAGGCGCCGCATCAGCGCCCGCCCCTCGAGCCAGCTCATCGTCACCAACCGCTTGGTGCACAGGCCTTCCACCGGCACCGGCACATGCACCATCGGCTGATCGGCCAGCATGATGCCATACAAACGCATCTGCGCCGCCTCGCGGGTGTAATCCAGCTCCTCGCGCAGCCGTTCGGCGAGTTCGGTGTAGATATCGTCGGTGTTGATGCTCTCATCCATGCGCTTGTAGATCGACATGGCGAGGCGCAACTGCCGCAGATCGGCGTCCATGGTGCTGGCCATGTCGGGGTATTGCAGCTTGCAGGCCACCTCCTCGCCCGATTTCAGAATGGCGCGGTGCACCTGGCCGAGCGAGGCGGCGGCGGCGGCCTCCTGGTTGAAGCTGGTGAAGTGTGACTGCCAATGCGGCCCCAGCTCGCCCTGCATGCGGCGGCGCACAAAGGCCGCGCCCATCGACGGCGCGTTGGCCTGAAGCTGGGACAGCTCGCGCGCATAATCCTCCGGCAGCGCGTCCGGAATGGTGGTGAGAAACTGCGCCACCTTCATCAACGGCCCTTTGAGCCCGCCCAGGATCACCTTCAGGTCCTCGGCATGCCCGGCCTGATCGCCCTTGATGCCCACCCGGCTGCCCGCGACCCGCAGCGCGATACCGCCCACCGCACCCGAGGTGCGCGCCATGCGACGAATCTCGCCGAACAGCGAGGACTTGTCTTCCCCCTCGGCCATCACACCACCTCCAGCTCATCAATGAAGCCCGAGATCACATCCAGCCCCCGGCGCCAGAACGCGGGATCAGACGCATCAAGCCCGAACGGCGCCAGCAGCTCGCGATGCCGCAACATGCCACCGGCGCGCAGCATGGCGAGATACTTGGCCTCAAACCCAGGATGCCCGGCCTGATAAACGCCATACAGCGCATTCACCAGACAATCCCCAAACGCATAGGCATAGACATAAAACGGCGAGTGCACGAAATGCTGCACATAGGCCCAGAATACGTCATACTCCGGCGAGAACTCGAAGGCCGGCCCCAGTGATCGGGTCTGCACCTCGCGCCAGATCGCGCCGATCCGCTCAGGCAGCATCTCGCCATGGCGCCGTTCGTCATGCAGCCGCGTTTCAAACTGATAGAACGCGATCTGCCGCACCACGGTGTTGAGCATGTCCTCCACCTTGCCGGCGATCATCAGCCGGCGACGGGCCGGATCTGTCTCGGCATCGAGCAGCGCGCGGAAGGTCAGCATCTCGCCAAACACCGATGCGGTCTCGGCGAGCGTCAATGGCGTGCCGCTTTGCAGATAGCCATGATCGGCCGCCAGGATCTGATGCACGCCATGCCCCAGCTCATGCGCCAGGGTCATCACATCGCGCGTTCGGCCGTGATAATTCACCAGCAGATAGGGATGCGCCGCAGGCACCGTTGGATGGGCGAAGGCACCACCCGCCTTGCCCGGGCGCAAAGCCGCATCGATCCACGGACGATCAAAGAAGCGCTGCCCGACCTCGGCCAACACGGGCGAGAACCGACCATAGGCGCCCAACACTGTGGAGCGTGCCTCATCCCAGCCGATCTGCCGGTCTTCCGCCCCCGGGAGTGGCGCGTTGCGATCCCAATGCTGAAGCTTGGGCAGACCCAGCCATTTCGCCTTCATGGTGTAATACCGGTGCGACAGCCGGGGAAAATCGGCATCCACAGCGCTCACCAGTGCTGCCACCACCTCATCCTCAACCATGTTGGAGCGATTGCGGTAGCTGCCAGGCGTCGGATAGCGGCGCCAAACGTCGATCGTCTCCTTGTCCTTGATCAACGTGTTGGTGATCAGCGCGAACAGCTTGACATTGTCACCGAACACCCGGCCGATCGCCCGCGCCGCCTGCTCACGCACCGCGCGGTCCGGGTCAGAGAGCCGGTTGAGAGCCGCAGAGACCGTCAGCGCCTCACCGCCAAGCTGCACCTTGAGACCGACGATGGTCTCATCAAACAGCCGCCCCCAGGCCTGCGCCCCCGTCACTTCCTTGTCGTACAGCAACCGCTCCAGCGCGTCATCCAGGTCATGCGGGCGGAACACCCGCAGATCGCGCATCCAGGCCCGATACCGCCCACATGCCGGATCGGCGAGCTTCTGCTCGATCGCCGCATCATCGAGCCGGTTCAGCTCCAAGGTGAAGAAGATCAGATGGGCGGAGATCACCGTCGCCCGCTCGGTCATCGACTGGTAGAACTGGCCGATGCGCGCATCCGTGCCGTCGCCGGCGAACAGCAGCTGGGCGTAGGACATCACGCGCCCAAGAACCTCCTGAAGCCGCTCATATTCGCTGATCGCCCCGGCCAGCCCCCGGCCCGGCAAAGCGGCAAGTTTGCCCGCATACTGAACAGCGAAGGCCTTGGCATCACGCTCCCCCTGGTCCAAATCGGCCGCCAGCGCCGGGCTGTCGGGAGCGGCATAAAGATCGCGCAGATCCCAAACCGGGAGGGACGCGCTGGCACCATCAGGCATGTTGTCTCATTTCCTTATCGCGGACGCCCGATCGCGGAACGCCGTATCTGGCAGGCTCACTGCATGTAAGCTATCCGGTGCTGAGAGAAAGGGCCGGAGCAAGGCCCGACACGAGGAATCGATATGCCCCGGATGCCTGAGCAGCTCCCCACCTGGCCAAACACCGTGACGATGATGTTGCAACTGGCACGAAAATGGCGCCATGAACCGATGCTGCGCAGCTTCCGCGACGGTGCCTGGGTCGGCATGGCATGGGGCGAATTCGCCCAGAAGGTCGCCTCCGTCGCGCGCGGCCTGCGAACGGCCGGCATCGCGCCCGGCGACCGGGTCATGCTCGTGAGCGAGAACCGCCCCGAATTCCTCATCACCGAGGTGGCATTGCAGGCCCTGCGCGCCATCCCAGTGCCGGCCTACACCACCAACACGGTGGCCGATCACGCCCATGTGCTGCGCGACAGCGGTGCGACGGCCGCCATCGTCTCCACCGCCACCCTCGCCACGCGCGTCGCCGAGGCAGGGCATCTCGATCTGCTGGTCTGCATGGAACCCGGCTTCACCGCCCGCGATCTCCGTGTGCTCGACTGGGACCCACTCGCCGCCGACACAACTCCGCCTGACGATATCGAGGCCGAAGCCTCGACCATCGCACCGGGCACGCTCGCCGTGATCATCTACACCTCCGGCACCGGCGGCGCGCCGAAGGGTGTGATGTTGGCCCACCGCGCTCTGATCGCCAATTGCCGCAGCGCGCACGACCTCATCCGCCCGCTGCGCTTTGAGAACGAGGTCTATCTGTCCTTCCTGCCGCTCAGCCACGCCTATGAGCACACCGTGGGCGGCTTCTTCCTGCCCACCACCGGCACTGAGATCGTCTATGCCCGCGGCATCGAGCATCTCGCCGCCGATATGGCGACGATCAAGCCGACCATCCTCACCATGGTGCCGCGCATCCTTGAAGTGATCCGCGCCCGCATCCTGTTCCAGGCGCAGCGCCAGCCGGCCTGGAAGCGTTTCCTGCTCGATCGGGCGATCATCATCGGCCAGCGCCGCGTGCTGGGTCAGATGCGGCTCACCGATCATCTGGCCGATCCGTTGCTGGACCTCATCGTCCGCCGCAAGGTGCGGGCCGGCTTCGGCGGTCGGCTGCGTGCCATGATCAGCGGCGGCGCGCGGCTCGAACCTGCGGTCGGCCGCTTCTTTCAGGGCCTTGGCTTCATGGTGCTGCAAGGCTACGGCCAGACCGAAGCCGGCCCGGTGATCTCCGGCGTGGCGCCGGACAGCCACCGCATCGACACCGTCGGCAAACCATTGCTCGGCGTGCAATGCCGCATTGCCGAGGATGGCGAGATCTGTGTGCGCGGCGATCTGCTGATGGAAGGCTATTGGGGCAGGCCCGACGATACCGCCCAGACCATTCGCGACGGCTGGCTGCACACCGGCGATATCGGCCGCCTGGAGCCGGACGGCTCGCTGATGATCACCGACCGCAAGCGCGACATGATCGTGCTGTCCGGCGGCGACAACATCTCCCCCGCCCGCATCGAGGGCATGCTGGTCGCCGAGCCTGCCATCGCCCAGGCAGTGATCGCCGGCGAAGGCCGCGCCGGCGTCGTGGCCCTGCTGGTGCCTGCCGAGGACGCCAACGCCGAAACCGTTGCCGCTGCCGTCAAGGCGGTCAACGCCCGCCTCTCGATCACCGAACGCGTTCGCCGCCACGCTTTGGTGGCGAATTTCACCCAGGAGAACGGATTATTGACGGCGACGCAGAAGGTGCGGCGCCATCTTGTGATCAAGGCGCATCAAACCGAGCTGGCCGGTCTGTTCGGCTGAAGGAGACTTGGCATGGCCGGACCGTGCTGATAGTTTGGTAGCGGAACTGATCTGGTTTCCGATCATAACGGAGATGGGATGATGCGCTTTGCCAAACAGATCAGCCTCATAACCGCCCTGCTGCTGACCGTGAGCCTGGGCAGCATCGTCTCGATCGCCGTCAAGCATCTCTGGACCGGCGTGCTCGAGGGGCGACGCGCCGATCTCTCTGCCTTCGATCAACTCCTGTATTCGTCCCTGCAAAGCACGTCGGCCACGGCGCTGGCCGAAGCGCAGATCATCGCCCACCAGCCCGGCATCATCGACCTGACCGAGGCCCGGGACCGCGAGGCCGTCCGGACACGCCTGGCCGATGTCTATGAATATCTGCGCAGCCAGGCCGGCGTGAACGTCTTCCAACTCCAGACCTCGGCACTCCGAACGCTGATCCGCCTGCACAATCTCTCCTCGTTTGACGATGACGTCTCCACCTCCCGCCCCATCGTCGTGGCCGGCATGCGCACCAAGCGCGGCCAGCAGGGCATCGAGATCGGCCCCACCGGCATCATCGCCATCCGCGGTGTGGCGCCCGTCATGCGTGGCGACCAGATCTTCGGCACCGTCGAGATCGGCACCTCCGCCCTGCCCATCCTGCAGCGCACCAAGGACTCAACGGACATGGAAGCGGCCGTCGTCCTGTCGGTCTCCATGGTCGGGCGAAAATCCGCGGAGGATCGGGTCTATGGCGATCTGCTGCTCAACGATTCAACAGACGCCAAGCTCTTCGCCCGCCTGCTCGACACCGGCACCCTCTCGCTCGGCCGCGAGCCGAAACAGGTCGGTGTGCAGCTTGACGGGGTGAATTATGCCGTCACCATGCAGCCGATGCTGGATTTCAGCGGCCGCATGATCGGCGGACTGCTGGGCGCCAAAAATGTGTCCGCCGAGCAGCGGCAATTCGAGCGCCAGGTCCTGGTGCTGGTCTTTGCCGCCATTGTCTCACTGATCGTGATCTACGGCACGATCATGGTGGCGATCCGTGCCTTGGTCTCAGCACCACTGCTCGCCATGTCGCACTACGCCGGCAAGATCGACGACCCGGAGACCAAGGAGCCGACACTCGGCGGGGACACCGGCATCAACGCCCTGCTTAGCCCAATCCTGGCGGCCCTGACCCGCCTCGCCGCCGCGCAAAGACCGGCCCCCCCCGCAGACAAGCCAGGGGAGACGGCCCCGGGAGCCAAGTCGTGATCCGCCGCATCGGGCTCGGGCTGCTTCTGCTCCTCTGTCTGGCCTTTGCCACAGAGGCCCGCGCCGCCTCGCAGACCAGCCTGCCGACCGGCGTGGTCACGCCGATTCCGGTGCGCCTCTCCTTTCGCCTGCTCAACATCACCCGCCTCCAGGAGACCCTGAGCGAGGTCGGTGCCAGCATCGAATACACCCTGCGCTGGACCGACCCCGCCCTCGCCTTCGACCGCGTCGCCAAGGGCCAGGAACATATCGATTACGTCGGCCCCGACGCCGAGGCCCAGCTTGGCCGCATCTGGACGCCTGACGTCACCATCGACAACCAGATCACCAACCCGCGCACCCAATCTCTCGCAGTATCGATCTTCTATGATGGCCGCGTGGTGATGATCCGCCGCATCGACGCTGATTTCCGCGAACAGATCGACATGTCCGACTTCCCGTTCGACCGGCAGGAGTTGCTCTTCAACTTCGCCTCGCGCCGTCACGCCGCTGACGAAGTGATGATGTCCTCCACCGAGTTTGACCGGACCTTCTCCACCGTCCCGCCCAGCGTCGCCCAGATCAACTGGAAACCACGCTTCATCAACCTCGATTCCGGCAGCTTCTATGGCTGGAACGCCCAGCCGTTCTCCAAGGTGACAGCGCGGGTGACGGTTGATCGCATCTCGTCGCACTACCTCGAACGTCTCTTCGTGCCGTTCGGTGCCATCATGTCGCTCTCGTTGTTCCTGTTGTGGGGACCGGAGAAGATGATCGCCATCAACCAGCGCGCCTCCATCGTGATCTCAGCCCTGCTGGCCCTCGCCGCCCTCAGCTTCACCTATGAGAACGGTTTCCCCGGCTCGATCTCAATGAACTCGCCCGTCGCCTTCATGATATCCAACGGATATTTCTATCTGCTCTTCGTTCTCACCGTCGATCTTGCGCTTAATCAGAAGGAAGGCCGGATCGCCAAGCAATACCCATTCCTGTTCGTCGCCATCCGCAAGAATGTCCGCGTGACGATTCCGCTGATCTTTCTGGGACTCTGCATACTCTCACTGTTCTCCCCCAAATAATGTTGGGTGGTATTTACAATAACTCCCATTGGTCAGAACCGATGCTCCAGGGCTGATCGTTAAGTTAGCTCGCATGATCCACGGTGCAGACCGATGATGGTTTCGCAGTTTCCAAAGACGTGAACGGACAGACATTTGTCGCGCATGACCGGTCAGACATGCTCGACCAGGGTGCGTTGCCGGCGATTTGACGGGCCAACGGGGCCATCTACAAAACCGCGTGCGGAAGGTGGGTTGTTGAACGCGAATGTGCGGCCATCTCGTTACCATGACCACGATCGAAATCGTCAGACCCGCCACACCGCCCGGCGCCCTGATTTTCCACGAAACTCCAATGACCCCGCTGGTTCTCATGCTTCTGGCCGCGTCTGCATCGCGGCCGCGGCGCCAAGATGGGATGACGCGGTGATGATAGCTGCGGCGGTGCTCACAAGCTGGCTGCGCCAAGGATTGCAGCCCCGGGTCAACGCAATCAGTGACGTCGCGGAACCGGGCGACGGCGCGACCAGAGCGCGTCTCGACACAGCGCGCAGGATCGCCGCAGGGCTTGGCCTGGCGCGGGCACGAACCGGCGTTGTGCTGCGAGAGGCATTGCACCAACCGGGCGGCAGGGATGCCATCCACCGGACAGGCCACCGATAGCGCCATGGTTCAACTTGTCTGGTTCAAACGTGACTTACGCCACACCGATCACCGGCCGTTGGCCGAGGCGGCGGCGCGTGGACCTGTAATTCCCCTGTACGTCGCGGAGCCGGAGTATTGGGCACAGCCAGACACGTCGTGCCGGCAATATCTGGCCGTGGCGAGCGCGTTGGCCGAGTTGTCCGGCCGGCTTGAGCAACTTGGCGCACCGTTAATCATCCGCATCGGTTCCGTGGTCGAATGCCTGAGCCGCATTCATCGCGCCGTCCGCCTTTCCTGCATCCTGGCGCATCAGGAGACCGGGAACGCATGGACTTTCGCGCGTGACCGAGCGGTGCGCCGGTTTTGCCGAGAGGCTGGCATCGATTTCGTGGAATATCCGCAATTCGGCGTGGTGCGCGGACTGCGCAACCGCGACGAATGGGGTGCGCTCTCGGGTGCCATTCTGCATGCGCCGCCGCTACCAGAACCGCCCCGTCTGATCCCAGCCGCGCGGGTGCCAGCAGGCGAGGTTCCGACGCCGGACCAACTCGGCCTCGCCCATGATGGCTGCGAACACCCCCAGCCAGGCACAAGACAGTCAGCGTTCGCATTGCTCAACAGCTTCTTCGCCGGTCGTGGGGCACATTATCGCCGTGCGATGTCGAGCCCGCTGGCCGGGGCCGATGCGTGTTCACGCCTCTCGGTTCCACTTTCCACTGGAGCGATCTCGATCCGCGAAGCGCTGACAACATGCTATGCGGCACGCAACGAGCCGAGCGCCGTGCCACGCTCCGCCATCGATAGCCTGATCTCCCGGCTGCACTGGCATTGCCACTTCATTCAGAAGCTGGAGAGCGAGCCGGAGATGGAGTACCGATCCCTGCATCCTGCTCACGAGAGGGCCCGGGCAGCGACCGCCGAGAATGACCCGAAGCTGCGTGCCTGGGCCACGGGCCAGACCGGATATCCGTTTGCCGATGCCTGCATGCGCTCGCTCATGGCCACTGGCTGGCTGAATTTCCGCATGCGGGCGATGGTGACGAGCTTTGCAGTTCACCACCTTGGTTTGGACTGGCGCGCCTGTGGCGTGCATCTCGCACGGCTGTTCACCGATTACGAGCCGGGCATTCATTGGCCGCAAATGCAGATGCAAAGCGGACAGACCGGGATCAACACACCCCGCATCTATAATCCGGTCAAACAGGGGATCGATCAGGATCCAACCGGCGCGTTCACCCGGCGCTGGATGCCGGAGCTGGCAGACATGCCGCTGGCTCTGCTGCAAACGCCTTGGCTGGCCGAATCCGGGCCGCCTGTTCCGGTGATCGACCCCAGCGACGGCATGCGCGAAGCCCGCGCCCGTTTGAGCAAGGTCCGCGCCGAACCAGGCTACTGGGCGGCCTCAGCGGCGGTGTTCCAACGCCATGGCAGCCGCACACGGAAACTGGGGGAGGATAACCCCAAGCGCGATCAGGCGATCAAGATGGAGAAAGTGGCGATGGCCAAACGGCAACTGGCTTTGGAGTTCTAAAGTATGTCTGCCGCTGACAGGCGCGGCAGCCAGGCTATAGCTCTTTGTTTTATCGTGTGATTCCCGCCGCCGGTTGCTTCAACCTTCCGCGACCCCGCTCTCACTCAACAATCGTGCGCGCCCGACACGGCTTTCATCGCCAAAGCTTGCGCGCCACCAGAAACCCGCGATACGCCCATTCCGCGAGAACTCCAAAGGGTGGCATGACGAGCAGCCAACCCAGCCATTTGAACCCCGGCATCATCCGCCACATCGCGGCAAACGCGTCAGCCCCGCTCAGCAACGTGCCGGAAGCGTCACGCACATGCATCCGCGCCAAGGCTGCCTGTGGCGTCAATCCCGGCCCGAGCACGGCATCGCTGCGCGTGACATCAACCCACTCAAAGCGCTCGGCACCCGGGCGAGACCGATAAAACGAGATCTCGCGCGAACACACCGGGCACCCACCGTCATAGTAAACCTGCAACTCAGCCACCCGCATCACAACCGCCGCGCGGCACTGACGGCGGCCTTGCTCCCAGCGCCGACGGCCCAGACCCAGCTTCGGAGCAGGAAGCCGCGGGCGGATGGGTGCAGGGCCCTTGCCTCGTCACGATGATGCACTTCGTCTTGCTGACACACACACAAGGCCGCCCGCAACGCACCGCCCGGACCATCGAGCGGCAGCTTGCGGATTTGCTCCTCGTAATGATGATCCACGAACGTCTCGACCGCATCAATCGTGGCATAGACGGCATGACTGCCACGAAGCGTTGGCAGAAACCCCGTCAGCCAGCCGGCCACCCGCCAAACCGGCAACAAAAGGCTGCGCTGGCTGGGCGGCAGCAAATCGTTGAGCAGATCAAGATGCCCTTGTTCGGTGGCCATATGCGCCTCAGCGAAACGCCGCACCGCATTGTCCCGAGAGCCTGCAAGGATGCCGCGATAAATCATCACGGCACCCGTCTCCCCTGCGTGGTCGGAGCGAATGTCACCGATGAGACCAGGCACGCTGGAACGCAGGTGCAAGAGGTCGGTGGTATTGAAGGACATTGTTATGGACATCCAGCTCATATGACCCCGGCGACCGTGAATGCAAGCACGTCACCCGATCGCCAGAATTCAGCGTCTGAACCCGCTCAACGCTTGGTTTGATGGGTCGGCCAGCTCCAGCCGCAACTGGCGTCCCGTAGGGAAACCAAGTTCAGCATGTATCTATCTGATAACGCGGCATATTTATATTTTTAGAACGGCGAGTCCCAACAGCAGTCCCCACATTGCGCGCGGGTAGGCCCGATCATGTCCCAAGCCGTGGTGTAGCAACGGCTTTGATGAGCAGCGGTAGCTGACCGGTCAGGCTGCCAGTGATTGCATTCCAAACATGATATCATCGCCGAGCGGAGCGATGGTTTCCAGTGTCATGTAGCGGGCGCGCTGGACGGCCTATTCATCGTTCTGCTCCAGCAGCAAGGCACCAATCAGCCGGGTGACTGCGTGTTGGTTGGGGAAGATGCCGACAACGTCGCTGCAGCGTTTGATCTCGCCGTTGAGGCGTTCGATAGGGTTGGTGGAGTGTATCTTGGCGCGTTGCTAGGCTAGGAAGCTCATTTAGGCCAGCACATCAGCCTCGGCACCGTCCATCGGCTTGGCCAGCTTTGGCACCCGAGGCCGGGCTTGATCAGCGACGTCGCGCCATTGCTTGCGGGCGGCGGCTGCGTCGTCCTGGGCGAACGCGGTGCCGACCCAGGCCGCCACGATGCGGCGCTGCGTCCTGCCTGCGTAGGCCAGGGCGTTGCGCATGAAGTGCTCCCGGCAACGCTGCCACGTGGCGCTGAGGATCTTGGTGATGGCGGCCTTAAGGCCTTCGTGCGCATCGGAGATCACGAGCTTGGTGCCGCGCAAACCACGCCGCGCCAGGCTGCGCAGGAACTCGACCCAGAAGGGGTCGGCCTCGCTGTGCCCCGCGGTCATGCCGAGCACTTCGCGCCTGCCGTCGGTGTTCACGCCGACGGCCACGATCACGGCCATGGAGACGATTTGATGGTCACGCCTGACTTTGACGTAGGCGGCATCCAGCCAGACATAGGGCCAGTCGCCTTCGATCGGCCGGGCGAGGAAGGCGTGCACGCGTTCGTCTATCTCGCCGCACAGGCGAGAGACCTGGCTCTTGCTGATGCCATCCATGCCGAGCGCCTTGACCAGATCATCGACGGAGCGGGTCGACATGCCTGGGATATAGGCTTCCTGAATGACCGCCGTCAGGGCCTTCTCCGCCACGCGGCGGGGCTCGAGGAAGCCCGGGAAGTAACTGCCGTGGCGCAGCTTGGGGATACGTAGCTCGACCGTGCCAGCCCGTGTCTGCCAGTCGCGGTCGCGATACCCATTGCGCTGATTGGTCCGCCCGGCACTGCGTTCGCCGGGTGCGGCGCCGACGAGAGTCTCTGTCTCCAGCGCCATCAAGCGTTCGGCGGCAAAACCGATCATCTCGCGTAGAAACGTCGTGTCGGAGCCCTTCTCCAGCAGCTCGCGAAGGGCGATCTTGTTGTCGGTCATCGTGGTGGTGATCCTTGGGTCAAAGTTGTGCTCGCAACCCAACCCTACCCAGCACCGCCGCGGTGACCACCGCCGTGGATAAGTCGCCCGCCTACGCCAGACTCTTGGCGGTCGCTTCGGCGGGCGACTTACCCACAGCTCCTACACCACGCCCTGGGACATGACCCTTCTGATTGACGCCATAGCGGCTGGCCAGGGCTCTCAGGCTCTCTTGACTATGTTGTATCGCTCGACGGATTGCCGCTGTCGTCGTGGCGCCGCAGCCATTCCTGCGCCGGCTGGCGGCGGGCTGGATCCGTCTGCTGCAGGGCACGCCGAT
>Ga0114959_10001359_pt1 | contig 21501 bp, 14 predicted proteins | sample C_130625_EF_Meta_FD_87317 | JGI IMG/M metagenome (GOLD analysis project Ga0114959, IMG submission 87317) | Freshwater microbial communities from Lake Croche, Canada to study carbon cycling - C_130625_EF_MetaG | ecosystem: Environmental > Aquatic > Freshwater > Lake | place: Lake Croche, Canada... | reverse complement strand
GACACGGAGGCCGATGCTCTGCTCGAGACCGCCTTGCAGGCAGGCATGGATATGCGTGAGATGATGGGGGTGTGGATTGACAGCGCCTTGCAGCGCAAGGACTGGCCCGAGGTGGCGGCGCGCTGCGCCATGGCGCGCGATCGCCATCCGGATTTCTACCCCGCCTACGTCGAGGCCGCGATCGCCCTGCGCGAAGCTGGCGACCTTGGTGAAGCGGACCGTCTGTTCCAGCTCACCGCCACGCGCTTCCCTCACGAGATGCGCGACAAGGAGCTGTGGGTCGACCTCGCGATCCGCCGTGCCGATCTCGCCGAAGCGGATCGACGTGCCGTCATCTTTGCCGAGTTGTTCGACGACAATCCCCATGCCAGCCTGGTGCGTGCCCGCGTGCTGCGCACAGCCGGCCGGCTGGAGGAGGCGGAGACGTATCTGGGCACCGTCGTGGCGCGGTTCCCGGACAATGGTGCAGCGCTCTATCATTGGGCGGATGCAGCGATCCACAGCCGCAACTGGGATGAGGCGCTGCGGCGCGGCGAACTGCTGAAGGCGCGGCTCCCCGCCGATGCGGCGGGGACCTTCATCATCGCCACCGCTTTGCGTGAGATGAACAAGGTGCAGGAGGCGATCGACCTGATGGCCCCGTTGGCGGATCGCCCCGGTGCCAACGCCGGCTTCCTCTGGTTCATGGCTGACGGGCTGATCCGGCTGCACCGCCTGGCAGAGGCCGCCACCTATCTTGATCGTGCCATCCTCGACCAGCCGGACCATGTTGGTTTTCTGAAGCGCCGCATCGAGCTTGCGATGAGCCTGGGCGATGAGCCGGGTGCGATGCAGGCATGGCGCGCTGCTCAGAGCCGAGCCGATTTCGACCCGTCCAGCCTTCTGACCCTCGCCTGGGCGATCTTCGAGCAGGTCAGCTCGCCTGACGCGGCCGAGGAACTGCTCGCCGCCCTGTGCCGCGAACAGGATAGCCTCACCCGGTCCTGGCTGCCGCACGTGGCCAAAATCGAACGGCTGATCCATGCGCGACCCGAGCTTGCCATCATCGCCCGCAGCTTCGTCGACCGCGCCGATCTGGCGGAGCTCAACGCCACCACGCTGATGCTGCTGAACTGCGCGCTGAACGACGAGCGCAGCGACGCGGCGATCCTGTCGCAGTTCACCAACTTTGCCCGCACCGGGCGCGCCGGCATCATCGCCCATCTCTTCTCCCAGACCTATTGCCGGCAAGGTGCCGGACGGCAGGCACGCATCGCTGCCTGCCTTGACCGTTGGCTTGAGGAGCAGCTCATCGACACGAGCTGGATCACCAAGGACAATACCGCCGCCCTGCTGGTCTGCCTCAGCCTCGCCGCGGTGTTTTCGGCTGACGGCTATCGGCGTCTGGTCGCAGCGGGCCGCGCGCGGCTCGGCGGAGACGCGATGCCGGATGCTCCGTTCCTGACGACCCCGGCCAGTTGCGTGGCGAACATTCTCGCCTGCGCCGGCCGCCCGCAGGGGGCGCCTGCACCCGCGGCGCGGCGGCTGCGCATCGCGGTCTGCGTCTCCGGCCAACTGCGCGGCTTTCGTGAGGCGCATCAGACCTGGCATGCGCTTGGCCTTGCCGCGCATGACACTGAGTTCTTCGTCCATAGCTGGTTTGACATCGGCCGCAACTGGACCCGCTTCTGGTCCTTCGCCCAGCGCGACCCGATCCTGTGGGAACGTCTGGCGCTGAAGGATTGTCTGACGCTGCTGCAGCCAAGGCTTCCCCGCACAACCGGGGTGCTGCGCGCCAGCGGCCTGGTCACTGAGGAGGAGGTCCGCGCGCTCTACGGCACCGAGCATGTCCGCCTTGAGAACGACCGTGTGCCGCCGCTGAGCGAGACGAGCACACCGTGGAAGATGCACAACAAGATCGAACGTGCCTTCGATCTGGCGATGGAGACGGGGCAGGCGTTCGATCTGATCATCCGCATCCGCCCTGATCGCGCCGTCCTGCCGGAGAGCGCGCCGGATTGGCATGAGGTCCATCAGCGCTCCTGCGCCGAGCGCGTGATCTTCTCCGACATCCCGCTGCATTTCGGCGACGGCAGGCTCACCTTGGGCGATCAGTTCGCGGCCGGGTGTCAGGAGGTCATGACCACCTACTCGACGATCTTTTCAGAGACCATGAAATTCGCCAGATCCGGTGCCATTCCGCTTGATCTGCATGGTCATTTGGACAATCACCGCAGCATGGCCTACGCCATGTTCTATCATGGCATCGCCACCAACGCTGTGCCGCAACTGTCCTTGGGCGGTCTGCTTGATCCCGTGTCGCTGGCCCCGCGGGACATCTACCCCCTTGTGCGGGAGGACATCGCCGCGCGGTCGGCAGATTTGTTCGACCAAAGAATGATCGAGGCGTTCGAGACGTTGATGCGGTCGTGAGGAGCATGGCCGGTGAAGCGAGCTGTCGCGATGGCGCAATCCACCAAGGAGATCATCGCTCGATGAGAAAGATCGTTTTTCTGGGCAATTGCCAGGGCCGCCGTCTGCAGGTGCTGTTTGATGATGAATTTCGCGCCATCACCGGCGACACCACCGATTTCGTCGTGAGCTATGAGCCGTTCACCGATCGGGTGCGGGAGATTTTGCTGGCCGCCGATATCATTGTCGCGCAGGCGATCGACTCGGAGCATTCGGTCAATATCGACACGCTTGATCTGCGGGCCGAGATCATTCTCTACCCGAACATCACTGGTGCTTTTCTGTGGCCGTTCTCAGGCGATGCTCATATTCTGAATGAAAAGCTGCCGCATTTCCATGATGGTCCTTATGGCCGTGAATACGGTGACCGCTGGCTCAACCGCAAGATCAAGCAGGGCGCCCAGCCTGCCGATATCATCCGCGAGTATCTCGAGCTCGATGTGCCCAAGGTCACCAGGCTCGACCGCATGTATGAGTTGCTGATCGAGCGCGGCTATCAGCGCGATGTGCGCACCGGTTTCGCCGCCACCGAGATCATCGAGCGCGAATTCAGGGACAACAGATTGTTCCTCACCCCTGCCAATCTGGAGCTGCCACTCTTTGTGCATGTCGCCCGGATTGTCTATGACCGGTTGGGCGTGCCTGCCAGCGAGGTCGAGCGAGTTCTGGCCGGTCTCTGGCGCACGCCCTTCCCGCTGATCGACCTGCCGATCCACCCTGCCGTCGCGCGGCATTTCGGCCTGAAATACATCGACGAGACCACGCGCTACCGCACGGCCGCCGGCGAGTTGCTGAGCTTTGTCGAATGGGTGGAGCGCTATGTGCGCTACGAATGGAACGATCCGCTGCTGCGCGGCACGGTGAGGGCCGGGCAGATCAGGGTCAATGGCAGCGAGGTTGATGACACCATCGCGCTGCTGCGCCAGGGGCTGGCGCAATCCCCAAGCCCGACCCAAGGCTCGGCTGGCGGTTATGCCGGTCTTGGCCATCTGCTGCTGCTGAAGGGCGACACGGACGCCGCGTTTCAGGCCATGCAGCAAGCCGAAGCCTGCGATCCGACCAATCCGCAGCTTGCGGTGAATGTGGCCCACCAGCTCGCTGAGCGCGGTGACCTGGACGCCGCGGAGCGACGCCTGCGCGATCTTGCGGACGTTTGGCCGCATTACAGCGTCGGTTGGGCGCGCCTCGCGCATATCTTTGCCCGTCGGGGCAATGGGCCAAACGCCCTCTCGGCCATTCAGCGCGCCGTCGCCCTCAGCCCACGGGATGTGTCGATTCTGACCTTACGCGCCCATCTTCTGCATCGTTTCGGCAACGCCGAGGACGCCGCCAAGGCCTGTGACATGGCGTTGGCCGCAGCCCCGCGGGATGCAGCACTGCCGGCCTCGCTCGCCCGCATTTGCGCCGGTGCCGGGCGGCTGTCAGAGGCACTGACCTTGATCGACCGTGCGATCGCACTGGCTCGAGACAACATGGAGTTCGTGGCGCAGAAGATCGAGATCGCCAATCGTCAAGGCGATCTCACGCTGGTCGAAGCGACGCTGCGCGCCGCGATCGCGGAGCAGCCGGGTCATCAGCGTTTTCTGCTGGAACTGGCCGAATTGCTGGAAAAGACCGGTCGGTCCGACGAGGCGGCCGATATGTCCCGGCGGCTCCTGGAGCTTGATCCGGACAACAAATCGCTGCGTGCCAGGCTGGCGGCGCATTTCGCGGCCGCCGGCGATCTGGCGCAGGCGGAAGAGCTGTATCGTGGTCTGATCTCGCGTGACTGGAACGACGCCGCTGCCATTGCCGGGCTCGCGAAGGTGCTGCAGAAGCGGAATGATCTTGTCGGCGCGATGCTGGCCATGCATCGCGTGGTCCAACTCTGCCCCAATGACCCGCGCATGGGTTGGCAACTGGCGCAGATGATGATGGATCACAGTGACTGGATGGGCGCCGAAGCCGTGCTGCGCCGTGTCACCGAACACGCGCCGTCCCACCCGAACGCGTGGTTCATGCTGACGCATCCACTGTTGCATCTGCGTCGCTTTGTGGCCGCGATCGAGGCGATTGATGTGGCCATCCGCCTTGAGCCCTCCAACCAGCATCTGAAGGCGCGGCGGGCCTATATCCAGTTCGAAATGGGCGATCAGCGCGCGGCCGAAGCCACGCTGCTTGAAGCCATCAGCCAGGACGACCGGATTTCCGGGCTCTTCGTGCTGATGGGCGATGTGATGATCCGCCAGGGCCGCAAGCAGGAAGCCCTCGGTGCGTTTCGGCGGGCATTGGAACTGAATCCGAGCGATCCATCAGCCGGCCATCACGTTCAGGCCCTCAGCGCGGCTCTCGAACCGCTCGCTGCGGATTGATCAGAGCGGGCGGCGTTCAGCGCCGCCCATCACGCCCCAATCGTCAGCCCGTTGCGCCGCGCGACCATCGCCGAAAGCGGCCACAGTTCGAAGCCCTTGGCCTGCAAGGTCGGCAGCCACTCCTCCAGCGCCGCAACGGTGTGCGGCCAGGGATGGCCGATGGCGATGACATGGCCATGGCGCCGTGCCTGCACCTCGATCTGCTCCAATTGCTGGCGGATGATCTCCGGCTTGGAGCTATGGTCGATGAAGATGTCGCGCGCGGCTGCCGGCACGCCCGCGTCATGTGCGGCGCTGTAGGCGCAGGAATGGGCGATCACCACCGAGTCGAGGAACAGCATGTCGCGTGCCTTGGCCTCCTGCGCCACCAGCGCCATCAGCGCCGGATCGCGGGTGGCGACCGACCCCATATGGTTGTTCAGGCCCACCGTTGCCGGCACAGCGTCCATCGCCGCGCGCAACCGGGTGAGGTTGACGGCCGGTGGCAGATCGATGCGCAGCGGGTCGGGCCCGGTCCAGGCGGTGGTAACGCCGTTGGACTGCATCGGCATGTGCAGCGTCATCTCATGGCCACGTGCCGCCCCTGCGGCAACCTGGCCTACGAGGTTATGCGCAAACGGGAACCATGACAGCGTCAACGGCCCCGGCATGGCGATCACCCGCTCGGTCGCCGGATGCATCACGCCAAGATCGTCGATCACGATGGTGATGGCCGGTTTCTCGGGGTGCTGGGGCCGCGCCACGGCGAAGCGCTGCCAGCGCGGCGGGGCAGGGGTGGCTGGCACGGTCGGCGTGGCGATGACTGGTGCGGGTGCGGGCGCAGGGGAAGGGATGGGAGGCAGTGACGGCGGAGCCATCTCCAGCGTCACCGGCACGGAACTGGCCTGCAACGCGCCTGACATCGCGCCCGCGCGCGCCGGCATGGCAGCGAGACCGGCGAGCGCCGCAGCGGAGGAAGTCAGCAGAGAGCGGCGCTGGAGACCCGTCATCTTGTCATCCTTCAGTGTCGCAACCCAATCAGATTGCAACATAATCGCTATTTAATTCGCATGCCGCAGCCGCGAAGGCCAGAACTCCCGCAGCATGGCAACCTTGCACGCCATCGCTGTTGCCGGAGCGCCACAGCGTCGGCCCGACCACAACGGTTTGCCACTGTATGCGAACGTCAGGTTTCGCTTTACGCCCATCGGCCGATGTCACATGGTTTGAGGGTCGGCTGGATAAAAACAAACCCACCGGTGAGCCGACGCGGAGGAAACACAAAATGGTTGCAAAAACCAAAACAAACCCGTGGCGCATCGGGACCAGTCTTTTGAGCGCGCTCGCCGTCACCACCATGCTTGGGGTGGCCTGCCAGCCAGCAGCGGCGCAGGCTTTGAAATCCTACGATTCAAGCAAGCCGAGCTTCTGGAAGAGCCCGCCGCCGGATTGGTTCCTGGGCGATGAGACCGCCGCCCAGAAGGGCCTCGCGCCGCCGGCCGGCCCGGCCACGCCTACTCCGCTCGCCGAGCTGGAAGCCAATCTCAAGAACGTCAAGCTACCCGCCGGCTTCAAGATCGAGGTCTACGCCAGCGGCCTGCCCGAAGCCCGCCAGATGGCCTGGGGCGCCAACGGCACCCTGTTCGTCGGCTCGTTCGGCGCCACCAACGTCTATGCCGTCACCAACAAGGACGGCAAGCGCGAGGTCAAGACCATCCTCAAGGGGCTGACCATGCCGACCGGCCTCGCCTTCCGCGACGGGTCGCTCTACGTCATCGCGATCGACAAGCTGCTGCGCTACGACAATGCCGAGGCCAATCTTGACCACATGCCGGCCCCGGTCGTTGTCTATGACGACATGCCGCCCTACGTCGCGCATGGCTGGAAATATCTGGTCACCGACAAGAATGGCTGGATGTACCTCCCCTTCGGCCCCCCGTTCAACATCGGCATCCCGCCGACCTCCGTCTCCCAGATCCGCCATGTCGATCCCAAGACCGGGCTGGCTGAGATCGTGGCGCTCGGTGTCCGCAACTCGGTGGGCGGCGATATCGACCCGCGCAGCGGCGACTATTGGTTCACCGAGAACGCCCGCGACTGGATCAGCGATGATCTGCCCAGCGACAAGCTCAACCATATCAGCCGTCTGGGTCAGCATTTTGGCTATCCGCACTGCCATCAGGGCAACCTGCCGGACCCGAAATTCGCCATGGGCCATACCTGCTCCGAGTTCACGCCTCCGGTCGTGAACCTGGGCGCGCATGTCGCTCCGCTGGGGATGAAGTTCTACACCGGCGCGATGTTCCCGGCGAAATACAAGAACAACATCTTCATTGCGTTGCACGGCTCGTGGAACCGTCACCAATACCAGGGCGCGCGCATCGAGCGCGTGACGGTGGATGCGGATGGCAAGAATGCCAAGCAGGAAGTGTTCGCGCAGGGGTGGCTCACCGGCAAACAGGACTATGCCGGGCGTCCCAACGACATCCTGCTGGCAGCTGATGGCGCGATGCTGGTGTCAGACGATTGGGCCGGCGCGATCTATCGCATCTCTTATAAGAAGTAAGCCGCAAATCCCTCGCCCCTCTTTCACCGGGGGGGCGAGACCTGCCTCAACCGCGAGTTTCCACCGATGAATGCAAGCTCCCTTCGGCGTGTCGCCGCCCTGATGCTGTTGGCCTTTGCCTGCCTGCCCGGCCATGGTCTGGCGGCTGCTGGCGATGTCGCGGCCGGGCGTCAGCGGGCGCAGCCCTGCCTCGTGTGCCACGGTGCCCAGGGGCAGTCGCAAATGCCGGGGGTTCCCCACTTGGCCGGCAACGGCGACCAGTTCCTGCAATGGCAGATGGTTTTCTTCCGGAGCGGGCGTCGGCAGAACACCGCGATGAATGCCCTGGCGGAACCCTTGAGCGACGCTGATATCCGCAATCTTGGCGCCTATTTCGCCTCGCTGCCGCCCGCCGCCGCCAGCGTGCTGACCGCCGCCGATCCGGCCAAGGTGGCGCGAGGCCGCGCCATCACCGAGCAGCGGCATTGCGCCGCCTGCCATACCGATACGTTCACAGGTGCCGCCGCCGCTCCGCGCCTCGCCCGCCAGCGACCGGAATATCTCGCCAAGGCGCTGACCGATTATCGCTCCGGCACGCGCCCCAGCATCGGCCTCGCGGCCATGACCGAGGCCGCGGCAGGGCTGGATGACACCGACATCGAATCGGTCACCCAGTTCCTGGCGACCCTGCCCTGAAGCCTCACGGAGCCAATATGCACGCTCTCTCGCGCGGTCTCGCCGTCACGCTGCTGGCCGTCACGGCCGCACAGGCGCAGATTCCCCCGGTTCAACCCCCTCCGGTTCAACCGCCTTTGGCTCAGTCCGGCTCGGCCGCCGAGAAGCTGGATCAAATCGATGGCTTCCAGCGTGCCTATGCCGCCTCATTCTTCATCTTCGACGCCTGCGCCGATGGCCTCGCCGGACGGACCTACCGGGCGGCGCTGAACGAGCGCTTCGCCCAATGCCCTTTTTCCGATGCCGCCCGCGCCCGCTATGGTGCCTGGAGCGCGGCCCAGCGCAGTCGCTCGTCTGATCGCATCGCCCAGATGATCGAGGACAATGGCGGCCTGCCGATCAAGGTGGAGGGCATGTCGCAGACCTGTCACGAGCGCAACGGCAGCGCCGAATATATCGACTTTCGCGCCGGTCTGATGAAATACGCTGCCAGACAAGCAGCCGCAGGCGACGTCGTGTCAGAACCTTGCGTGCCATAACCAACAACGGAGTGATGATGATGTTCCTGGACCAAAGCAGCGCCTGCTTCTCCCGTGTGAGTCTTACGGCGCTGCTCCTGGCCTCCTGTCTTGGTGCAGCGACGCCGTCTCTGGCCGCAAGTCCCGAGGGCGAGGGCTCGGTCTATGCCCCCGTGCGCTATGATGATGACGCCGCCAAGATCGCCGCTGGCACCGGTGCCAATGATTTCTGGCGGCCGCTGAAACATATCGATCTCGCCGCCGACCCCGCGATCTGGCTTGGCCTCAGCGGCGAGCTGCGCGAGCGCTATGAGACCTATGTCAACCCGTCCTTCAACATCAAGGCACCGCACAGCAACGGCTACGTCCTGCATCGGTTCAATCTCTTCGGCGACCTGCATTTGGGCGAAAATTTCCGCGTGTTTGCCGAGTTGGGTGAAGCGTTGCGCTTCGGCCGCCGCAATGTCAGCTCCACCACCGATGTTGACCGGCTGGACGCGCAGCAGGCTTTCGTCGAATACCGCGTGCCGGGAACGCCGATCATCGCCCGCATCGGGCGCGAGGAGCTGACCTTCGGCTGGCAGCGCCTCATCGCCCAGCGCGAAGGCCCCAATGTGCGGCGCAGCTTCGACGGCGGCCGGGTGACGGCAAAGTTCGACGATGTCACGATCGACCTTCTCGCCGTGCGGCCGGTCAATCCGCGTGTGGATATGTTCGACAACACTTTCTCCCATACCCAGTCGCTGTGGGGGGTCTACTCCACCACCTCGATCTATGGGCCGCTGAAGGCGGATCTTTACGTGTTGGGCTATGAGAACGGCACCGCGAAATACCGCGGTCTCATCGGCCGCGAGCAGCGCCTGAGCATCGGCACCAGGCTGTTCGGCAAGACGCCGGACTTTGACTGGAACATTGAGGCGGTGGACCAGAGCGGCACCTATCGCAATCTTAACATCGATGCCTGGATGCTGGCCGCTGTCACCGGCGTCTCGTTCCCGGACGTGCCATTCAAGCCGCGTCTCGGCCTGGAGGGCAACCTGACCTCCGGCGACACCGGCAGCACCCAAAAGGGCCTCGGCACCTTCAATGCCATGTTCCCCCGTCTGCCCTATTTCGCCGAGACGTCGATGCTGGTGCCGTCCAACATCTACAACGTGCGACCGACGGTGACCTTCACCGCCGTGGAGGATGTCGTCGTCGTCCTCGGTTGGGATTTCCTGTGGCGCAAATCCAACAAGGACGGTCTCTACAGCAGCGGCCAAGTGCTGATCCCCAACACCAACAAGGTGAAGGCCAACCGCATCGGCAACGAAGCCTCGATCGATGTGCGCTATCGCTACAACGAACATCTCCAGTTCGGCGCCATCTACGCGCGCTTCAACGCCGGCCCAACGATCACCCAGGCCGGCGGCAAGAGCGTCGATTTCGGCGTGGGGTTTGCGACTTATAAGTTTTGAGGGAAGAGAAGGAAGCGCTGGGCTCCGCCCAGACCCGCCAAGGGTAGAACCCTTGGAACCCATTCTTTTTAGGGGATTATCACCCTTGAGGGAGGGGGCATACACGGCGGGTCTGGGCAGAGCCCAGCGCTTCCTTGACTTCCTTCAAGACATCACGCCATCCTCCCCCGACCGAGGGGTGTCCCGCCAAGGGGCTGAGAGTTCGCAGATCGCGCGATAACCCTGATGACCTGATCCGGCTCATACCGGCGTAGGGACGGATCCGTGAGATGCCGGAGAACCGTCCTTCGTTGGCCTGTGCCCAACATGAAGGATGCGTTGTGTGAACATCATCGCCAAGCCCGAGGGCGCCCACGCCGTTACCACCGGCCCGATCATTGGCTCGCGCAAGATCTATTCCGCGCCTGAAGGCCGGCCCGATATCCGGGTGCCGTTTCGCGAGATTGCGCTGGAGCCGACGGCGAACGAGCCGCCGTTCCGGGTGTATGACACCTCCGGCCCCTATACCGATCTGTCGGCGCGCATCGATCTGGATGCCGGCCTTCCGGCGATCCGTGCGCCCTGGATCGCGGCCCGTGGTTTTGATGCCGTCACGCCGCGCGCGGTGAAGCCGGAGGACAATGGCTTCACCCCGGAGGACCGGCTGGTGGCGCCGTGCCGCGCCGTGCAGGATCTGCGCGCCGGGCGGCCTGGTCAGTTGGTGACGCAATATGAGTTCGCCCGCGCCGGGATCATCACCGAGGAGATGATCTATGTGGCACATCGCGAAAATCTTGGCCGCGCCCAGGCGCTGGACTGGGCCGCCGAGCGGATCGCCGATGGCGAGAGCTTTGGCGCCGAGATTCCGGAATTCGTGACGCCGGAATTCGTGCGCAGCGAGATCGCCCGCGGCCGCGCCATTATTCCGGCCAATATCAACCACCCGGAGTTGGAGCCGGTCATCATCGGCCGCAACTTCCTGGTGAAGATCAATGCCAATATCGGCAACTCCGCTGTCACCTCCTCGGCGGCCGAGGAGGTTGAGAAGCTCGTTTGGGCGATCCGTTGGGGCGCGGACACGGTGATGGACCTCTCCACCGGGCGCAACATCCACAACATCCGCAGCTGGATCATGCGCAACTCCCCGGTGCCGATCGGCACGGTGCCGATCTATCAGGCGCTGGAGAAGGTTGGCGGCAATCCGGACAAGCTCGACTGGGAGGTGTTCAAGGACACGCTGATCGAGCAGGCCGAGCAGGGCGTGGATTATTTCACCATCCATGCCGGTGTGCGTCTGGCCTATGTGCCGCTGACGGCGCGGCGGACGACGGGGATCGTTTCGCGCGGCGGCTCGATCATGGCGCGCTGGTGCCTGGCGCATCACAAGGAGAGCTTCCTCTACGAGCGCTTCGATGAGATCTGCGACATCATGCGCAAGCACGACGTGTCCTTTTCGCTGGGCGACGGTCTGCGCCCCGGTTCGAATGCGGATGCCAATGATCGCGCCCAGTTCGCCGAGCTGGAGACCCTGGGCGAGCTGACCAAGGTGGCATGGGACAAAGGCTGCCAGGTGATGATCGAGGGCCCCGGCCACGTGCCGATGCACAAGATCAAGGTCAACATGGACAAGCAGTTGCGCGAATGCGGCGAGGCGCCGTTCTATACGCTCGGGCCGCTGACCACCGACATCGCGCCGGGCTATGACCACATCACGTCGGCGATCGGGGCGGCGATGATCGGCTGGTTCGGCACCTCGATGCTCTGCTACGTGACGCCGAAGGAGCATCTTGGGCTGCCCAACCGCGATGATGTGAAGGTCGGTGTCATCACCTATCGCATCGCCGCCCACGCCGCCGATCTCGCCAAGGGCCATCCGCAGGCCAAGTTGCGCGATGATGCGATCAGCCGGGCGCGGTTTGAGTTCCGCTGGCAGGACCAGTTCAATCTCGGTCTTGACCCGGACACCGCACGGCAGTTCCATGATGAGACCCTGCCGAAGGAGGCGCACAAGGTGGCGCATTTCTGTTCCATGTGCGGCCCGAAATTCTGCTCGATGAAGATCAGCCACGACATCCGCGAGGACAGTCTGCGCCAGAACGGTCTTGTCGAGATGAGCGAGACCTTCAAGGCCACCGGCAGCCAGCTTTACGTGAAGCAGGAGGGCGAGGCCTGAGCGAGACTCACGCAATCCTGGACGCCATCGGCCAGCTCGACGATCACGAGATCGATCTGGCCGACGCCGCCTTGCAGTTGGCCCGGCGGCAGACCCCGGCGGCGGATTGGGAAGCGGCCCGCGCGCATCTCTCCACCATCGCGCGCGATGTGGTGGAACTGTCAGACGCTCTGGCACCGGATGATCTGGCCGGCCGGGCCGGCGCGCTGGCTGGTTTGATTACGGGACGTTACGGCTATCTTGGCGACACCGAGCATTATGACGATCTGGACAATGCCAATCTGATCCGGGTGATCGAGCGCCGTCGGGGGCTGCCGGTGGCGCTGGGCATTATCTGGTTGCACGCCGCCCGCGCCGCCGGGTGGCCGGCGCGGGGCATCAACTTCCCTGGCCATTTCCTGTTCGCGCTGGAAGGCGAGCGGCCAGAAGGCAGGGTGTTGGTGGTGCTGGACGTGTTTCGCGGTGGCGTGACTCTGGATCGTTCCGACCTGCGCCGCATGCTGCGCGCGGTGAGTGGTGCCGAGGCTGAGGCTGGGCCACGTCTGCTGGCCGCCATGTCCAGCCGGGACGTGCTGCTGCGCCTTCAGGCCAACATCAAAAGTCGGCTGGTGATGATTGGGGACGTGCAGGCAGCGCTTGACTGCGTGAACGACACATTGCGCTTTGCACCCGAGGAACCGCTGCTCTGGCGCGAGGCCGGGCAGCTGCATCAGCGCCTTGATCAGGTGGAAGGCGCGCTGCGCTGCTACGGCCGCTCGCTGCAACTGGCGCCGCGTGGCGAGGCTGCATCACGGACCCGGGCCGCCATGGCGGAACTCCGGGGCCGGATGCATTGATATCAGCGACGCGTCACTGAACGCCAAGCAGCTCCACATCAAACACCAGGGTGGCGCCCGGCGGGATCACGCCACCGGCGCCGCGCGCGCCATAGCCCAGCTCCGGCGGAATGGTCAGCGTGCGCTGGCCACCGACCTTCATGCCGGCCACCCCCTGGTCCCAGCCGGCAATCACGCGGCCGGCGCCGAGCGGAAAGCTGAACGGCGAACCGCGATCGCGCGAGCTGTCAAATTTTTTGCCCTTGTTGTCCGGCGCCGCAGCGTCGAACAGCCAGCCGGTGTAGTGTACGCTCACCATCTTGCCTGGCGTGGCCTCGACGCCGGTGCCGATCACGTGGTCAATCATTTTCAATCCTCCAGTTTGCGCCCCAGCGCTGTGTGCGATGGCGGCGCTTGAGATCAGCACGGCAAGGGCCAGAAAGCCGCGACGCAGCATGGTTCAGCCTTTCTTGGTCAGCGTGTCATAAGCCGAAAGCCGGGCGATCAGCGCCGGCATCTCGGAGAGATGGATCATGTTGGGCCCGTCACTCGGCGCATTGTCCGGGTCCTGATGGGTCTCGATGAACAAGGCGGCCACACCCACAGCCAAAGCTGCGCGGGCCAGCACCGGGGCGAATTCGCGTTGCCCGCCCGATGCGCCACCGAGTCCGCCGGGCTGCTGCACGGAATGGGTCGCGTCAAACACCACCGGATAGCCGGTGCGCGCCATGATCGGCAGGCCGCGGAAATCGCTCACCAAGGTGTTGTAGCCAAAGCTCGTGCCGCGATCGCAGAGCAGGATGCGCTGATTGCCGGTGGAGGCGATCTTGGCGGCGACATGCTCCATGTCCCACGGTGCCAGGAACTGCCCCTTCTTGACGTTGATCGCAGCCCCGGTCTCGCCGGCGGCCAGCAACAGATCGGTCTGGCGGCAGAGAAAGGCCGGAATCTGCAACACGTCCACCGCCTCGGCGACAGGCGCGCATTGGTCGGCGGCGTGAACATCGGTCAGCACCGGAATGCCGAGACTGTCACGGATCTCGGCCAGAATATTCAGCCCCGCCGTCATGCCGACACCGCGCGCCCGGTTGAGGCTGGTGCGGTTGGCCTTGTCATAGCTCGATTTGTAGATCAGCCCGACGCCGGCGGCCCGGCACATCTCACGCAGGGCGTGCGCCATCTCCAGCGCATGATCACGGCTTTCGATCTGGCAGGGGCCAGAGATCAGCACGAAGGGCAGGTCGTTGCCGATCGTCAGTGAACCGATGGAGACGTTGGCCATCTCAGACCAGCCTGGACTGCGCCACGGCAGCGGCGATGAAGCCGCGGAACAGTGGGTGCGGATCAAACGGCTTGGATTTCAACTCGGGGTGATATTGCACGCCGATGAACCAGGGATGATCCGGCCGCTCGACGATCTCGGGCAGCACGCCGTCCGGTGACATGCCGGAGAAGCGCAGACCGACGGCCTCCAACTGGTCGCGGTAGCGAACGTTGACCTCGTAGCGGTGGCGGTGGCGCTCATGGATCACAGCTGTATCGTGATACATGGCACGAACCAGCGAGCCTTCGGCCAAGGCGGCGGGAAACGCGCCCAGTCGCATCGTGCCGCCCAGATCGCCGCCTTCCTCGCGCCGCACCACGGCATTGCCCTGCTGCCACTCGGTCAGCAGACCGACCACATTCTCCTCGCACGGGCCGAACTCGCTGGAAGACGCGCCTTCCAACCCGGCCAAGGCCCGCGCCGCCTCGATCACCGCCATCTGCATGCCAAAGCAGATGCCAAAAAACGGCACCCGACGCTCGCGGGCAAAGCGCACGGCGGCAATCTTGCCCTCGGTGCCGCGCTCGCCGAAGCCACCCGGCACCAGGATGCCATGGACATTCTCGAGACGGTCAATCGCCACCGGCTGCTCGAAAATCTGGCTGTCCACCCAGTCCAGATGCACCTTCACGCGGTTGGCGATGCCGCCATGGGCCAGCGCTTCGGCCAGGCTCTTATAGCTGTCGAGCAGGTTGGTGTATTTGCCGACCACGGCAATCCGCACCTCGCCCTCCGGTGCCCGCACCACATTGACGATCTTGCGCCAGCGGCTGACATCCGGCTCCGCCTCATGTGGCAGGCCGAAATGGCGCAGCACCTCACGGTCCATGCCCTCGGCGTGATAGCTGATCGGCACCTCGTAGATGGTATCGACATCCAGCGCCGCGATCACCGCTGATTGCCGCACATTGCAGAACAGCGCGATCTTGCGGCGCTCATTGTCCGGAATCGGCCGGTCGCAGCGGCACAGCAGCATGTTGGGCTGGATGCCGACATTGAGCAGTTCCTTCACCGAATGCTGCGTCGGTTTTGTCTTGAGCTCGCCGGCCGACGGAATCCAGGGCACCAGGGTGAGGTGAACGAACATCACCTGCTCGGGCCCCAGCTCGTTGCCGAGCTGACGGATCGCCTCCAGGAAGGGCAGGCTCTCGATGTCGCCCACCGTGCCGCCGATCTCGATCAGCGCGAAGTCGAGCGGCTTGCCGTCATCGCCGATGGTGTTCTGTGTGATCGCCTCTTTGATCGCATCGGTGATGTGCGGGATCACCTGCACCGTCGCGCCCAGGTAATCACCGCGGCGCTCGCGGGCGATGACGTCCTGATAGATGCGCCCTGTCGTCGCGTTGTCGGTGCGGCGAGCGGCAACCCCGGTGAAGCGCTCGTAATGGCCGAGATCAAGATCGGTCTCCGCCCCATCATCCGTGACGAACACCTCGCCATGCTGATAGGGCGACATCGTGCCCGGATCGACGTTGAGATAAGGGTCGAGCTTGCGCAGCCGCACCGAATAGCCGCGCGCCTGCAACAGCGCGCCGAGGGCGGCCGAGGCGATGCCCTTGCCGAGGGAGGAAACCACGCCACCGGTGATGAATACAAACCGTGTCATGGGCGCGCAGCATAACGCCGCGACCGAGTCGCGTGTAGCATGTTCGGCATGCTGATCTCTCCTGTCTGCCACCCGCCTCCCCACGTGAAGGTGGGGCGCGGGGCGCATCAGTTGGTGGGAACGGCGGGGCCTTTGGGCGCCTCAGGCGCCGGTGCCGGCACGCTTGGCGCCGGCGCTGTGGCGGGCAACGTGTCAAGCACCGAGCCACCGACACCAGACGTGCCGCGGTTGAGCAGCGCCAGCGTCAGTGACAGGCCAAAAAACAGGGCCGCCAGAATGGAGGTGGTGCGCGTCAGCAAATTGGCCGTGCCACGCCCGGTCATGAACGCGCCCGCGCCCTGCGAGGACCCAATGCCCAAACCACCGCCTTCGCTGCGCTGAATCAGCACCAGGCCGATCAAGGCCAGCGTGACGAACAGATGGACAATCAGCAAAACAGTGGTCATCGGCAGCCCCGTGCGTAAGCGCGCCTTCTAGCGGGGCCTGGGGTGCGTGGCAAGGAATGGCACGAGGGTGACCAGGGCGTGCTTCCCTCCCCCCCTCAGGGCAACGCCCGAGCCACACCGATCACCACTTCCTGGCCGCGCAGAGCGGCGACGTCGTCTCTGGCCATCAGCAGCCGGGGCAGCAGGGTTTCGGCGTTGGTGTCGAATGGCAGCACAACGCCTGCGCCGGTGTCTCGGATGCGTTCGGCGATGGCGCCGATATCGAAGGCAACGGGGGCGTAGCCGGCGGCCCAGACCTCGGAGAGGGTGAAGCTGTAGGTCTCGGGCCAGACGGCGGGGAAGAACACCAGATGCGGGTTGAAGCGCGCCAGGAGCTGCGGCAGCTCGTCGCGGCTGTAGCGGCCGGTGACCTCGACACTGAACAGACCATCCAGGGCGGCCGGGTCCTCGACCTCGCCGATCACGCGGATCGTGGCCGAGGCCCCGCTGGCATCGATCAGGCGGCCGAGTTCGCGGATGACGTGCAGACCCTTTTGCACGCTGATGCCGCCGACCACGGCGATGCGGGTGGTTGAATCGCCATCGGGTCCGCGGGCGATGCCGGAGACCTGGATCTTCTCGGGGTGGGGCAGCACGCGAAGATTGGGCAGGCCGAAGCGCCGCGCGATCCGGGCGGCGGTGTCACGCGACGGCACGATAACGGCGTGGGCCTGGGCCAGCAGGGCGCCGTTGCGGGCGATCCAGGTGGCGATATCGGTGCGGATCAGGGGCTCGTCCGCGCCGAAATCATAGATCGCGTTGGCGCGGGCGCAGAGCTGGCAATATTTCACCTCCGGCTCCCCGCAATATTGGCCGGTGTGGTCGACCAGCACCACGCGCGGACAGTACCATTGGAAATCATGTACATAGACCACGAGTGGCAGGCCCTGGCGGCGTGCCAGGTCGTGGATTTCGGCGCCGACGCCGGTGAGGGAATGCACCGCGATGCGGAGGCCCGGGATCGCGCGGGCCAGGCGGTCGATCAGGGCGGGCAGGGCGTCGGGCGGCAGGCGCAGCGACAAGGCGGCTTCGCGCCAGAGCACTTCCAGCACCGGGGCGCCCAGCCAATCGTCCTGGCGCAGGGTGACGATGAGATTGTGGTGCCCCTCGTTCGCCAGCAGCTCGGCTGCCGCTTCGATCAGCACGGCGGTGCCACCGCCCATGGCGTGGGTGAAATGCGCCATGGTCGGCAGCTTGCGGCGTGACAGCTCGGTGGTGAACGCCTCCAGCCGGATGCGCCACAGCGGATCGGTGCGCAGGAAGGCGCGGATCATGGTGGTGTATTCGGGATAGCGCCGCTCCAGCAGCGCGTGGTTGCGCGACAGGATGCGGGCCCGCTCCTCGGCACCGAAGGACACCGAGCCATGGTGATGGACATAGACATCGGCGGCGGCGACATGGGTCCAGCCGCGATCGGCGGCGCGCAGGCACCAATCGACCTCCTCGCAATAGCCGCGCTGCCACTCGGCGCCGAGGGCACCGACATCGGCGCGGGCGGCGGATTTGATGAACAGGCAGAAACCGACGCCGACGGGGATGTCGATCAGGCCGTTGCGGGCGAGGTTTTTGTCCAGCGCCTGGGTCAAAGCGGGGTCGAGGCGGTTGCCACCCTGGCGGTCAGGCAAGGAGAGGATGGTGGCGTCGTTGGACAGCGGCGAGGCGGAGGCGATGTCCTCCCGGGCATAGGCGGCGCGTTGCAGCCGGGCGGCGAAGCCCGGGGGGACGATGGTGTCGGCGTTGAGCAGGATGACGTCTGTGTCGCCGGCCTCGGTCAAACCGCGGTTGACGGTGCCGACAAAGCCGAGATTGGTTTCGTTGCGTAACAGCTCGAAGCCCGGCAGATCGCCGAAGCCTTCGAGCATTGGCATCATGTCCGGCTCGGGCGGCTGATCGGCGATGATCAGCACGCGGGCGATGGTGCTGTCTTTCCTGAGATAATCATTGCTGAAGCAATCGCTGAGGCTGACGAGGCAGTCACGCGTTTCGGCGACGCCGCGATAGACCGGGACGATGATGGTGACCGGCGTTGGGCGCTGCTGGCGTGTGGTGTGGAAACCGGGCGGGAAGGCGGCGGCAAGGGCGTGCTCGTCGCGCATCGTGGCGATCAGCGTGCGTGCCCAGCCGAGACGATGGCCGGAACGCTGCTCGATCTGGCGCAGCAGCATCGCCGCCTCGCGCATCGCGGTCACGCCGGACAGCAGGTCGGACGGGGTGAGCGTGGTGACCAGATGCTGGGCTTGGAGGCCGGCGCGGACCTCGATGTTTTCGGTGGGGAAGGGGTTCGTGGGGCGGTGGGCGAAGCCGGTGTGCAGACGGCCGGTCAAGTCCTGGACATCGCCGCGCGGCGTGGTGCGGGATCGGTGGAGGACGCGGCCGGACTGGGTGCGGAGGGTGATCGTCACCGGCTCGTCATGCAAAGCGGGGTCGGCGAACCACAGGCGCAGCTCGCCTGCCGCGGCCTGTTCCACCTGGAGCAGCGGCGTGGCGCGGAATGGCATCGGGCCGAGGGTGAGCGCCTCAAAGCGGGCTTCGAGCCGGTGGGATGCGCCGTCGAGGCTGGATTCGGGCAGGGCGATACGGAACCCGGCGCAGCTTGCGAGGCTGGCGTGGCGGTTGTTGGCGTGGCGCAGCGACGGGGCCGGAATCTCAGCGAGTTCCTGCCCGTCGATCAACAGCACGCCAGCAGGGGGCCGGCCGCCGGTGATATCGGCGACCCAGCCGAGAAGGGCGTAGTCGCTGACCCCGTCTAGCCCGCCGGTCAGGCGGTGTGCGCCATGCGGCAAGGCGCTGTCGTGCAGTTTCAGCCCTTCCGCCCAGATCTCAAGCCTGGCGCCGGCGGCGGCGTGCAAGGCGAGGCTGGCTTCGAGCGAGAGCGTGTGGTCTGGCAGGGTCTCGCGCGCGCTGATGTTGAGCTTCAGGCAGCGTCCGTCGCGGCGGATCACCGGTTTGAGCCTCGCGAGCGGCACGCCTTGGGCGGCGCGCAGCAGCAGCCGGTCGTGAAAGAGGGTGACGGCGAGCAGGTCGGGCAGGTCGAGGTCGCGCTCAGCGTCCATGCACGATGGCTCCCTCTCGCTGTGGCCTGCTCTGGTCGCGGGCCTGAAATTCCGTCATCATCCGTCGTAGTCAGGCCGCCGCTGCGAGGCAAGCATGCAGCGCGCCGTACCGCACGGATCGCCCGTCAGGAGCTGAGATCGATGATCCGCAAGCCGAGGCCGGCCGGCCCCCGCCGCGATGTGGAGCAGGAGAGCTGGGTGTTGCTGGTGCCCGAGGCGGATGCGCGGGAGGCTGCCGAGCAGTTGCCGGTGAGCGCGGAGCGGCCTTGTGAGGTGGCCATCCCCGCGGAGGACCTGGACCAGCGTGGCGTCTGGCCGATCGAGATTCTTGCTGACGCTTTCGCGCCTGGCGCGCCGTCGCGCGATGTGCTGCTGCCGCCTGGCGTGTGGCTGCGGCTGGACAATGTGGCGGTGGCCGTGGCGGATTTGGTGAACGGGGTCACGGTGCTGCGGCGTCCGCTACGGCAGGCGCGATGGATGGCGCTGCTGACTGATGTTGAGGAGGCGGTGACGGTTGCCGGCCTTGTTCTGCTGCCGCTGCGCGGGATGCGTGGGGGGGCGGAGCCAAATCTTCAGGCGCTGGCGATGCCTGAGACGGCGTCTGCGGCGTTTGATCTGCCGGGTCGGGCGGGGTTTGAGCTGCGGGTGCGGCATCTGGCGCGGGCGGCGGCGCTGGGGCATGGCGGCACCACCGATCCGGGGCTGGTGCTTGACCTGCACGGTCTCCGTGTGCTGCCCGAGATCCGCGGTCGTATCGCGCGTTTTGCCTTGCCGGGGCAGGCCGGTCTTGCAGTGCTGCGGTCGCGCTGGGCGGTGCCGCATCGTTTTCTGGGCCATGATGACCGGCGTCAGCTCGGTCTTGCGGTGGCGCGGATCGGGTTTGGGGCACGGGTGATGCAGCTGGATCACTGGTCGCTGCGCACTGGCTGGTATGACGCCGAGCCAAGCTGGCGCTGGACCTCGGGGGAGGCGGAGCTGCTGGTGCCGCAGGGCGCGCGGCAGATGGAGATAGAGGTGGCCAACACCTTGCGGCTCTACCCGCTGGCCCATCCGGCCGGAACTCCCTTTTTCAGCGATGTGAGACCGTTATGACCGATTTGATCCCCGAGGCGCAGGACCTGACCTCACTGCTGGCCGTGGAGGCGTTGGTGGCGCAGGGCCAGGAGGCTGAGGCCGGCGCGCTGCTGGATGATGCGATGCAGCGTTTTCCGGCTTTGCTCTGGCCCTTCGCCCGGCATGCCGGGCTGCCGCAGGACCCGGCGATTGCGCAGCAGCGCTGGGCGGCGGTGGCGCTGGCGTTTCCTGCCGAGACGTTGCCGGTGCTTGGCGAGGTCGATGCCTGGCTTCGTCAGGCCGGGCCGGTCGAGGCGACGGAGGTGCTTGAGGCAGCGCGCGGACGGGGCTGCTGGGATCGGTCGTTGGAGCGTCGTTGGCTTGAGATCGCCATCGGGCATGATGTGGGCGGCCCCACGGCGGAGATGGCGTGTCGGCTGATCCATCTGCTGGCCGATGCCGAGGCGGCACCTGATGCGTTTGCAGCCCCGCTGGCGCTGTTGGCCGAGACGCCGGAAGCATTGCTGCGCTGCTGGCTGGCGCTGCGGCAGGGGCCGCGCCCCTCCTGCGTGGCGGCGGCGCAAGCGGCATTCGTGGCGTTCATTGACGCACGGCCGGCAGCTCTTGCCACCGATCTGCTGCGCGTGGCGATCGCCCCGCCGCAGGGCGTGGCTGATTATGCGGCGCTGCTGTCGCGCTGCCTGGGGGCGTATCGGGCCGATCCGCGGTTTCTGATGGGATTTGCCGCGACTCTGCCGGTGGCGCTGCGCGAGCAGGCGTTGCGGCGCTTCGTTTATCTCGAGGCGGCATGGGAGGGGCTGGAGGCTGCGGACGAGGTTGCGTTCTGTTTGCTGGTGGCGGCCAGCGTGACGGCAGCCGAGCTGCGTCATGACGTGATCCGCCGCATCCGGGCCCGCAAGGCCGGGATCAGTGACGCGCCCGGCTCGGTGGGCGCGTTGATTTCCGGCATCGCCCGTCGTGCCGTGCTGCCGGAGGAGCGTCGTCCGGTCCCGGCCGGGCCGCCGCGTCTGCGGGTG
>Ga0114959_10001356_pt1 | contig 21518 bp, 31 predicted proteins | sample C_130625_EF_Meta_FD_87317 | JGI IMG/M metagenome (GOLD analysis project Ga0114959, IMG submission 87317) | Freshwater microbial communities from Lake Croche, Canada to study carbon cycling - C_130625_EF_MetaG | ecosystem: Environmental > Aquatic > Freshwater > Lake | place: Lake Croche, Canada... | reverse complement strand
CGGCGCTGAGACATTGTACTATGGCTGGAGAAATTGAGTCTTGAATATTTTCGCACCTTATATTAAAATGCCTGGTGGCGCTCTGATGCAACTTGTAGCCTTTGGCACGCAGGACGTTTATCTCACGGGTCAGCCCAAGGTGACCTTCTTTCAGTCGCTTTACAAGCGTCATACCAATTTCGCCATGGAGACTTCCCAGCAGACCGTGGCTGGAGGGGGGTCGCTCCTCTCAGTTACTCTGGCTCGCTCAGGCGACCTGGTCGGAGACATGTTTGTTGTCCTGACCCCCACGACTTCAGCTGCGAGTCAGCTGACATCGACCAATACCAACTATGATATGAACTGGGTGGCTGAGCGAGCTTTCAACACCGTCGAACTCTTTATTGGAGGTCAGTCCATCGATAAGCACTATCAGACCTGGTTCCGCCTCTACTCCGAGGTGTTCCTCAATGAGACCAAGAAGATCAACTACGGAAAGATGGCCTCTCTGCCGGTAGCAAATAACCTGCCCAGCGCCACAACTTCTGTGGGTGTTGTGTATCTCCCTCTCATATTCTTCTTCAACCGTAACCCCGGTCTTTTCCTGCCACTCATTGCCCTGCAGTACCACGAGGTTCGCATCGATTTCACCCTGACTCCTTATTACACCAGCTATTTCGGTGGAAATCCTCCGGCAGTCTGGGCCAATTACGTCTATCTGGACACATCCGAGCGTGACCGTTACGCCAAGGTTTCTCACGAGTACCTTATTGAGCAGGTGCAGCACATTGCTGGTGACCCTATCCAGGGAACCAACGAGAATGCCCCGACTCTTGTCCGCCTCCAGTACAACCACCCGGTCAAGGAGCTCATCTGGTGCTACCAGAACCCCAGCCCGTTCACTAATTTCAACGCCATGTGGAACTTTTCCTCGAGCGTGTCGAACGTCAATGTAACCATTGATAACAATAGGCTCGCACAGTCGTCAACTTATCTGCACCCGAACTGGACCGCTTGCCCGGTTCTCTATGTTCCTTCTGTTCTCTCGGTCCCCCTTTCATTCTCTTCAAATATCCTTGGCACCACCGGCAACGTGACTGCCAACACCATCTCTTTCCAGTCGAATGTTCTATCCGGAAACGTCTTCTGGGTTGAGGCGGGTCTTCCCCAGTACGGCACGGCCAATGTTTCTTATGGACAGGAGTGTGGACCGCTCCACCAGTTTAAGATTCTGCTGAACGGCACGGACCGTTTCGTTCCCCAGTTTGGCAAGTACTTTAACCAGTATCAGCCTTACCAATACCATTCCGGAACTCCTTATCCGGGTATTTACGTGTATTCCTTCGGCCTCAAGCCTGAGGAACTCCAGCCGAGTGGCACATGTAACTTTTCTCGTATCGACCAGGCCCAGGTGGCGGTCTACCTCAAGACGGGTATGCCGTCAACGCTCCTTCAGCAAATGTTTGCTGTCAACTACAATGTCCTGAAGATTGCATCAGGAATGGGGGGCCTCGTATTTTCGAACTAAGTCTGAAATTATTTTCTTGGAACATAGTACAAAATGGCCGGTGGACTTATGCAGCTCGTTGCTTATGGCGCTCAGGATGTGTATCTTACGGGTCAGCCCAAGGTGACCTTCTTCCAGGCCGTGTACAAGCGCCACACCAACTTTGCGATGGAGAACATCCAGCAGACGGTGAACGGCACCCCCTCTAACAGCGGCCGTGTGTCCGTGACCATTGCCCGCAACGGCGATCTGGTCGGTGACATGTACATTGCCCTGGTGCCCAATGCTGGCAACGGCAACGGCACCGGTCTGGGCCTGACCTCCAACAACGTCGGTTACGACATGTGCTGGGTGGCTGAGCGCTCCGTGGCTGACATTGAGCTGACCATCGGTGGCCAGCGCATTGACAAGCACTACCAGACCTGGTTCCGTCTGTACGCCGAGGTGTTCCTGTCGGAGTCTGACAAGATCAACTATGGCAAGCTGACCTCCTCCCCCAGCCCCATCTCCGATGGCACCAACCGCAACTACGTGTACCTGCCTCTGCTGTTCTTCTTCAACCGCAACCCCGGCCTTTTCCTGCCCCTTATTGCCCTGCAGTACCACGAGGTTCGCCTTGATTTCGACCTGACCTCTTACTTCACCAGCTATTTCGGCTCCTCCAGCCCGGTGTTCGAGGTGTGGGCCAACTACGTGTACCTGGACACTGAGGAGCGTCGCCGTTTCGCCCAGAAGGGCCACGAGTACCTGATCGAGCAGGTGCAGCACACCGGCGGCGACTCCATCACCGCCACGGGCAGCCCGGGTGCCCAGACCATCCGTCTGTCCTACAACCACCCGGTGAAGGAGCTGATCTGGTGCTACGTGAACAACTCCGCGACTGCCACCAACTCCATGTGGAACTTCTCCACGTCGTGCGCGAACGTGAACGTGACTGTCCAGGCCTCTCCTCTCTTCCAGGCTGGCATCATGCCTCATGAGTCTGGCTGCCCGCGTCTGTTCTACAACAGCTTGACGACAGCTTCTCCCTCGAACGCTTTCTGGGTCGAGGAGGGTACTGCGACGACTGTTGGCGGTAGTGGTACGGTCACCAACCTGGCTAACGTCGTCACGTCCAATACGGTCTTTTTCCCCAACAACCCCTCCGTCTTCGGCCAGGAGGTCGGCCCTCTGTACAACTTCAAGGTGGTTCTCAACGGCCAGGACCGCTTCAAGGAGCAGATCGGCAAGTACTTCAACCAGTACCAGCCTTATGTGTACCACTCCGGAACTCCCTACCCGGGCATCTACGTGTACTCCTTCGCGCTGCAGCCCGAGGAGCACCAGCCCACCGGCACGTGCAACTTCTCTCGCATTGATAACGCCCAGGTGGCTATCAACATGAAGGCCAACTACACCACCAACCTGCAGAAGATGTTCGCAGTGAACTACAACATTCTGCGCATCCAGTCTGGCATGGGTGGCCTTGCCTTCTCCAACTAGACGTTGGTTCTTATTTGCGAAATGCGAAACAAAAAACGGGCGAAAGCCCCAAGGTCAATGTTCCTTGACCCTGGGACTTTATCGATTTGATGAAAAGCTTGGGACGCACCCAGACCTTTCAGCGAAACGATTTTTATTTAGTTATTCAGCTTATATATCAACATCACGACCGCACCTATTATGTATAGCGTGGCGAAAAGCATCTGCCCGGCAGGCTGACCCGGCTTGCGAGCGTCTATGAATTTTGAAATTCCGAGCGCTACAAGTATTCCCATAAAGAGTACAAAGAATGTTAGAGGTATAGGTCCGTCAGAACCTGCCATTTAATATAGTTTTACAAAATAAATGGCAGACCTCATAAAGTCCTTGAGAGAAGAAAACCCAAATATGTCCATTTCTGACATTCTAGACAAAGCCAGGGATATTATGATGAAGGAATATGCAGACAAAATTGCTACAAAGGAAAACGTCCTGGATCTTCTGCCAGCCATGAAGCCATGGACCCTGACTCGCCCAGAGCTGGAGGCTTTGATTTTAGGATCAAAATTCACACCCTCTGATATCATCTGGGCTTTGTACACTTTGGAGGAGCCAAAGAAGCTGCCTAGGTGCCGTAGTTGGCTTTCGTGTTTAGGTTCCAGTAGTACGTGAGGAATATACCACCCAATACCATGAGGGTAGACTTGATAACTATCGTGGGGTTGTGGCGAGATGGAACGTCAAACAGGAGAGGCTCGAGACCCAAAAGGATGAGCGCGAAACCGAGAATCAGGGTGATGATGTCTTCCAACATTTAATACTTAAGGATATTTTTATTTATTCGATGAATGAACTTTGCTTACATTGATGCTCAAAGTATATTTGAGTCCTTAATAAGGCCTGAACCTAACACGGTCCAAACTATTCCTTGTGATATCGAAGAAGACTGGGTAAAGTTTGAAAAGGAGCTGGGCAATTTTAAGGATAAATATGCACGTGAGCAGGTGGATCTGACTCAAAAGATTCATGAACTCAATGAGAAACTCGAAGAAGTACACACTTTGAAAATGGTTCACGAAAACGTGAGCTCTCCTGGCTTAAAGGACAAGATAGCTACTATGATAGAACAGCAAGTGTCCGAAGAAGGCATCGATGCCTTGACACAACAATGTGGGCTCGCAAAGGGAAGGGTGGCGGCGATGAAGAAGGTGCTCAAGGATACCAACTGTGAAAGGTACGCCCGTTTTACTTGCTTTGTTTGCATGGATCGTGATATTGACTTATTCTTTGACCCCTGTGGCCACGTCATCTGCGAGCCGTGTTGGGTACGTACGGTGAATAAGCAGACTTGCCCGGGATGCAGGACAAGACTTCAAGGAGCTCGGAAGATTTATACCATGACCTCGTAACTCAGTTGGTTAGAGTGCCAGTCTTATGAGAGCGTGCAACGCACCTCGACTCGAAGAGAGCTGGACGTCGCGGGTTCGAGCCCCGCCGAGGTTATGGACCTGAGCAAGTCCCTAAAAGGTTCCCGCCTGACTTTGGCGCAGTTGGTAGCGCATCGGATTGTAGCTCCGCTGGTCGTGTGTTCGAATCACACAAGTCAGAGGGGGGTAGGCTCTCTCATCTTCGGAAAACAGGCCTCGAGGGGGTGCCACCTCGTTAAAAACGGCTTGGGAGGGAGATAGAACTGCAGCTATCTCCAGGACTGGCCATCCCCTCCCATTCTGCTCTCATAGCTCAGTTGGCCAGAGCGTCGAGCTGTTAGGACAAGATGTACATCTTGACCTCGGTGACTCGAAGGTCGCAGGTTCGAGCCCTGCTGGGAGCGGCGGAAACACCAGTGTCCGAGTTGGTCTAAGGAGCCAGACTTAAGATCTGGTGGACTTTTGTTCGCGTGGGTTCGAACCCCACCTGGTGTATTCTTTTTAAGCGTTCTGGCTTAAAAAGACTATAACTTTAAGAAATAATGAAAGCTAAGATTCCTGGAGCCTTGCGTGAGCAGGTCTGGAGAACATGGGTCGGCAAGAAGTTTGAACATAAATGCCTTGTCACGTGGTGTGAGAATATCATCACAGTCTTCAACTTCGAGACTGGTCATAATATTCCAGAAAGCAAGGGAGGAACTTTGAATATTGATAACCTTCGTCCTATTTGTGCCAAGTGCAACAGGTCTATGGGTGATAATTACACTATCGATGAGTTTTCAAAAATTAGTAAGCGTTCGTCACGTCTTTGGGAGTGCTTCAAGTACACTACAGTACAGGGACCCGAAGCCCCGCAGTAGGGATGTCGCTCCTGGTCTTTATGAGGTAGCGCATCTTGTCCTGTGTGCGCTGCTGGAAAAACATGAAGATGAAGACAATCAAAGGCAGAGACCGCAGCTCACCGAGCTGTGAGTGAATGTACCCCGAGACGCCCTCAAGAGGAAAAGGAACCTTCTTGATGATACCTCGAGCCAAATAGATGAGAGCGCCAATGAGACCAAACTGGAGAGCAACCTCTACAAATATCTTCCACTTTGCCTTTTTCTCATTCAGAGGGGGTGTTATCTTATCGAGCCAGTGTGACGCAAGGTACGAGATGACGAAACTCAGAACACCGACGTACGCAACACCGAGCAGTCGAATGGCGTGAATATGAACCATTTATTATTATGTAAGAATATATTAATGATCCAATGTTCCTGGAACGAAGGAGAGGCCCTGGTGACCCTGGTCGTCAAGGATTACCCTGAAGAAGGCCTGAAGTTTGAGGATATCCTGCCTATTATTCAGTCAATAAGAGAAAAGGCAACATCAATGGTCATACGGGCCGATTTAAATGGAGCAAATATGGTTGATATTTATAGGTTCAAAACAATTGCGAAAGTTGTGTCAGAGGTTATAGAATACACAAAAGATGACAACTTGCTCGAAAGGCTGGAGTTTGTGGGTACTGGGTCTTTTTTTCGAATGATCTACAAGCCCATAAGTCTGATAATACCCAAGTATTTTCGCGATAGAGCCGTGTTTTTATAGTATCAAATACTATGAATGGATTGGCTCGTCTTTTATCACGACGAAGAGGCGCATCATCTCCTGATCGACATCAATATGGCCCGCCTCATCGAACTCCAGCCAGACACTATGGAAGGTACGGATGAATTCTGTCGAGAAATATACCCAATTCTCGACAAAATTGAGGAGGTCTGTCTGGCCAACAACCTCAAGCAAGTCTGTTCGGTTGACCTAGAAGGAATTTACGTTCAAAATATAAACCCAATCACGATGGTCAGAATAATATGGAACATCCATGAGTACAAGAAGAATTGTATTTTACTTGAGAAATGTCAGGTCAGTGGGGGAGGGTCCATAGTCGCAGCCATTATTAACGCGGTCAGGGGTTTTTTGCCCCCATTTATGAGGCCAATGATAGAACTAACAGAGTGAATAGAAAGATCGCAATATAATTTGCGGACATTCGAATAAGAAAATCAAAGTCCCATGTTCGTTCGATACCAATGTCACCTTCGAACATTGACTTGAAACTCATGAACCCCTTTTCTGATGCCAAGTCACCTTGACTGGCCAGGATCTCTTTTGTGCACAAAATTCGTATAGGAAACCTGTTGAGTTGGAAGTCTATCCCGACCTTCATCAATTTAGGATCAAAATTGCAAAGCTTCCGGGCACATTCAATATTGATCAGATATGCATGTGTTCCCAAGGGTTGACCCTCAAAGAGTTTTTCGGATATGTATTGTCTTACTATAGGTGTTATATGTCCCAAGAATATCATGTCCCATTCTGAAGGTGCGTCTTCCAGGATGCCCTCTAATTTTGTTTTAAAATTGGGAAGAAGGTGGACATCATCCTCAAAAACCAGGGCAGACTTGTAGCCCTTGGCGACCATGTCCCTCCAGACCCTCACATGACTGGAGGCACATCCGTATTCTGGGGGAGTGATGTAGAGTCCGTCAGGGGTGTTGACTCGTCCGTCGGTTGCTGGGAAAAACTCGACGTCATCGAATCCCGAGCGGGTGAACTCGGTCTGAACGCTTTCTCTTCGATCTCTTCGTCTTTCGAGATTGATACAGTATATGTGCATGTCTGTGGTTTCGGGTCATTTTTTATAGAACTCCAAGACGCGATTCTATTCATTAAAAGGTCGATGACATTCCACGCGAGTATGGTCAATGCGAAAAGTTTGACTCGAAGGTCAAGGTCCTTGACGCAATTTAGGATCAAAATTGGGCCTAAAATTCCAAAGGCGTGTATTGCCAGACTTGACTCTCTAAATGCCATGTAAAAAGCAAATGTTGCAGCAGTGACTATAGCTTCCATTAAGGATGATGCTTAAAAAAATAGAACGAATAAAACACAATGGACCTGCTCGTATTCTACCCACAGGGACGCCACCTATACATAGAATTCCTAGGGTCCAAGTATATTGAGCGCCAACCAAAGACTCCTGAGGAGGTTGCAGTCTTTTCTCAATCAATCCGGCCTGTTGTTCAGCAGCTTGATGACTATGTAGAAAAGCATGGACTCAAGGAGATTATTGAGCTGAACCTCAAGGGTGTTCCCATTGCCAAGCTCAACTCTGAGACGGCCCTGCACCTCATCAACCTGATGTCGGATCTCAGACCAGACAAGAATATCCTCGAGAAGATTCGGATCATCAATGCAAATCCTGTATTTGCCATGGTCTACAAGGGGATCCGGGGCCAACTCCCTGGACGCCTCAGGGACATTATCGAGGTTGAGAATGACTCCAAGTTTTTCTAGACTGCGTTTAATTTCAATCCAAAATTAAGATCCAGAAAATTATGACATCTAATGTTATGACAGAGGCTCCGCGGTGGCATCCCGATGAGCAAGACTTTTTGGCCAAGCTCGAACAGCAATGTAACACCTACTATGAACATCACAATGCAGACCACATGTATTATCAAAAACTTGCGACGCGTTTTAATATCCCTATTCTCATCGTCTCAGCCGTCAATGCATTGACTGCCGTTGGTCTCAATTCGTTTATTGCCCAGGAATATGTGTCAGTACTGAACGCCATCCTTTCAGCCGGTACGGGCGTTCTAGGATCTATTCAGCTCTACCTCAAGATTAGTGAAAAGATGACCAATTCCTTACGGGCATCCATCCTCATGAAACGGCTCGCTCTCAAGATATCCAAAGAGCTCAGTATTGATATGGCAAATCGTGTTACAAAAGGGGAGGCTTTCTTGAGTGACTGCTTCGCAGAGTTTAACACCGCGCTCGAACAAGGAAACCCCATTGAAAAGTCGCTTCATAACCACTTGGCTTTCACTCCACCTATAAAGAAGGAGCGGTATTCACTGGTCAATGCTGCGGTAAATTTAGTTTCGCGTTCTCCTAGGAACGAAATGAATGAGTTTAGTTCAAATGAAAGGATGATACGTCTCGAGGGCTCTCGCGCCAAAAAGCTTTGGGGTCTTGCTGATAGAGCTCGAACAGCCGGTTATTCTCCGCCCGAATATCGGACGCCTCAAGATCCGAGCGAGTCAAGCCAGGAGGACATGCGTCAACGAGAACGGGATGTAGAGACTGGAGCTCTGGGCTCTTGAGCTTGGCCACAGCAAACGCAATGTCGAGATCGAGTCCTTCACTGGTTCGGACCCAGTAATGCTCGCATGACTCCTTGGACTCCATAATGACACAATATCCCTTGACTATTTCAGAACTTATATTTTGCTTATCGAGGATACGCTTGAAAATAGCAACGTGATGCATCACACTTCCAGAAACATTGTAAATTTTCAAACGGGTCGCCAGACGGTTCAGAGTCTCCATTATACTAATCGTGCCAAAAAACTTTATTGGTCCATTATAATGGAGACTGTTCCTGGTAATAATTGGAAATATGGAGTTGGCTTTCTCGTTGGGTTGGTCGTAACTGTAATAATAATTATTGTTCTTGCAAACAAGTACGGAAAAGCAACACCAACTCCTCAAGCTCCGGCCCAAGCTCCGGCTCAAGCTCCGGCTCAAGCGCCTTCGAGCTGCACACCAGATGGGTCCCCCAGCACATCAAATGGTTCGGACTGCTGTTCATCGAATGGAGTAGATGATAATGGAAAGTGCAAGTCCGTAAGTTCCGCGTGCACACCCGACGGCGCTCCCAGCACGTCGGACGGAACAGACTGCTGCTCATCGAATGGTGTGGATGACCTTGGAAACTGCGCACCAGCAACCGGTGGACCAGTCGCGTCTCTCCCGCCTTCATCAGCTTCGGCACCGGCTATGGGAACGTCGAGCTTTTCCGCAGAGCCTGCTGATTTTTAAATAATTGGAAAGAGTAATGGCGACGGTGTCTTTTACAATGCCGACCGGTCCTATATTCTATCCAGCAAAGAAGACGGGTGGTTTTTTCAAGCTACTTTTTTCTGCCGTGTTGCTCGTGATGCTTGCCGCGTTCATATGGTGGTTCTATAAGACAATGATGAGCGTGACCCCCGCATCTCCAGCGTCAGCACCAACCTCTTGTACGGTATCAGGGAAGCAAAGCATAACATCTGATGGGTCGGACTGTTGTACCAAAGCCATGGATTTCAATAACGTGTGCCAACCACCGAATACGAGCGTCGCCCCGGCGACCGCCCCGGCTTGTGTACCGGACGGGTCCCCAAGTTTGACCGATGGAGATGACTGCTGTGCATCAAACGGAGTTGATGATGATGGAAACTGTATGCCAGCGACTCCAAAGGGAGCCACCCCCAGTTCGTCTGCTGGAGCTCCAGCGACCTCTTAAAAAAATAAGACTCTCATACCATATGGCGGAACCGATTCTTGAACCAAGTCTTGATCGTTTCACAACCTTTCCTATACGGTACCCTGACTTGTGGGCACTGTATAAGAAGGCCGTAGGCAGCTTTTGGACCGTAGAGGAGATTGACCTCGCCGCTGACCTCAAGGACTGGGAAGGACTCAAACCAGATGAAAGGCACTTCATCAAGCACGTGTTGGCTTTTTTTGCAGCGTCCGACGGTATCGTGATGGAAAATATAGACTTGAATTTCTCAAATGATGTTCAAATTGCAGAGGCTCGGTCATTTTATGCGTACCAGTCATTCAATGAATCTATCCATTCAGAGACTTACTCACTTATGATTGATAAGTTGGTCCGCGACCCCGAAGAGAAGAAGGGCCTCTTCCAGGCGATCGAGACTGTCCCGGCGGTCAAAGCTAAAGCCGAATGGGCCCTCGCATGGATCGGAAAAGACGCGTCGTTCGCTCAACGCCTCGTCGCTTTCGCATGTGTGGAAGGTATCTTCTTCAGCGGATCGTTTTGCGCCATCTTTTGGCTCAAGAAGCGCGGGCTTATGCCGGGCCTTTCGTTTAGTAATGAACTGATAAGCCGCGATGAGGGCCTTCATCAGGAGTTTGCCGTGACTCTCTACTCTCATCTTAGGGAAAAATGCCCTTCCAAAGATATTCACAAGATTGTCCAATGGGCTTGCGAGGTCGAGAGCGAGTTTATCACAGAGGCTCTGCCGTGCAAGCTCATCGGCATGGATGCTCAAGAAATGACGCAGTATATTCAATTTGTGGCTGACCGTCTGATGACGCAACTTGGTGAGGCACCTATTTACGGAACCAAGAACCCTTTCGACTGGATGGAGAACATCTCATTGGAAGGGAAGACGAACTTTTTCGAAAAGCGCGTCGGGGATTATTCAAAGCACATGGTGTCTGAAGGAGACTCTATACGGTTTGACGAGGAGTTTTGAAACGAAGTTTCTAGTAACAATACGACCCATTCTTGGGCTGTAGGTTGCACTTGAGAGGTGGCTTGCAGGTTGTGGTGCTACATAGGACAGGGGATGGTGACATAAAGGACACCTTGGGGAGATACCGTCCGACCAGATACAGTACGAGGAGAAAGAAGAGCATGTGCAAAAACAGGCCTGGAAAGGTGGCGACGCCCTCGGCGCTCGAAACCCAATTTCCCAGGACTGATCGCATGATCTTGAAAGTCTGGGGGCTGGAGGCGATCATAAACGCCACACCCGGAACAACAAGAGAAGCCATTTAATAGTATGAAAGAAGTTTTAACCGGCCCGGCAGCAACCGCCTGAGCATGCGCTCACGCACCCTGTTGTGTGGACGTTACACTGCTTCTCGCCCGAGCCGCACGATATCCCCGGGGCCATGAAAGACACCTTGGGAAGGTACCGTCCGACCAGGTACAGAACGAGGAGGAAGAAGAGAGTATGCAGAAACAGGCCTGGAAAGGTGGCGACGCCCTCGGCGCTCGAAACCCAATTTCCCAGGACTGATCGCATGAGCTTGAAAGTCTGGGGGCTGGAGGCGATCATAAACGCCACGCCCGGAACAACAAGAGAAGCCATTTAATATTATAGAAGAAATTAAGTGCAACGAGCATTCACACAATCATTCCTGCACCGAGAAGAGCTGAAGCAGTAGGTGCCAGGAGGATCCCCATAGGGACTGACATCATAGGCTGTACCCGAAAGGTATCCTGACGTTTTACGCATGAAAAAGAGCATGGCTAGGATAACCAGAACCATTATCAGAACCTGTTTCTTCATTTATATAGTACCATCAAAAATAAACCGCTCATTCTGGTAACGCCGGGTATTCTGGTCGTCCTGGTCGTCTGCCGTCTCAAAGCTGTAGCACTTTCCGTTGGCGCACTCTTTGGTATAACCCGACTTGCGGAGGCGCTTCATAAGAAATCCCGCAATGATGACAAAAACAAGGGCATGGAGCAAAAGACCTGGAAATGTAGGCAGGCCTTCTGTACCTGCTATCCACCCTCCCAGAACTCCGCGGGTCGCCTTGAAGGCGGCGGGACTAGCCAGGGCGGCAAAGAGAATAAAGGGAACAACGCGTGTTGCCATTTTTATTATACTAGGTTATTTTTACATCTGCTTCTCTTCCTCCTCATAACCAGATGCGTTCCCCATCATAGCGTATCCTGACTTCTTGCCGTAGACTGCGCGAGACAGAAGGTGCGTCAGGATGACAAAGACCAGGGCGTGCAGGAGCAGGCCAGCAGTGGTGGGGAGACCGTCTGCTGACGCGACCCAGCTTCCGGCCACGCTGCGGACAAGCTTGAAAGTTGCTGGGTTGGCCACTATGAAAAATACGATGAAGGGAAGGAGCTTTTTCTGGAAGTGCATTTGTATTATGTGCTAAGTTTTAATTTGGGCAGTTCTAGTTTTTGGAGGCTTCGTTAATTTTGGAACGATAATTTTCAATTTGTTTGTTTTTTGCTTCATTCAGAGCCCCTGCATTCCGCGCCCTGGAAACATAAGAGTTAAGCCCTGTACGCAACATTTGTGCTCTTTCTTTAGACATTTTAGCAGGAACGGGGCGACTCAAATACCTATTCAAACCGGAAAGAGAGTTTCCCTGGCTCGGTTGGTTCGCTGACCGAAATCCCCGTGTTCGTGCTGCTGGCTGCTGGTTTGCTGCCCGCTGGTTGGCTGGCCGCTGGTTTGCGGGCCGCTGGTTCGCCTGCCTGGGTGCCTGAGTAGCGATCTGGTTCAGCTTATTTCCAGTCTGAGCAACTCTTTCATTTGCCTTGGCAGCCTCAATGACAGGAGCTACCGCGGCACTCTCAGGAATAATTTCATTTTGTGTTTTTCTTATAGCATTCTGAGCTTTCATGTTCTTGTAGCTGGCCTTGTTGACGGCCATGATGTAGTTCTGAATGTGACGATTTACATTTGTACGATTGTTTTCCGTCAACTTCATCAAGTTGTTGCGATTGGTACCATTTTCCAGAGGGTTGTTGCGACGAATTTTACGAATACTATTTGCAAGTTTGGTCAGGGCCGAAGAGAGGCCTTTGGTTGCCGCATTTTTACGGGCATTTATAACTGAATTTACCGCGCCCCCCGGGCTGCCTCGTCTAAATAGCCACGACATCTTACTGGAGGCGATGAAAAAAAATCGGGTCGCGTTCAAGGCACATAAAGGGCTCAGACGTCTGTAGAGTACAAGCAAATACAATGGCTCTCTCGATGTTCTCCACCTTCAACCCTACTGACGTGAAGTTCTCTGACATCCGCAAGAATGCCAAGGGTGGCAAGGCGGTCTACCTCAACAGCAATGCTGGACAGAAGCTGATTTACCAGCTTCCCGCACTTCGGGCTCCGTTTGGTCTCAGTGACTTCAAGGATGAGTCGGGCAAGGTGCAGTCCTATTCCCTACCTCTGAGCCTGGACAAGCCCGAGATTGTCGCGGCGCTCCAGGCTCTGGACGAGAAGGCACTCGATTTCATTTCCGAGAACTCTGCGGAGCTTTTGGGGAAGAAGATGTCTCGTGAGGTGATCAAGGAGGGTGTCTACAAGCCTCTGGTGCGGCCCTCCTCCAAGGAGGGGTACGCGCCCATCCTGAACCTCAAGGTCCTCATGAAGGATGGGGCCATCGCGACCGAGGCCTACAGCGCGACCCGGCAGCCCACAGCACTGACTGACCTGGAGAAGGGTCAGGCGGTGAATGCCATCATCGACATCAACCAGATTTGGCGCACTCCTGCTGGCGTGGGTATCACTATCCGCGTCCACCAGGTGATGTTTGCACCGACCAGCAAGCTCAAGCCCTGCGCTTTCCTCGCATCGGCCGATGAGCCCGTCGAGACTGCGGAGTCTGAGGGCTCCGTGGAGTATGAGACTGACCCCGACCAGTAGAAAAATATAGAAGTGTAATATATAATGAGCTGGGTAAACTCCAGACAATTTAAAATTTCAAACCGTTTAGGCCGTCACTATGTGTTTCATCGTAACAACGCAGGCAACACAGAGATCAACATTCCCGCATCAATAACAACAAAGGCGGCAGCAGCGCGGTGGCTCAAGGCTCACCCAAACAAGCTGACGCGCAAGAAGGCTACGCCTCCCCCGCATTATGGTCCTTTCAATAAATATTCGCCCCCCCGAAAACCTTCGCCATACGCACAAGCTCGATCTTTTAATACAAAAGAGCGCAAGAATTTTGCCAAGTATCTTGCGAAGCTCCCATTTTCTAGTTCTCCTAAATACGGCACAGAGTCTCCGACGATGCGGAAACTCCGCCGCGCGGCCCTCAAGTCGGAGGGTCAGAAGGTCTCCCCGAGCCCACCCAAGGCTCCGAGCCCTCCCAAGTCCAAGTTTTCATGTTCAGAAAAGAAGCTGACGAAAATTATAGGAAAGGGGCGCCAAGGTATCATCTATGAAGGAAGTGGATTCGCGGCCAAGGTGTGCCCGCGCGACCTGCGCGCCGCGCGTCACGGAGAGAAGCAACCTGCAAAGGTAGAATTCGATATTCAGCAGGCAGCGCACATAGCAGCTCCGAATGGGGTCGTAGGAGTCTACTGGATACAAAAGTGCAAAAACTTCATCCCACCCTCGGCGATGAATATGGCAAATGTTCAGGACTCGAAGGCTTATGACAAATCTGAGCAGACAGTCATCTTCATGGAGTATTGCTCGGGAGGTTCTCTCACGGGATGGCTCAACGAAAAGCCACGGACGGAAGCTATGCTTCATCGTGTTATCACGAGTGTCGTAACGACCATTGCAAAGATCCAGAAAGACTATCCAGACTTTCGCCACAATGACCTTCATTTGGACAATGTGCTCGTTGCCAACCGGGGGTTCCTCATTGGAGATTTCGGGTGGTCCCGTATTAAAAAGTCTGGAACAAACCCCGCAGTCAACACGGCGAACAAGACTGGCGTCGCTGGCCAGTGGGGTGTCGGCCCCAAAACCGACCCACGGTACGATCATCACATGTTCTTAAATAACCTTCGGTCTTGGGTCGTAAATAAAGGAAGTTTTCCCGCGACGAAAGCTTTCTTGGATATGGCTGTTCCTGTAGGTTACCGTGGGGCTACGGACCTGCATGTAAAGGAGTGGCGCCTCAAGTACAACGACCCTTGCCCGGGGCTTCCGAGCCTGAGTCAGATTTTGAAAACAAAATACATAAGTGGGCGCAAGTTTAGTTCTCCAAACTTGGTCGCAGCCAAGGCCAAGCTGCGGAAGGTGGTGGTTCCTAGGGTCAAACGTATCCGGTCAGCGAACTTGCGCGCTGCCAAGGCCAAGCTGAGGAAGGTGAAACCTCGGGTCAACAGGATAAGGTCAGCCAACTTGCGCGCAGCCAAGGCCAAGCTGAGGAAGGTGAAACCTCGGGTCAACAGGATAAGGTCAGCGAACTTGCGCGCAGCCAAGGCCAAGCTGAGGAAGGTTGTAGTTAAGACCAAGGCTAAGAACGAGACTGCGCGCAAAACCACGCGAGCGAACATTGGGGCCGTGGCGCGCAAGAGGGTTCCTATTCCGCGCGCAATTCTCAAATCGAATGCGTTCAACCGTCTCGTGGAGAAGATTCGCACGTCCCAGACCCCGAAGAAGGTCATCACATCCCAGGGCACGTATGTCAACGAGACTTATAACAATGCCAGGAACCGCGCGCGGACCAAGGCTATGAACCAGGTTGAGAACCGTATCAACCGAGGCCAGGATCCGTTTTCTAATAGCCCACTCAAGCCCAAGCCCAATATGCCGAGCCCTCCCAAGCCCAAGAACCTGTCAAAGCTCGATCCCCCGGTGAAGAAGCCAGTGATTCCCCTTGTGAAGACCAGGCCGGCAGCTCCCAGTAAGCCAAAGGCTACCCTGATCAACGCTCCGGTCAACAATAAGTACAAGCGGAGCCCCAAGTCTGGTCGCATGAAGATGAAGGCCCCGTCGGGTCGCTGGGTCTACGTGAACCTGCATTCGACTCTGGCAGACCTCAAGAAGATTGCAGCGAACAAGGGTAAGAATATCACAGGTCTAAAAACCAAGGCGGATATTATACGTAAAATTTTTAGTTAGATACTAGTAAATGAATGATTACATTAAGATAATCTTCGTTGGTTTTCTGATTCTTTTGCTTTTTATGGGAGGAGCATCTTACTATTCTCTCCAGCCGGCCGATAAGGGGAACATTATCGTCTACGGGTCCAAGACGTGTCCATGGTGCGTCAAGCAGGAAGCCTACTTGAACCAGAATGGTATTCCTTACAATTTTGTCGACTGCAAGTCCGGGCAATGCCCGGACTTTGTGCAGGGTTTTCCGACCATCATGAAAGATGGTCAAATACTAAATGGGTATACGGAGCTGTGAGCGAGTCCTTCGGACTCGGTCCCTAACACTTCAGGATAGAAAGAGCAATGGCGAGCACAAACGTGTGCCACAGCGAGTCTACTGGCTTGAGGATGGTGATGTACTTGACCAGGGACTTGTTCCACAGGAACCGTATGAAAAAAGTCAAAATGAAAACATACAGAATAAACACAAGCAGATTATAGATAGCCTCCTTGCGGTTGCGAGACATCAGAATATCCTTCATTTTATTATCAGCTGAGAAAAAAGTTGCTAATAAATAAGAGATGGTCGTCGCGTCAAAACGGGGTCTGAAAAAGGCGCCAGTCAAAAAGCGGCCTGTGCGCAAGTCGCCGGTCCGGAAGACGCCGGTGCGCAAGTCGCCGGTGCGCAAGACGCCCGTCCGTCGGTCCGGTCCAAACCCTGACGCTCCAAAATATACATGGGCCCCCTGGGGGACAAAGGGTGTTGTGCACGACAATTGCTACGATTATGCATTTGGGTCATTTTCTGATAACAGGAAAAGTAAGAGCGTTCCTGGAGACCGGAGCGGTATGGGCGCGAATGGCCTCACCTTCCGAACTTGCGCCGGAATAGCGAAGCGCGTCCTTTCAGACAACCCCGGCAACGTCTATCAGATGAAGAGCGGTTCGGAGAAGCCCAAGCCTGGCTTCTACAAGGTGATGTGCTTCGTGGCACCCTCGAACGACTTTGGAAACTCGACTGGAGATTTTCACTGGTACAAGGAGATTAGTTCTATACGCTACAGGATCCGCCCAGGAGACACTGCACAGGCCCTGGCGCGGTTCTTCCACGTCACGCCATCGACCATCATGCGGGCTCTTTCCACTGCTAGGGTTTCAGCAAACAAGAATAATGGGCGAGTTGCGAATGATAATGAAGAGCTCAGGGTTCTCAATAAGCACGTGGCGTCTTCGAAGGGTGTAAAGCTTACCCCTGGAAAGGTTATCGATTTTCCTGTAAAATTGTGGAGCCACAAGACTGGGTGGGCTGGAGGGCCGCTCATAGTGGACGCCTCGGGAAAGACCATCACAGATCCTCGCCGAGCCGACCGGAATTATAAGCCAGGTTTTCATTATACAAAATTCTGTTCTGCGTATGGAGTGCGCCGGGGGTTTGCAAAGACGGGAAATAACTCAAACAGAAATGGAAATAACACGTCTATACTGCGCTCGGTTGGGGCAAGCCGAGCTCTCTGAGAATCTCCGCCAGGACCTCGTCTTGTTGAATATCAAAGTGAATGTCAGTGTAAAAACGTCCAGGCATCCCTGCGGGTATGAGTTGACGAAGATCGAGTCCGAATCCTTCAACTATATTTCCAACATTGGATGTTTCAAAATTAGTAGTTGTTCTATGATTATCGAGAACCCGCTCGATAATCAAACGACACCTGTAAGTGGGCACATCGAACGGAACTCGGCACATTGGACAGGTTGGGTCAGGTCCTGTACAGCTGAGTTTCCAGCGATTCAAGCATCTCTCATGAAACTCATGCCCGCACCCAATCTTCCGAGTGGGACTCTGGCCCCCCATGGTCGAGAGGCATACGGAGCATTGAGGACCTGCGTGTTGCCAGCATCTTTCAGAACCCTCTTTGACTATCTGCCGGCAATTGCCGCCTGATAAAGTCATGCCCCCGCAGCGCCTGGGCTCCATATTATTTAATGCTAGGTAAGATTCACTCGATGAGGGCGCGATATCGTCTCTGAGTCCGAGCAAGTTCGGCCTCAAGCGACCTGATGGCGTCTCGGTACTTGTCACGTATATTATCCTCGACATGCTTGCGGAACACGACTATAGGGTCGTCATCCTGCTCCATACGGCACTGGGGGCACTCTATGGACTCCTCGAACCATTTCATTATGCACTTTGCATGAAATACATGTTTGCACTTGAGTTTCTTGTCACTGTGCTTCGTCTCTTCAAGACATACAGCACACGTGTGGGATATGTGTGCATGACACTTCCCGTCCTCGACTGCCTTGTGGCGACACTTCGTCCCTCCCCGAGTCACTGAGGAACAATTCATTCTCTGATAGGTGCCTACAAATTTCTAAATGGATTTCTTCCACGGACCTTTCAGCATTCACGACAATAACCTTGCAGGGCACGTTTTGAACAAGCCTCTTGTACTCTACATCAAGTTTCTTCAGATAATCGAGACTCACGCCAGAGTCGCCAGCCTGGTGCCGGCTCTGAATGTGCTCAAAGGCCTTCTCGGGGCTCTTGGCGAGATAGATGTAAAGATCGGGATACCATGCACATTTTTCATAAAAATAGGAATATGTCCGGTCTTCATCTATTGTTGCACACCCTTGCTTCACGAGCACTGGCCAGAACACGTGTCGAGAACTCATGAGGCTGCGCTCGAGCAGGACGTGCGAACCACTCTTCTTTGGTGGCTGGAGGGTCTTGAGGATCATCATGTGAAGCAAGAATGCCCATCGTTTTGTGTCCTTGTAAAACTGGTCCAGTGGCCATTGGTCAATTGGCTCACGCTGAACTTTCCATCCCTTCTTTTCAAGCAAACCAAGCTGTGTCGTTTTGCCTGAACCGATGTTACCGTCAATGACGATATGCATTATTTATTTATAATAGGTTTATTCCTTTACATAACCCTCTGGAATATATATCGATGTCGCGCTTGCAATTAAGCGAGAAGCTGACGTTCCTGCCTGAGCTACTCCGCTGGCCATATTCGTTCCTAACGTATTTAGTACGCGTTTCGAAGCAGGTGCAGGAGGAGGCGGCGGAGGTGGAAGATCCTGTGAAGGTTCGAAACTTGACTTCTGAGGACTCAGAGCTCCCATCATTGAGCACGACGAAGAACAGCATATACAGCATAGACATACCAAACCCATGAACGCAAGTATGGTTGTTGTCTGGTCTGGTGAAGCCGACATACTATTACTTTTCATTTTAAATAAGAGTTTTGCCTGGTGCTACAATGCACTGGTTATTTGGAGAGTTTCCAATACCAGCATTAGCGTGAACACTGGAAAGCAGCCACCAATCTCCGCCAGAGTGCTGGACCGCACCCGCGCACGACGAATTTGCTGTACATGCTGATTTTACCTGGTCGGTTGTAAGTTTTCCCTTATAGCCAATATTAGCAGCGTCGCTATAACACTCAGTATTGGCATATGTTACATATGCGGCTGATGGGACTTGAGAGGGCGCAACCGGTCCCGAAGTTCCTGAAACCGGAGCAGCTGGGGAAACCGGAGCAGCTGGGGACCCTGAGGAAACCGGGGCAGCTGGGGATCCGGAGCTCATATACCACGCCAAGCTACTGCAACACATGATAATGACGAGAACAACTACAGCAATCATTATGTACTTCATATTGGTTTTTGAAGCCTTGACAGGAATATTGACAGGAATATTGACAGGAATCGACTTTGACATATACTATTACTTTTCATTTTCTGCTAGAGGCTGGGGTGCGCCTGTGCGGCATGCGGCGTTCTTCAGGGGTAGGCTAAAGGCATCGGGACCCTTGGTCTGAAGCAAAGTCCGGAACTTGAAATTGTCCTGGAACTGAACACCATTCTTCTGCATGATGAAGTCATTCATGATACGGGACGAATCGAACGAAGTGAGACAGCGGCCATCGGCCATTCCATAACGTTCACTCATTTGCGATTACATTATATTTTATTTAGCGTTGCGGCCCACTCTTCGAACGAGGCACCCATGATAGTCTCGAATGTCTCCGGCTCGTGCACGGTCTTCACTAGGCAGCTTGAGTGTATGGTCTGGTTGATGATCCGGTATGACTCTGCAATCTCGTCTAATGTCTGCGCCCCCGTCACGATGATGCGCCCTGTGCTAAAGATGCTCGCGGTCACCTGCTTCATACCCAGAACTGGAACAAATTTAACCTTGACTGCGCTGTACCTGTCTGGGTCAAAGGTCACCTGGAATTTCCCCTTGGCCGCCCCGAACGCCCCAATGACCTTGTTCAAGTTTACAGACGAGTTGAGAGAAAAGTTGGTGTTAATCATCTTGACCGAAACCTCGTCGACTGGAACGTCCGTATCAACCCCCAGAACCACCTTCAAAATAAAGGACAGTTGCTTGAGAATGCGGCGGCAGTCGAACAGGTCAGAGCACCCCGCCACCTGGATAGAGCCGTTGGGGAAGATCTTGATGCTCTTGCGTGAGTACTGGTCCTCATAGCCAATAGTCACCTGGTTGTAAAACGCCGTGTCCTTCATCTTCCATTCGAACCCTCGGAAGCGTGACCCCTTTGCGCGCACAATGACACTCCCAAGTTTCGCAAAGTTTTCTTTAAACTTGGGAAGGTCAATATCTTGCAGAAACTTCGAACACATCGTGATGGTTGTGATTCGGACCCATGACGGAGCAGGGCGCGTCGTGTCTGCGACCAAACCGGAACGGATAGTGTTCAGCTTCAGGATGTATGGAAACGAGTCCATCTTTAGATGCCTTCTAGGTGAGTGCTTTAGGTCTTTAGCCTGCACACGACACGTTTTTTTACTTCTTCTTCGTTTTCTTGGCGGCATTTCTAGCAATATTAGCGGCACGAGTGCGGAAGATGGCCGACCGGATCAATTTCTTGTTGTAATTCTTCTTGTACTTTCGGAGAGTCTGCTTCACCTTGCCCGTCCTGGTCACCATACGTGCAACCACCGGAGCCAAATTCACCTTTCGGGTCTCTTTCAAAAGTTCATTGAGGACCGCCTTGCGGGGTCCCAGGGGCTTCTTGCCAGTGGGGCGCCGGCGACGTATCGTCTTCCGAAGTCCTTCAAGAACATGGATAGTGTTATTGTGACCTCCGAGCTTCTTGACAGCCTCCACGGCCAGTGGGTGGTTCTCGTGAACAAGCACTGCGTTCTGGTGCCCGACCTCATTGACCGACTGAGCCGCCTTGGCCACCGCGGGAATTCCACCTGGTACCTGCGCAACGATGTTTGCAGCGCGCGCCGGACCACCCACATTCTCCAGCGCCTTTTGTTCGACGGGTGGAAGGTTCGCTGACTGAAAGTTTTGATTCTGGTTCGGTGGAAGGTTGAGCCCTCCCCGAAGCCTCCGCCGTCTGTTAATCTCCTGCTTCCTAATTTCTTGGCGTCTATTTTGAATAATAATACGTTTATTGTAGTTTTGGTTCGACTCCCCGCGGTGGCGGCTAAATGTCTCCATGCGCCGTTGGTAGCCCCGGTTGTTTTCACCCGGGAGACGAGTTGCACGCCGGATGCGACGCTCATAGTTGGTGTTTGTCTCGTAAGACTTCCGAGTCCTGTTTGCGAGGCGCCGGGAGTACTCGGCGCTGGTCTCCCCCTGGCTCCGGCCAGTTCCCACCTTCGCTCGAATATTGTTGATAGCGCGCTTATTCTCAGTCGTAAGAGCTTCGAGAATCTCCTTGTTTGTGTAAGACAACTTCAGGTTAGACTTGAGGTTTGAAATACGTCTCTGTG
>Ga0114959_10001352_pt1 | contig 21567 bp, 34 predicted proteins | sample C_130625_EF_Meta_FD_87317 | JGI IMG/M metagenome (GOLD analysis project Ga0114959, IMG submission 87317) | Freshwater microbial communities from Lake Croche, Canada to study carbon cycling - C_130625_EF_MetaG | ecosystem: Environmental > Aquatic > Freshwater > Lake | place: Lake Croche, Canada... | reverse complement strand
CTTCACCAACTACCGGCCGCAGTTTTATTTCCGGACCACGGATGTGACCGGGATTGTGAAGCTGCCGGAAGGCGTGGAGATGGTGATGCCGGGCGACAACATCACGATGGATGTTGAGCTGATCGCACCGATCGCCATGGACCAGGGGCTGCGCTTCGCCATCCGCGAAGGCGGCCGCACCGTCGGCGCCGGCGTCGTCGCCTCGATCGTGAAATAGGCTGGTATAGAGAGTCAGGCGCGTCATCATGGACAGTCAGAATATCCGCATTCGCCTCAAGGCGTTCGATCACCGTGTGCTCGATGGCAGCACGCGGGAGATCGTGAACACTGCGAAGCGGACTGGCGCACGTGTGCGCGGCCCGATCCCCTTGCCGACGGAGATTGAGCGTTTCACCGTTAACCGTTCGCCGCATGTCGATAAAAAGAGCCGCGAGCAGTTCGAGATCCGGACGCACCGTCGGCTTCTCGACATCGTAGATCCCACGCCGCAGACGGTGGACGCGCTCATGAAGCTCGACCTCGCTGCCGGCGTGGACGTCGAGATTAAGCTCTAGGCTGATCGGGGAGATTGATATCATGGCCGCCAAGACCGGCCGCACCGGCCTGATCGCCAAGAAGCTGGGCATGACCCGGCTCTTCAATGAGGATGGTAGCACCGTGCCCGTTACGGTCCTCCACCTCGACGAGGTGCGAGTGATTGCCCGCCGGACCACCGATAAGGATGGCTACGACGCTGTTCAAGTCGGGTTCGGTCGGGCCAAGCCGAAGAACGTGACGCGCGCCAATCGCGGGCATTTTGCCAAGGCGGGGACCGAGGCGCCAAAGAAGGTTGTTGAGTTCCGTACCGCCGCCGATGCTGCGCTGGATCCTGGCACCAAGCTCGTTGGGGCGCATTTTGTGATGGGCCAGAAGGTCGATGTCACGGGCACCACCAAGGGCAAGGGTTTTGCCGGTGCGATGAAGCGTTGGAACTTCGCGGGCCTGGAGGCGTCACACGGCGTTTCCGTCAGCCATCGTAGTCACGGCTCTACAGGCAACCGGCAGGATCCGGGCAAGACCTTCAAGAACAAGAAGATGGCGGGCCATCTCGGCGTCGAGCGTGTGACCACTCAAAATCTTGTGGTGGCAGGTCACGACGAGGCCCGCGGCTTGCTGCTTATCAAGGGCGCCATCCCGGGTGCGAAGGGAGATTATGTGTTGGTACGTGACGCGGTGAAGCGCGCGCGTCCGGCCGAGGCACCCTTCCCCGCCGGCGTCGCCTCCTGAGGACTGAATGACGATGCAACTTCCGGTCATCACGCTGGACAATGGCAGGGCCGGGGAGATTGATCTCCCCGAGACCTTGTTCGGTGCCACGCCGCGGCCAGACATCATGGCTCGGGTGGTTCATTGGCAGTTGGCCAAGCGCCGCGCCGGCACCCATAAGGTGAAGGGCATGGGCGAGGTCTCGGGCACCACCAAGAAGCCCTACCGCCAGAAGGGCACGGGTAATGCCCGCCAAGGTTCGTTGCGCGCGCCGCAGTTCCGCACCGGTGGTGTGGTGCATGGCCCGGTCGTGCGTGACCATGGCTATTCGCTGAACAAGAAGGTGCGCCGGCTTGGTCTTATTTCTGCGCTGTCGCAGAAGGTGGCGGAGGGAAAACTCGTTGTGCTCGATGTGGCCTCGGCCGGTGAGACGGGCAAGACCGCAACCGTCGCTCGGCAGTTGAAGGCCCTAGGCTGGCGTTCGGCGCTGGTCGTGGATGCCAGCGTTGAAGCCGGCTTCGGCCGGGCCGTTGGCAACCTGCCGCATGTTCGGGTGCTGCCGACGATCGGTGCCAATGTCTACGACATCCTCAACCACGATGTGCTGGCCGTCACTCGCGCCGGCCTCGAAGCGCTGAAGGAGCGTCTGGCATGAGCGAGGCCGCTACCAAGCCGATCCTGTCGAAGGAGCGGATGTACCAGACGATTTTGTCGCCGCTGGTGACGGAAAAGGCGACGCTGCTCTCGGAGCGCAACCAGGTGGTTTTCCGCGTGCCGCTCTCGGCGACGAAGCCGGAGATCAAGGCCGCGGTCGAGGATCTGTTTGGCGTGCAGGTGCGCGCGGTGAACACCCTGGTGGTGAAGGGCAAGACCAAGCGCTTCCGGGGCCGCCCCGGGCAGCGCGCGGATTGGAAGAAGGCGATGGTCCAGCTTGCCGAAGGGCAGAGCATCGACCTGACGACGGGGCTGGCATAACGTCATGGCACTGAAGAGTTTCAATCCAGTCACTCCAAGCCTGCGCGGCACCATTTTGGTGAAACGCGACGAGCTCTGGAAGGGTGCGCCTGTGAAGCGGCTGACCGAGGGTCAGAGCTCCAAGGGCGGGCGTAACAATCATGGGCGGATCACGGTCCGGTTCCGTGGCGGCGGACATAAACAGTCTTACCGCGTGGTCGATTTCAAGCGGCGCACGAAGCTCGGGGTCCCGGCTGTCGTGGAGCGGCTGGAATACGATCCGAACCGTACCGCCTGGATTGCTCTGCTGAAGTACCAGGATGGCGAGCTCGCCTACATCCTGGCGCCGCAGCGGCTAAAGGCCGGTGATGCGGTCATTGCGGCGGAGCGGGCGGATATTAAGCCAGGCAACGCTATGCCGATGGCGGCTATTCCAGTGGGCACCATCATCCACAATGTGGAGATGAAGCCAGGTGCGGGCGGCAAGATTGCCCGCTCCGCCGGGACCTATGTGCAGCTGGTCGGCAAGGATGCTGGCTATGCCCAGATCAAGCTCGCCTCCGGTGAACTTCGGGTGGTGCGGGCCGAGTGCATGGCGAGCATCGGTGCGGTATCGAACCCGGACAACAGCAACCAGGAGTTCGGCAAAGCCGGGCGCATGCGCTGGATGGGGTTCCGGCCGCATAACCGCGGCGTGGTGATGAACCCGGTTGACCACCCGCATGGTGGCGGCGAAGGCCGGACCTCTGGTGGGCGCCATCCGGTCACCCCCTGGGGTAAGCCGACGAAAGGCGCGAAGACGCGCAACAACAAGCGGACCGACGGGCTTATCGTCCGCCGCCGCAACGCGACGAAGGGCTGATCGCGATGCCGCGTAGCGTATGGAAAGGGCCGTTTGTCGACGGCTATTTGCTGAATAAAGCCGAGGTGGCCCGTGCCTCCTCGCGCAACGACATCATCAAGATCTGGACGCGTCGGAGCACGATCCTGCCGCAGTTCGTGGGCCTGACCTTCGGGGTCTACAACGGCAAGAAGTTCATCCCAGTCCAGGTTTCTGAGAACATGGTCGGCCATAAGTTCGGCGAGTTCTCGCCGACCCGGACGTTTACGGGCCACTCGGGCGACAAGAAGGCGAAGCGGGGCTGACATGAGCAAGCCAAAGCACCCGCGCGGCCTCGCCGAAACCGAGGCGCAGGCGATTACCAAGAACATTCGGGTCAGCCCTCGTAAGCTGAACCTGGTTGCCGGTCTGATTCGCGGCCGCCGCGCTGCGGATGCAGTGGCGACGCTGACCTTCAGCAAGCGGCGCATCGCGCAGACCGTCAAGAAGACGCTCGAGAGCGCGATCGCCAACGCTGAGAACAACCATCAACTGGACGTCGATCAGTTGGTCGTCGCTCGAGCGGAGGTCGGTCGGAGCGCGGTGATGAAGCGTTTTTCGGCTCGTGGTCGCGGTCGCGCCGCGCGGGTTGAGAAGTGGTTCAGCCACCTGAAGATTGTGGTGGCCGAGCAGCAGGCCGAAGCGGCGCAGCAGGAGGCCGCATAATATGGGTCACAAGATCAACCCGATCGGCTTCCGCCTGGGGATCAACCGTACCTGGGACAGCCGTTGGTTCGCCGATAGCGACTATGCCAAGCTTCTCCATGAGGATCTGAAGCTGCGCGATGCGTTGCGGACGCGCCTGAAGGGCGCGGGGGTCTCCCGTGTGGTGATTGAGCGCCCGGCGAAGAAGCCGCGTGTGACGATCCACGCGGCCCGCCCTGGTGTTGTCATCGGCAAGAAGGGTGCAGATATCGAGAATTTGCGCAAGGATATGGGCAAGCTCGCCGGCGCCGAGGTTTCTCTCAACATCGTTGAAATCCGCAAGCCCGAGATCGATGCGACCTTGGTTGCCGAGAATATTGCCCAGCAGCTTGAACGCCGGGTCGCTTTCCGGCGCGCGATGAAGCGCGCCGTGCAGTCGGCCATGCGGCTGGGTGCACAGGGCATCCGTATCAACTGCGCTGGTCGGCTCGGTGGCGCCGAGATCGCGCGGATGGAGTGGTACCGCGAGGGTCGTGTACCGCTGCATACGTTGCGAGCCGATATCGATTTCGGGGTGGCGACCGCGAAGACCACCTATGGCACCTGCGGTGTGAAGGTCTGGGTCTTCAAGGGTGAGATCCTGGCGCATGACCCAATGGCGCAGGACAAGCGTGCCGCCGAGCAGGCGCCGCAGCGCTGAGGACGAATTGAGATGCTGCAACCGAAGCGTACGACTTTCCGCAAGGCCCATAAGGGCCGTATTCATGGCATCGCCAGGTCCGGCTTTACGCTGTCCTTTGGCGGCTACGGGCTCAAGGCGTTGGAGCCAGAGCGGGTGACCGCACGCCAGATCGAAGCGGCGCGCCGTGCCATCACCCGCGCGATGAAGCGTCAGGGTCGCGTCTGGATTCGCATCTTCCCGGATGTGCCGGTCTCGACCAAGCCTGCCGAAGTTCGCATGGGCTCGGGCAAGGGGGCGCCGGAATATTGGGTGGTGCGGATCAAGCCCGGCCGCATCATGTTTGAGATTGACGGCGTGCCGATTGAGACTGCGCGTGAGGCGCTGTCTCTGGGTGCCGCCAAGCTGCCGATCAAGACCAAGATCGTGCAGCGCCTGGGCGCGGAGGCCTGAGGCTATGACCAAGATCGTAGATATCCGTGCGAAAACCGCGGACGAGTTGCAGACCCAGTTGTTGGATCTGCGCAAAGAGCAGTTCAACCTGCGCTTCCAGCGCGCAACCGGCCAGCTTGAGGCGACCGGGCGCGTGAAGACGGTGCGGCGCGATATTGCGCGCATCAAGTTCGTCCTGCATGAGCGCAAGCGCGCTTCTGCAGCCACTCAACCCACGGCCTGAGGGGAGACCGGCGGCAATGCCGAAGCGCGTCCTCACGGGGCGAGTCGTCAGCGACAAAATGGACAAGACGGTCACCGTCCTTGTCGAGCGTCGCGTGATGCACCCGCTCTATAAGAAGTTTATCCGGCGTTCGAAGAAGTACGCGGCGCATGATGAGGCCAACCTCTGCAAAGAGGGTGATGTCGTGCAGATCGAGGAGTGCCCGCCGATCAGCAAGCGCAAGGCTTGGCTGGTGGTTGAGCGCAACGGCGCGCCCTTGCATGGGGAGGCGGGCTCGTGATTGGAGTCGAAGCTAATCTGGACGTCGCTGACAACAGCGGCGCCCGTCGGGTGCAGTGCATCAAGGTGCTCGGCGGCTCGAAGCGAAGGTTCGCATCGGTTGGCGATGTTATTGTCGTCTCGGTCAAGGAGGCGATTCCGCGCGCCAAGGTGAAGAAGGGCGAGGTGCATCGCGCCGTGATCGTCCGCACCGCCTACCCGGTCCGCCGGATCGATGGCACGGCGATCCGCTTTGATAACAACGCCGCCGTGCTGATCAACAAGCAGGGCGAGCCGATCGGGACCCGTATCTTTGGACCGGTCGTGCGTGAACTGCGGGCGCGGAAGTATATGAAGATCATCTCGCTGGCACCGGAGGTCCTGTAAGGCCATGGCCGCGAAGATCCGGAAAGGTGACACCGTCCAGGTGCTCACCGGGCGGGATAAGGGCAAGCGCGGCGAGGTTCTCGCCGTGACACCCACCGAAGGGCGTGCCCTGGTTCGGGGCGTGCATATGGTGAAGCGCCATCAGCGCCCCGCCGGCATGAATCAGCCTGGCGGCATCACCGAAAAAGAGTCGCCGATTCAACTCTCTAACCTGGCGCTGCTCGATCCGAAATCTGGCAAGCCGACCCGGGTCGGTTTCAAGCTGCTGGAAGACGGCAAGAAGGTGCGTGTGGCGCGCCCCTCGGGCGAGGTACTTGACCGATGAGCGGAACAAAGAAGGCCGGCGGCAAGCCGGCGCCGAAGAAAACCGACGCTGCGCGCAAGCCCGAAGGCGGGCGCGAAGAAGGCGGTCGCGCCGGGACGCAGATTGCCGCCAAGGCCGGCAAGGCCGATGGCTCGCCGAGCGAGCGGCCGCGGCTGGCCGAGCATTACGACGCCGTGGTGCGGAAGCTGCTGCAGGAGGAGTTCGGCTACACGAACCCGATGCAGGTGCCGAAGCTCTCGAAGATCGTGATCAATATGGGTGTCGGTGAGGCCGCCGGTGACCAGAAAAAGCTGGATGCGGCGTTCGCCGATATGACGGCGATTGCCGGCCAGAAGCCGGTGAAGACCAAGGCGAAGAAAGCCATTGCAGGCTTTAAAATCCGTGAAGGCCAGTTGATTGGGTGCAAGGTCACGCTCCGCAAGGCGCGGATGTTCGAGTTCCTTGATCGGCTGGTGACCGTCGCTCTGCCCCGGGTCCGCGACTTCCGCGGCATTCCCGGAAATCGCGGCTTCGATGGACGCGGCAACTATGCGATGGGCCTGAAGGAGCAGATCGTGTTCCCCGAGATCAACTACGATCGGGTGGATACAGTGCGGGGCATGGACATCCAGTTCGTGACGACTGCGAAGACCGATAAGGAAGCCAAGGCCTTGCTCAAGGCCTTTCAGCTTCCGTTCCAGAACTGATCTTGGAAGACCGCCCGCTTCGTGCGGGAGCAGGTTCCGGAGGATAGACGGGTATGGCGAAGACCTCTTCGGTCCAGAAGAACAAGCGGCGGGAAAAGCTTTCCGCGCTGCATGCCGGCAAGCGGGCCGCGCTGAAAGATGTGGTCATGGACCGTGCACTGCCGGTCGAGGACCGCTTCGAGGCGTCCATCAAGCTCGCGCAGCTGCCGCGCAACGGGGCGAGGGTCCGGGTGCGGCTGCGCTGCGAGCTGACGGGCCGGCCGCGCGGGAATTATCGGAAGTTCAAGCTTTGCCGGAATGCGCTGCGGGAGCTCGCGAATAGCGGGCAGATTCCGGGCGTGACCAAGGCGAGCTGGTAAGGGGGACACGAATGTCGCTGTCTGACCCGCTGGGTGATATGCTCACCCGTATCCGCAACGCCCAGGCCGCCCGGCATAGCCGTTGCGTTGCCCCGGCCTCGCGGCTCCGCACTGATGTGCTCGATGTCCTGAAGCGCGAGGGCTATATTCGCGCGTGGCGCGTGGAGCAGGATCGCCCTGGAATCTCCCGCATCGAGATCGAGTTGAAGTATTCTGAAGGCGAGCCCGCCATTAAGGAAATCACTCGGATTTCTAAGCCTGGCCGGCGCGTTTATTCGAAGATTAAGGAGTTGCCGAGGTTCTACAGTGGCCTTGGCATTTCTATCCTGTCCACGCCGCGAGGCGTGATGAGCGACAATGAGGCTCGCGCTGCCAATGTTGGCGGCGAAGTCCTCTGCCGCGTATTCTGAGGGAGGGCAGCATGTCGCGCGTCGGCAAGTATCCCGTCCCGGTCCCGGCGGGGGTCCAGGTGGCTCTTCTGGGCCGCACGGTGGTGGCCAAGGGCAAGCTTGGGGAGCTCAAGCTCGATCTCACCGATGAGGTGGATATCGAGATTTCGGAGGCTCAGGTGGCGGTGACGCCGCGGCGCGACGATCGTCGTTGCCGTACGATGTGGGGCACGACCCGCAGCCTGATCAACGGCATGGTGATCGGGGTCTCCTCGGGCTTTGCCAAGTCGATGGAGATCACCGGTACCGGCTATCGCGCTGCGGTGCAGGGCAAGGACTTGGTGCTCAACCTCGGCTTCAGCCACGAGGTGAGGTACCCGATTCCGGATGGCATCAAGATCACCTGTGAACGCCCTACGGCGGTCAAGGTGGAAGGCTCTGACAAGCGTCAGGTCGGACAGGTTGCCGCCGAAATTCGCGCCTATCGCGGGCCCGAGCCCTATAAGGGCAAGGGCGTGCGCTACAGCAACGAGCAGATCCTCCGCAAGGAGGGTAAGAAGAAGTAATGGCCACGAACAAGCTCGCCTTGCAGACTCGCCGCCGCGCACGGCTGCGCTACCAGTTGAAGGTCAAGTCGGGCGGACGCCCTCGGCTTTCGGTCTTTCGGTCTGGCAAGCACATCTATGCCCAGGTCATCGACGACAAGCAGGGTCGGACCGTCGCATCCGCCTCCTCGATCGAGAAGGAACTGCGCGAGGGCCTGAAGACCGGTGCGGACCGCGATGCGGCGAGCGTGGTCGGCAAGCGCGTTGCGGAGCGAGCGCTCGCCGCGGGGGTGACCGAAGTGGTCTTCGACCGCGGTCCCTATTTGTACCATGGCCGCGTCAAGGCGCTGGCCGATGCCGCCCGTGAGGGCGGCCTGTCCTTCTGAGGATCTGAGCGATGGCACGTGAACCCCGCAGCGGCGGCGGCGAACAGGGCGAGGGCGGCGATCGCCGCCGTGGCCGTGGCCGCGATCGCGATCGCGATCAACGTCAGGATCGGTCGGATGGAGACGAGCTGAAAGATAAGCTCGTGACCATCAACCGCGTAGCGAAAGTGGTGAAGGGCGGCCGGCGCTTCAGTTTTGCCGCGCTCGTTGTCGTGGGCGACCAGAAGGGTCGGGTCGGCTGGGGCGCCGGTAAGGCTCGTGAGGTTCCGGAAGCGATTCGCAAGGCGACGGAGCAGGCCAAGCGCGGCATGATCCGCGTGGCGATGCGCGAGGGCCGGACCCTACACCACGACGTGATTGGCGAGTTCGGTGCTGGCCGGGTTCTCCTGCGGTCGGCCCCGGCGGGGACCGGCATCATTGCTGGTGGCCCGATGCGCGCGGTGTTTGAGACGTTGGGCATGGGCGACGTGGTCGCCAAGTGCACCGGCTCCACAAACCCGCATAACATGATCAAGGCGACCTTCGCCGCGTTGCAGCGCTCGACCAGTCCGCGGGCAGTCGCTGCGCGGCGCGGCAAGAAGGTTGCTGACCTGCTCGGCGCGCGCAAGGAAGTGGCCGCCGAGTCGGCGACGGCGGAGGCCGGCTGAGATGAGTGAGAAGAAGACCGTGAAGGTCACCCAGGTTGGCTCGCCGATCGGGCGCAAGCCTGGTCAGCGCGAGACCCTGATCGGGCTCGGCCTGAACAAGATGCATCGTAGCCGAGAGCTGGAGGATACTCCTTCGGTTCGGGGCATGATCCGCAAGGTGGCCCACCTGCTGAAGGTGGAGGATTGATATGAAACTGAACGAACTGCGCGATAATCCCGGCGCGCGTTACAAGGCCAAGCGGCTGGGTCGCGGCATCGGCTCGGGCAAGGGCAAGACGTCGGGCAAGGGTGTGAAAGGCCAGAAGGCGCGCGAAGGCGTGTCGCTCAATGGCTTCGAGGGTGGGCAGCTGCCGATCTATCGGCGCTTCCCCAAGCGTGGCTTCGTGAACATTTTCCGGAAGTTCTACGCGCCACTCAACCTGGACGCCTTGGATAAGGCGATCGCCGAGGGCACACTTGCGGCGGATCAGCCGATCGACGAAGCGGCGCTGAAGGCGGCGGGCGTAGTGCGCTCCTCCCAGAAGTTCTCCGGGGTCAGGCTGCTTGGGCGTGGTACGATTGGTCGGGCGGTCAACATCACCGTCTCCGGGGCTTCGGCCAGTGCGCTGGCCGCCGTGCAAGCGGCCGGCGGGACTGTCACGTTGCTGAACCCGCCGGCGGAAGCGCAGACGGGCGAGTAGAGCTTGCCGCCCAGCAGGGCGGTGGGGTATCTCGCCGACGCAACCGACACGCGCCGCCTTGCTGGGCGGCGCTGCCGTTCCGGGGATTCCAGACACATGGCCTCTGCCGCCGAACAACTCGCGGCCAATCTCAATCTCGGTGTCCTGACCAAGGCGACCGAGCTGAAGCAGCGAATTTGGTTCACCCTCGGGGCGCTGCTTGTTTACCGGCTAGGCACCTACGTGCCTGTGCCTGGTGTTGATGCCTCCGTCATGGGGGAAATGCTCGCTCAGCACGGCGGCGGCATCCTCGGCATGTTCGACATGTTCACCGGCGGCGCGCTTGGACGCATGACGGTCTTCGCGTTGAACATCATGCCTTATATTTCCGCCAGCATCATCGTTCAGCTGATGTCCGCCGCGGTTCCCTCGCTTGAGACCCTCAAGAAGGAGGGTGAGTCCGGGCGCAAAAAGCTCAACCAATACACCCGATATTTGACCGTGCTGATTGCCTTGTTCCAAGCGTGGGGCATTGCCATCGGCCTGGAAAGTATGCGCGGCAGCTTTAGCGCTGCGGTGGCCGATCCTGGCTGGTTCTTCCGAATTTCCTGCGTGATCACCCTGGTCGGCGGCACGATGTTCCTGATGTGGCTGGGCGAGCAGATTACCTCGCGCGGCATCGGCAACGGGATTTCGTTGATCATCTTCGCGGGCATCGTCGCCAACCTGCCCAGCGCGCTGGCCTCGACGTTGGAGCTTGGCCGTACCGGGGCGCTGTCCACCTTCTTTATCATCGCCTTCCTGTCGATCGCGCTCGCGGTCATCGCCCTGGTCGTCTTCGTGGAGCGGGCGCAGCGGCGAATCCCCATCAATTACCCGAAGCGGCAAGTGGGGAACCGGCAGTTCGGGGGTGACAACACGCACCTGCCGCTGAAGCTCAACACCGCTGGCGTCATTCCTCCGATCTTCGCCTCCTCCTTGCTGTTGCTGCCAGCGACCGTGGCGGGCTTCGCGGGCGGTGATTCGGGCGAAGGGGTGCTGCCGCGAATGGCTGCGGCCCTTGCGCATGGCCAGCCGCTCTATATGGCGCTCTATATGGCGCTGATCATTTTCTTTGCTTTCTTCTATACCGCCGTTGTGTTCAACCCGCAGGAGACGGCGGATAACCTGAAAAAATATGGCGGCTTTGTGCCGGGCATTCGGCCAGGCCAGAACACGGCCGATTACCTGGACCGTGTCCTGACGCGACTGACCGCGATCGGCGCGCTGTATCTTTGTCTGGTCTGCATCCTGCCGGAGTTCCTGATCAGCCAGTACGGCGTGCCTTTTTACTTCGGCGGCACCTCCCTGCTGATCATCGTATCCGTTACCATGGACACAGTGGCGCAGATCCAGTCGCACCTATTCGCGCACCAGTATGAAGGGTTGATCAAAAAGGCGCGGCTCGGTGGTCGTGGGTCGCCGCGGCCGCGCTGATCGAATCGAAGGTCCCTGGCGCGCTCGACCGAGCGGTTTTCGCCGGGCGATGATTTAGGGGGGAGCGCCGATGAATCTCATCCTGTTGGGGCCACCCGGTGCCGGCAAGGGTACCCAGGCCAAACGGCTGGAGCAGCAGCATGGCCTGACCCAGGTTTCGACCGGGGACATGCTGCGCGCTGAGGTAAAGTCCGGCAGCGAAGTGGGCTTGCAGGCCAAGGCCATCATGGAACGCGGTGACCTGGTGCCGGATGCCATCATCATTGCGATGCTGGCCGCCCAGGTCTCTCGTCCGGATGCGACCAAGGGCTTCATCCTTGATGGTTTCCCGCGCACCGTACCGCAGGCCGAAGCGCTCGATCTCATGCTGGCTGAAAAGGGAGTGCCGCTCGACCATGTGATCGAGCTGCGGGTGCGGGATGAGGAGATGGTGGCGCGGATTTCCGGCCGCTATAGCTGCGCCAAATGCGGCGAGGGCTGGCACGACCAGTTCAAGCAGCCAAAGCACGCGGGGGTCTGTGACGCCTGTGGCGGCACCGAGTTCACCCGGCGGGCTGATGACCGGGCAGAGACGGTCGCCGCGCGCCTGGCTGCCTATCACAGGCAGACCGCGCCGCTGCTGCCCTACTACGCCGCGCGCGGTATCCTGCGGGCGGTGGATGGCATGGCCGCAATGGATCGGGTTTACAGTGACATCGAGAAGATTATCGGCTGAGGGATGATTGACGATTGACTCAGATGTACCCCCAGGTATAATCCGCGGCTTCCTCGGTCAGGGTGGAGCTGGCGGGTCGGTGCATCGCACGGCTGGTCGGTTTGCTTTGGCGGTTACGGATTTCGGAACAAGTGGCCGGTCGCGGCCCGCGCCAGAGGGGCACGGGCTAGGCCGGCGCGAAACGGAGCGGCGGCTCCAGGAGTTTGCCAGTGGCGCGCATCGCCGGTGTGAACATTCCAACCAATAAGCGCGTGCCGATCTCGCTGCGCTACATCTACGGCATCGGGCCGAAGAATGCGGTTGAAATTTGCGACAAGCTGAGCATCCCGCATGAGCGGCGGGTGAATCAGTTGACTGATGATGAGGTGCTCCGCATCCGCGAGCTCATCGATCGCGACTACCGGGTAGAGGGCGACCTCCGTCGGGAAGTGGCGATGAACATCAAGCGGCTGATGGACATGGCCTGCTATCGTGGCCTCCGTCATCGCAAGGGGCTGCCGGTCCGCGGTCAGCGCACCCATACCAATGCCCGCACCCGTAAGGGCAAGGCCGTGCCGATCGCCGGCAAGAAGAAGGTGACCAAGTAAGATGGCCCGTCAGCCGCAGGGCGGCGCCCGTGCGCCGCGCAAGAAGGAACGGAAGAATATCAGCTCGGGCGTTGCCCATGTGCTGGCGTCTTTCAACAACACGATCGTCACCATCACTGACGCCCAGGGCAATGCCATCGCCTGGTCTTCCTCGGGCAGCCAGGGCTTCAAGGGCAGCCGGAAAAGCACGCCTTATGCCGCGCAGGTCGCCGCCGAGGATGCCGGCCGCAAGGCTCGGGAGCACGGTATGGAGACGCTGGAAATCATGGTGAGCGGCCCCGGTTCGGGCCGCGAGTCAGCGTTGCGCGCCCTGCAGGCGGTCGGCTTCGCCGTCACCTCCATCAAGGACGTCACCCCCATCCCGCACAATGGTTGCCGCCCCCGCAAGCGTCGGCGCGTTTGATCCTTCGCGGGTTGCTGGGTAGGCAAGGAGAGAAGTGGTGATCGAAAGGAATTGGCGTTCGCTGATCCGCCCGGAAAAGCTGGGCGTCGAGATCGGCACCGACCCCGATCGCAGTGCCCGGATCGTGGCGGAGCCACTGGAGCGTGGCTTTGGCATGACGCTTGGGAATGCGCTGCGCCGCGTGTTGCTATCGTCGCTCCAGGGCGCAGCGGTTACTGCGCTGAGGATCGATGGCGTTCTGCACGAATTCAGCTCGCTGCAGGGCGTGCGGGAGGACGTTACCGACATCGTCCTGAATGTGAAGCAGTTGGCGATCCGCATGCAGGGTGAAGGGCCGAAGCGCCTCCAGCTCTCAGCGACCGGACCTGGCGAGGTCACGGCCGGGCAGATCCAGACCACGGGCGATATCGAGATTGCGAACCCGGACCTGGTTTTGTGCACGCTTGATGATGGCGCCAAGCTGTCGATGGAGCTTACTGTCGATATCGGCAAGGGTTACGTTCCCGCCGTCATGAACCGGCCGGAGGATGCGCCGATTGGCCTCATTCCGGTCGATGCCATCTATTCCCCCGTTCGCCGCGTCGCCTATCGGGTTGAACCGACCCGCGTTGGGCAGGTGACCGACTATGATAAGCTGATCATGGACGTGGAGACCGATGGCACCGTCGCGCCCGAGGATGCGATGGCGCTGGCCGCCCGTATCCTGCAGGACCAGCTGCAGCTCTTCATCAACTTTGACGAGCCGCGCGAGCGGAAGGTTGATGACGAGCATGAGGAACTGCCGTTCAATCGCAACCTGCTCCGCAAGGTCGATGAGCTTGAGCTCTCGGTCCGCTCGGCGAATTGCCTGAAGAACGACAACATCGTCTATATCGGTGACCTCGTGCAGAAGACGGAGCAGGAAATGCTTCGCACACCGAATTTCGGTCGTAAGTCTCTGAACGAGATTAAGGAAGTCCTCACCACCATGGGCCTCGGCCTCGGCATGGCGGTGACAGGTTGGCCACCCGAGAATATCGAGGATCTGGCGAAGAAGCTCGAAGAGCCCTTCTGACCTAGTCCTGAGCAGGAACCACAGCAATGCGTCACGGAATGGCCGGCCGGAAGCTCGGCGTCACCTCCACCCATCGGCTCGCCATGTTTCGCAACATGGCGACCAGCCTGCTCAAGCACGAGCAGATCACGACGACTTTGCCGAAGGCGAAGGAACTGCGCCCGTATGTCGAGCGCATTATCACCCTCGGCAAGCGTGGCGGGCTGCATGCGCGGCGCCAAGCCTATGCCCAGATCATGGATGCGCAGGTGGTGGACAAGCTCTTCACCACCATCGCTGATCGCTACAAGGGCCGTAGCGGCGGCTATACCCGCGTGCTCAAGGCCGGGGTGCGCTATGGCGATGCCGCGTCCATGGCGGTGATCGAACTGATCGACCGCGATGTCGCCGCGAAAGGTCTGGATAGCGGCCCGAAGCCTGAGCCGGTCGAGGACGCCTCGCCGGACTGACCAAACCGCAGGCCGAACGCGGAAAAGGGCGGCGCCATGCGGTGCCGCCTTTTTTATTGCCGATGGCTCGTGCGGAGTATACCCACGGCACGGGGCCTTGGTTCGTGCTGAGCGCCCGAACGGGCGTCGCGGCCAGTGCCGCGCAGCGCAGGAAACCGGAGGTTTCCGTCCGGCGCTTGAGGGCCAGAAAAAGCTGAAAGCTGGTATCAGTCGAGCCGGATGCTGGCTTCGCGCACCAGCGTGGCCATCTGGGCCCGGCCATTGGCGACGAAGCGGGCGAAGGCAGCGGGCTCGCTGCCCACGGGTACCGCGCCGATCTGGCCTAACCGCAGCTTCACCCCCGGCTCGGCGAGAGCGGCGGCGAGGGCGGCGTGCACCCGGGTGACGATCGGCGCTGGCAGGCCCGGCGGGCCGAACAGCGCCGCCCATTCGCTGGAGTTGAAGCCGGGATAGCCGCTTTCGGCCAGTGTCGGCACATCGGGCCGGCTCGGTACACGCGCTATGGTGGTCACCGCCAGGAAACGTGCCCGGCCGCTATCGACCAAGGGCCCCGCGCTGACCGTGGTGATGAACACCGCATCAATCGCGCCGGCTGCCAGATCCCGCGCTGCATCAGCGCCGCCGCGATAGGGGGCGTGGATCACCTCGATCCCGGCGGCCTGGCTGAACTGCAGCAGGCCGATATGACCGGCGGTCGCATTGCCCTGGGTGCCAACGCTGATGGTACCCGGCTTCGCCTTGGCAAGTGCGACAAAATCGGCCACCGAGCGGGCCGGGAAATCCTGCTTCACCGCCAGCACGCCAGGAAAGGTCACCACCAGGGAGATCGGCGTGAAGGCGGCGTAGTCGAAGGGCAGGGCCTTCATCAGCGCCGGATTGACCAGGTGCGAGGAGGCGTCCCAAAGCAGCGTATAGCCATCCGGCGCGGCCTGCGCGACCAAACCGCCGCCCAGGCTGCCCCCGGCGCCGGTGCGGTTTTCCACGACGAAGGGTTGGCCGAGCGTCGTGGTCATCGCCGGGGTTATCGACCGCGCTGCGCTATCGGCGGCTCCGCCGGCGGCGAAGGGGACGATCAGGCGGATCGGCCGGGCGGGCCAATCCTCGGCACGGGCAAGGCCGGATAGCAGCAGCGCCGGCAGGGGCAGCAGGGCACGGCGGGGCAGCTGCATGGGGGCGGTCCCGTCAGGCGCCGGCATCAGTCTGGCACTTGGTAGCGGGGCAGCCAGGCGTCGTCCCAGCTCAACACCAGATCATCGGCGCAACCCCGGACCACCAGATGATCGTGCAGGAAGTCGAGGAGGTTCTCCGGGGTGATCCGCCAGGGCGGCCGGCCTTCGCGCATGGCATGCACCACGGGAAAGCGCGCCATCCAGGCTTCCAGCGTCGCCCGCGGGTTGGCGTTGCGCAGCGCCTGCAGGACCCAGGCATTGTATTCGGCGAAGACCACCGGGCGGTGGCGGGCGAAGCTCTCGGTCGCGCCGGCCATGACCTCGCTCTCAAAGCCCTCGACGTCGATCTTCACGAAGTGCAGCGCCGGGATGGCGTATTCGGCGAGCAGGGCGTCCAGGGTGGTCACCGGGACCCGCACCTGCCGGCCACCGATGCCGCTCAGCATATTCGGGTCCATCAGATGCGCGCCGGCGGAATGCGCCGCTTCGTGGAACGCCAACTCACCCGGTGCATCGGCCAGCGCCACGGGCGCCACCGTCACGCGCCCCTCCAGCCCATTGCGCCGCAAGGTCTCGCGCAGCGCGGCGACGCTCTGTGGGCTGGGCTCCACCGCCAGGATGCGCCCGGCCGGCACCAGCCCGGCAAAGGCCAGGGCAGAAAGGCCAATATTCGCCCCGACATCGAGGATCACGCCATCGGCCGGGGTGGCAGCGGCGGCGACCGCGCGCATGGGCGCGAGCCCGGCCGCGTGTTCGGCGGCATAGGCGAAGAAACTATCCTCCGCGTGGCCGGCGACCGGCACGGTCCGGCCGGCGATCGTCACTTCGGCGACCTGCATGCATCCCCTCATCCCTACCCGGCGACCATGCCCGAGCGGGCGCGGCGATGCCAGGGGCGGGGATCAGGTCTTGATCAGCGGGCAGCCGCCCTCGGCGAGCGGACGGAAGGCCTGTTCGGCCGGGATGGTCTGGATGATCTTGCAGATATCGCCTGGGCCCCGGCTTTCCTCCGGCGTCTTCACCTGCAGCAGGAAGGCCGGATGCAGCTTGCGGCCATCGGCCCGAATGCTGCCGCGCCCGAAGCAGTCATCATCGGTCGGCATGGCCTTCATCCGCTGCACGGCATCGACACCCGAGGCCTTGGCTGCCGCGACGCCCATCGCCTGCACCGCCTTCAGGTAATGCAGGGTGGCGGCATAGGAGCCGGCATGCACCCGCGTCGGGAGTGGCGCGAAGCCCTGGATCTCCTTCAGGCGCGCGGTGAAGGCGCGGGTGCGGTCATTCTCGTCCCAGTAAAACACCTCGGCGCAGAGCAGGCCCTGTGAAGCATTGAGGCCGAGCGCCACGATCTCGCTGGCGAAGAGATTGAGCGCCGCGAGCCGCTGGCCGCGCTTGACCAGGCCGAATTCCGAAGCCTGCTTGACGCAGGTGATCAGGTCGGTGCCGGCATTGGCCAGCCCGACGACCTTCGCCTTGCTGGCCTGGGCGCGCAGCAGGAAGGCGGAGAAATCGGTGGTCGCCGGGAAGGGATAGCGGGCCGAGCCCAGCACCTTGCCGCCCGCCCGTTCGATGAAGGAGGACCCATCGGCTTCCATCGCATGGCCGAAGGCGTAATCGGCGGTGATGAAGAACCAGGTATCGCCGCCGCTGGCGACGATCGGCCGGCAGGTGGCGTTCGCCAACATCCAGGTGTCGTAGACCCAGTGCACCGTATTCGGCGAACATTGCGCGCCGGTCAGTTCTGAGGTGCCGGGGGCGGTAGCGAGGTAGACCTTGTTCTTCTCCCGCGCGATACCGTTCGCGGCCAGGGCGGCAGAGGAGCCGGTGACATCGATCAGCGCATCGACGCCGTCGCGGTCGAGCCATTGCCGCGCCAAGTTGGCGGCGATATCGGCTTTGTTCTGATGATCTGCCGCGATCACCTCGACCTTGAGCGCGCCGCCGGAGGCGGCCATGGCTTCCTGCGCCGCCAGCTTGGTGGCCGCGATAACGCCCGGGCCGGCGATATCGGCGAAGGGGCCTGACAGGTCAGTCATGACGCCGAGCTTGATGGCCGGGGTGGTCTGGGCGCGGGCCCCAACGGTGAAGGACGCAGCCGCAGCCAGGGCCGCGCGACGGGCGATGCGCATGGTGAATTCCTCCCCGCGGGACATGCCCCGCTTTTGCCCCTATCCTGGCGACATGGCGGAGATCGTCAACCTTAACCGTGTGCGCAAAGCCAAGGCGCGCGCCGAGCACAACCAGCAGGCGGCAGCCAATCGTGCCAAGTACGGCCGGACGGCTGCAGAGCGGGCGCGGGAGCAGGAGGCGCGGATGCGGCGGGACGCCGTGCTCGACGGGCAACGCCTGGACGATCCGCCCGCGCGTTGAGCCGACCCGCGCATCCCGCTACAGACCGCGCCGCAGGAGATCCGATATGCCGAAGCGCGCGCGCCTTTTTCCCCTCTGCATCCTGGTGACGCTGGCCGTGCCGGGTTGTTCCTCGAAGCCCGGCGTCAACATCATCAATAACAACGTGGGTGATCAGACCGCCGCCGCATCCGCTGCGGCCAGCCCCGCCGCCGGGCCCGTCACCACCTTCGATGGCGAATGGGGCCTGCGCTTTACGACCAACCCCAGCGCCGCGCGGCAATGCCCCCCGGCGCCTTCCCGCGATGTCATCATGGCGGTCGAGCAGGGTCGGGCGCAGCTTAATATGGGCAAGACCTATAGTGGCAGCGTCAATACGGGGGGCGAGGTGCGGGTCGCCGACCGGATGGACCGCAGCATCGCGATCATCGGTGCCTTCCGTGGGGAGAATTTCGTCGGCGACTTCCGCAACGGCAACTGCTCCTACGCCGTCGCTGGCCGCAAGCGCCTGCCGGGGCAATAGCCCCAGCGGGGCGTGGTTCAGGCGGCGGCGTCCGCGGCGCGGAAGCGTTCGTAATTGCTGCGGCGGAAATGCGCCATGAACTCGCTGACCGTCTGCGGCTCGAACCGCGCGGGTTCGCCGGCCGAAACGCAGCCCGGCAGCGGGGCCAGCTTGGTTTCCAGATCGGGGTGGAAGAAATAGGGGATCGCGTAGCGCGGCCCGCCGCCCGGGTTCACCGCGCGATGCGGCGTCGAGAGGAAGCGCCCGTTCGACCAGCGGTGCAGCATATCGCCGGTATTGACGATGAAGCTTCCAGGCACCGCCGCGACGTCGATCCAGGCGCCGGTCCGCGTGCGGACCTGCAGGCCCGGCCGCGCATTGGCCGCGAGCAGCGTGATGAAGCTGGTGTCGGTATGTGGCGCGAGGCCGTATTCGTGCTCGCCATAGGCCACCGCCGGATAATGGGTCATCCGGAGGGAGCTGTGCGGCCGCGTGAAAAAGCGCCCGAAATACTCGGCCGGCAGATCGAGGGCGCGGGCGTAGAGGGGCAAAAGCCGCAGCGCGAGCGCCTGAAAGGCCTCGAACGCCGCGCTGGCGGCGGGCGCGAAGGCCGGCAGGTCGGCCGGCCAGCGGTTGCCGCCTTCATGCTCGGGCAGGACGAAGAACGCCTCGTTCTCGTTCGGCTTACGGACCGCGTTCAAGGCGTTGGACCGCGCCGTGCTGCCCCGGTAGGGCAGATAGCCTTGCATCCGCGCATCCAGCGACAGGGCCAGCTTGGCGGCCAGCGGTTGCGCGTGGAAGGCGGCGGCGGCGGCGAAGCCGTCCGCGAGGATCTTGGGCGGCACGCCATGATCGACGATCGCAAGGAAGCCAATCTCCTCGCAGGCATGTCGCAGCAAGTGGGCGGTGCGATCGAGCGCCCCTGGGGCACCGGCGAGCGCCGGCCCGATATCGATCACCGGGATGCTGTCGGTCATGCGTGTCGTCCTTCAGGATCGATGCTCCGCCAGCGGCCGGGGCGGCGTCAATCGTCTACTTTACCATGGCGACGCGCAGCGCATTGGTGGTCCCCGGGGTGCCGAAGGGGACACCGGCGGTCAAGACGACCTCCTGGCCGCTATTGGCAAAGCCTTCCTGGCGGACTGCGCGCAGGGCGCGGGTCGCCATTTCGCCCATGCTCGTCGGCTCCTCCGTCACCAGGGGGTGCACGCCCCAGACGACGGCGAGGCGCCGGGCGATGGCGGTGCTGGCGGTCAGCCCGAGGATGGGACAATCCGGCCGCTCCCGCGCCACGCGCAGCGTCGTGCTGCCGGTGCTGGTGAAGGTGCAGATCGCCTGGGCATGGATGGTGTGCGCCACCTGGCTGGCGGCGGCGGCGATGGCGCCGGCGCTGCTCTCCTCCGGTGGCGGTCGGGCGGCATCGGTCAGGGCGCGCCAATCGGCGTCCTGTTCCACCCGCGCGACGATGCGGTCCATCATGTTCACCGCCTCGAACGGGTATTGCCCGGCGGCGGTCTCGGCGGAGAGCATCACCGCATCGGCGCCGTCGAAGACCGCGGTTGAGACATCGGAGGCTTCCGCCCGGGTGGGGGAGGGGGAGGCGATCATGCTCTCCAGCATCTGGGTGGCGACGACCACCGGCTTGCCAAGCCGCCGGGCGGCGCGGATCACCCGCTTCTGGATCAGGGGCACTTCCTCGGGTGGGCATTCCACGCCCAGATCCCCGCGGGCCACCATGACGCAATCGGTCGCATCCAGGATGGCATCAAGGTTTTCGACCGCCTGCGGCTTTTCGAGCTTCACCATGACCAGGGCGCGACCAGCAGCGATTGCCTTGGCCTCCAGCACATCCTCGGCCCGTTGCACGAAGCTGAGGCCGATATATTCGATCCCCAGCGGCAGGACGAAGGCCAGATCATCGCGGTCCTGCGCGGTGAGCGCGGGGATCGGCAGCGCCACGTCGGGGACGTTCACCCCCTTCCGGTCGGAAAGCTGGCCGCCGACCAGCACCTCGGTCTCCAGATGGTCGGGGCGGACATGGGTCACGCGCAGCCGCAGCTTGCCGTCATCGAGCAACAGGCTGGTGCCGATTTGCGCCGCCTTGATGATTTCCGGATGCGGCAGGCTGACGCGGCGGACATCGCCCGGCTGCGGCGCAAGGTCGAGGCGAAAGGGCTGGCCCGCCTGCAACTGCACCCGTCCGCCCTGGAAGCGCCCGACCCGCAGTTTCGGCCCCTGCACATCGGCGAGGATGCCGATCGGCCGGCCGACCTTTTCCTCGACCGCCCGGATGATGGTGATCCGCTCGGCATGGTCGGCATGGGTGCCGTGGCTGAAATTCAGCCGGAACACATCGGCGCCGGCGCGGTACAGCCGCTCGATCATCTCGAAGCTGGAACTTGCTGGGCCGAGGGTGGCGATGATCTTGGTGCGCCGTCGGCGGCGCAGCGGGATGCGCGGGCCGCTTCGTATCGGCTTGGCGGCGACCGCGGAATGCAGGTCCGGGCGCAGCTCCTCCGGGGCGACACCGAGCAGGGTGGCGATCTCGCCGACCCGTTCCGCCGGCACCCGCTGCCATTGCGAGACGGCGGCGGGGGAGATGTTGAGGGCCTGGGCGATGCGGGTGACGGTGCCGCGGCGGGAGAGCAAGGCGTCGAGATTGGGGTCGCGCATGCCCTGAACTTACAAATTAAGCTCGATCAGCGCCAGCATAATCGGAAACCGCCATATGAAATTTAAGTTTCGATTACAGATGCGGCTTCACCGGCTGCGACCACCTCGGCTGCCCGCTCCATCGCCTGGACGAAGCCTGAGCAGCGGGCGAGGCCCCGGCGGCCATCCGGATGGTCCCAGAGCAGCGTGACCGGCACGACCTCCCGCCCGCCGGCGCCGATGATCGGTCGGGTCCAGGCCCGAAAGCGAATGCCGGCGGCGTCCCATTCCCAGCGCGTTAGCCCCAGGATGCTGGGTGGCGCCACGTGGGAAGGGCTGTCGGCCTGCATGCCGACAGCCTAGATGAGTCGTCGGAACAAATAAAGAACATTTAGTCGAGAGGCCGCGCCGGGGCCCTAGAGCGCGATGCGTTGAGTCGGAATCGCCGAAGGCGCTGAATCGCGCGATCCAGCACATGCTAGAGCGGGCTG
>Ga0114959_10001350_pt1 | contig 21588 bp, 19 predicted proteins | sample C_130625_EF_Meta_FD_87317 | JGI IMG/M metagenome (GOLD analysis project Ga0114959, IMG submission 87317) | Freshwater microbial communities from Lake Croche, Canada to study carbon cycling - C_130625_EF_MetaG | ecosystem: Environmental > Aquatic > Freshwater > Lake | place: Lake Croche, Canada... | reverse complement strand
TGCGCCGAATCACTGAGCGTTTACCGGCAGACAACATCGGCTTGTGCACATAAAACTCATCCGGATTGACAGCACCTTGCACGACTGTCTCACCCAAACCATAACTCGATGTGATGAACACCACATCCTCAAAACCAGACTCGGTATCGATGGTGAACATCACGCCTGCAGCCCCCAAATCGGACCGAACCATGCGCTGCACCCCAGCAGACAAAGCCACATCGGCATGCGCAAACCCTTTGTGAACACGGTAACTGATGGCGCGGTCGTTGTACAAAGAGGCGAAAACCTCTTTCATTTTGTGCAGAACATCTTCAATGCCCACCACATTCAAAAAGGTTTCTTGCTGACCTGCAAAGGAGGCATCGGGCAAATCTTCGGCAGTAGCCGACGATCGAACAGCAAAAGACGCGGTGGGGTTTGGAGCAGACAAACGCATGAACTCTTGACGGATGGCTTGCTCCAGATCGGCGGGAAAGGGCTGCGCCTCGACCATCGCTCGAATTTGAGCGCCTACTGTAGCCAGTGTGCGAACGTCATCGGTGTCCAGCACATCCAGTAAGGCATTGATACGATGGTCAAGGCCCTCGAAGCCCAAGAACTCACGAAAAGCGTGGGCGGTCGTGGCGAAACCCGTTGGCACACGAACGCCTGAGGGCAACTGGGAAATCATCTCGCCCAAACTGGCGTTTTTACCTCCAACAGCGTCAACATCTGTCATTCGCAATTGCTCGAAAGGCACCACAAGGGCCTCTTTGGCGAAAAGAGTGGTCATAAAAGCTCCAAAGTTAAAAACCGACGTCGCGCCAGAGTCGTGAAGGGCTGATTTGTTGTTTTTAAAGCGCCCGTGCCGAACTTGCACAGAGATAATGAGATCTATTTTAGGCGGGCCCGTCCCTGAAGCGCCCTTATTCCTCCTTTAAATCAATGAGCCATGCCAAACCGCACAGTTTTTTTCATTTCTGACGGAACAGGAATTACTGCCGAGACCTTCGGCAACGCCATCTTGGCGCAGTTTGAAATGAAAACCAGGCACATTCGCCTGCCTTTTTTGGACACGGTGGACAAGGCGCATCAGGCGGTGCGCCAAATCAACCACACCGCCGCAGTCGAGGACACCAAACCGATTGTGTTCACCACACTGGTCAACATGGAAGTACTTAAAGTCATTCAAGATGGCTGTAAAGGGATGTTGCTAGACATGTTTGGCACTTTCGTGCAGCCACTCGAAAAAGAGTTAGGCATCAAGTCCCATCACCGAGTGGGACGGTTTTCTGATGTCAGTAAAAGCAAGGAATACCACGATCGAATCGAAGCCATCAATTATTCGCTGGCCCACGATGATGGGCAATCCAACCGCAACCTGGACACGGCCGATGTGATCTTGGTGGGCGTCAGTCGCAGCGGTAAAACCCCGACCAGCTTGTATCTGGCGATGCAGCACGGTCTAAAGGCTGCCAACTACCCTTTGATACCGGAAGACTTTGAACGCAAACAGTTGCCCCCTGCATTGTTGCCCCATTGCAAGAAAATTTTTGGACTCTCGATCCAACCCGAGCGGCTCTCGGAAATTCGGGCTGAACGGCGACCGAACTCCAAGTACGCCAGTCTTGAAAACTGCCGAATGGAAGTGGCCGAGGCTGAAACCATGATGCGCCGCTCTGGGATTCGGTGGTTGTCCACCACGACAAAATCCATCGAAGAAATTGCCACCACCATCTTGCAGGAGATCAGGCCCGAAAGCCTGATTTACTGAAAACGGATCAAACCGACAAGGTATCCGCCAAACGTTGAGCGCAGGTTTGTGCTTGCACAGCCGTGCGCGCCTCGACCATAACCCGAACCAAAGGCTCGGTTCCGCTGGCGCGAATCAGAACCCGTCCGTCATGACCCAACTCAGTCTCTATCGCTTGGGTTTCAGATTTCAACAAAGCGTTTGATGACCAGTCTTGTCCAGCCTGCAAGCGGACGTTGATAAGTGTTTGCGGGAAAAGCGTCACACCGTCCAGCAGTTCGGCCATGGCTTTACCGCTGGCCACGCAGGCTTGCAGTACCTGCAGCGCACTGATCAAACCATCCCCAGTGGTGTGTTTGTCCAAGGCCAATAAATGACCCGATCCTTCGCCACCCAACAGCCAGCCTTTTTCCGTCAAGACCTCCAGAACATAGCGGTCTCCCACCTTGGCGCGCACAAATTCAATGCCTTTGCGCTGCAATGCCACCTCGACCGCCATGTTGGTCATCAAGGTGCCCACGACGCCGGGGACGACCTCGTCTCGAGACAAGCGATCAGCGACAATCAAGTACAACAACTCATCACCGTTGTACAAACGCCCAGTGCCATCGACCAATAACAAACGATCTGCATCACCATCCAAAGCCACACCAAAATCCGCTTGGTGCTTTGTAACGGCTTGAATGAGCGCTTCAGGGTGAGTTGCGCCCACCTCTTTGTTGATATTCAATCCATCAGGTGAACAGCCTAGCGCAATAACTTCCGCACCCAGTTCGTGAAAGACTTTGGGCGCAATGTAGTAGGCGGCGCCATGTGCTGCATCCACCACAATTTTCAACCCCTTCAGTGTCAAATCATGTGAAAAAGTGCCTTTGCAAAATTCAATGTACCGACCTGCAGCGTCGTCCAGTCGCCGGGTTTTCCCGAGCAATGCAGAGGGTGCCCAAACAGGCAATTGACCCAAGGCCTCTTCCACCTGGCGCTCCCAATCGTCACTGAGTTTGGTGCCATGGGCGCTGAAAAATTTGATGCCGTTGTCATCAAAGGGATTGTGGCTGGCGCTGATCATCACGCCCAAGGAAGCCCGCTGTGAACGGGTCAAATAAGCCACAGCCGGCGTTGGCACGGGACCCAACAGGACCACGTCAACGCCTGCTGAATTGAATCCCGACTCCAGCGCACTTTCGAGCATGTAACCCGAAATTCGGGTGTCTTTGCCAATCAGCACCGTGGGGTGTGCCTCTTTGGATTTGAGTACTTGGCCCACGGCATGGGCCAAACGCAAAATGAAATCAGGGGTAATGGGACTTTGACCGACGGTACCGCGGATGCCATCGGTGCCAAAATAGTGTCGTTTCATAAGGATGACTGCTTTTATTATTAGAAGCGTATTTTACCCGTGGCGGGAAGGTTCAAATCGGCGAAGCCCGGGGATCTGCAGCCTTCACATCTACGGCCCTCACCGCCTGCCAAACCTTAACAGCCTGAACAGTTTCTTTGACATCATGGACTCTGAGAACGCGGGCGCCTCGCTCAAGCGCCAACACTGCAGCAGTCACACTGGCAGCGACGCGTTCAAAGGGCTCCGTTGAAAGTCCCTCTTCATCGATCACACGACCCAAAGACGATTTGCGAGACCAACCCGCCAACAAAGGGTAACCCAGCGTCAAAAGATCAGCTTGCCTTGCCAATAAACTGAAGTTTTGACCAACCGTTTTACCAAACCCGATCCCCGGGTCCAGGATCACCCGCTGGGGTGACACACCCAGTTCAATCAACGCCAAGCAACGTGCCTTTAAAAATGCACTGACTTCGGGCAGAACGTCCCCTTGCATCGGCTGAACTTGCATGGTCTGTGGATCGCGGTGCATGTGCATCAGGCACAGGCCGCACCGGGGGTGGGAAGCCACAAGGGCCAGCGCTCCGGTTTGGCGCAAGGCCCAAATGTCATTGACGATATCGGCCCCCAATTCAAGTGCTGTTTGCATCACGCCGCTCTTATAGGTGTCGACAGAAATCGGCACTCCGAGCTTGAGCAACTCGCGTAGAACCGGTACCACGCGAAGTAACTCTTCTTCCAGCGAGACGACGGGTGCGCCAGGCCGAGATGATTCACCCCCTACATCCAGAATATGGGCACCATCCTTGAGCATCTGTTCCGCTCGCGCCATTGCGGATTTCAAAGAGTTGTGAATCCCGCCGTCAGAGAATGAGTCGGGCGTCACATTCAAAATGCCCATGACTTTGGGCGTTGACAGCGCAATGGAAAAACGCGTGGTTTGCCACAACATAGGCAGATCTGAGCTGGTCAAAAAAGGGGCCGAAGCCCCCATGGTGATTAAGCCGCCGATGGCGATGGATCAGGCTGAACCGAAGGAGGCGTACCGCCGCCTGAGGGTGGAATGCGTGGAGACCAGTCTTTGGAAGCTTGAGGCTCGCGTCCAGCCATGATGGCGTCCAGCTGTTCAACGTCGATGGTTTCCCATTCGAGCAGTGCTTTGGCCATGGCATGCATTTTGTCGCTGTTATCTTCTATCAAGCGACGCGCAAAAGCGTATTGCTCATCGATGATGCGACGCACTTCGGCGTCCACGCGTTGCATGGTGGACTCCGACATGTTGGTCGTTTTGGTCACCGAGCGACCCAAGAAAACTTCACCCTCATTTTCGGCATAGACCATGGGACCCAAAGCCGTCGTCATGCCGTAACGCATGACCATGTCGCGAGCAATAGACGTGGCGCGTTCAAAGTCATTGCTGGCACCTGTGGTCATTTGGTGCATGAAAACTTCTTCTGCAATGCGCCCACCAAATAACATGCTAATTTGATTGAGCATGTATTCGCTGTCATAACTGTAGCGGTCTTTTTCAGGCAAACTCATAGTGACGCCCAGGGCGCGGCCACGGGGGATGATGGTCACTTTGTGCACAGGATCGCATTTGGGCAGCAATTTGCCAAGCAAGGCGTGTCCAGCTTCGTGGTAAGCCGTGTTTCGACGCTCCTCTTCGGGCATGACCATGCTCTTGCGCTCGGGGCCCATCAAGATCTTATCCTTGGCCTTTTCAAAGTCCTGCATTTCAACCACACGGGCATTGCGACGGGCAGCCATCAAGGCAGCTTCGTTGCACAGGTTGGCCAAGTCGGCGCCACTCATGCCGGGCGTGCCACGGGCAATCACTGCCGGATTCATGTCTTGGCCAATCGGAATTTTGCGCATGTGAACTGCCAGAATCTGCTCACGGCCGCGAATATCGGGCAACGTGACATAGACCTGACGGTCAAAACGTCCCGGCCGCAACAAGGCGGCATCCAAAATATCGGGACGGTTGGTGGCCGCCACAACGATCACGCCCAGATTGGTTTCAAAGCCGTCCATCTCGACCAGCATCTGGTTGAGGGTTTGCTCTCGCTCGTCATTGCCGCCGCCCAAACCCGCACCGCGCTGGCGGCCCACCGCATCGATTTCGTCAATGAAGATGATACAAGGCGCGTTTTTTTTGGCGTTATCGAACATGTCGCGAACGCGGGAAGCACCGACACCCACAAACATCTCAACAAAATCGGAACCGGAAATGCTGAAAAAAGGCACTTTCGCTTCGCCAGCAATGCTCTTGGCGAGCAATGTTTTGCCGGTTCCTGGTGGCCCGACTAACAACAAGCCTCGTGGAATGCGACCGCCTAACTTCTGGAATTTTTGAGGGTCTTTGAGGAAGTCCACCACCTCTTTAACTTCTTCTTTGGCTTCATCACAACCGGCCACGTCAGCAAAGGTCACAGGGTTGGCGTTTTCATCCAGCAAGCGCGCTTTGCTTTTGCCGAAACTGAAAGCACCACCTTTGCCGCCGCCTTGCATCTGGCGCATGAAGTAAACCCAAACGCCAATCAAGAGCAACATGGGGCCCCAGCTGACCAGCAAGGTCATCAACAAAGAACCTTCTTCGCGGGGCTTGACATCAAACTTCACGCCATTGGCGATCAAGTCCCCCACCAAACCGCGGTCCAGGTAAGTAGCCGTAGTACGCAAGCGGCGATCGTCATTGGTGGTGGCCACAATTTCGGTGCCGCCCTGTCCTTCTTGGATGGTGGCGCTCTTGATGTGGTTGGCTCGAACCTCTTCCAGAAAGTCTGAATAACCCACGTAGCCTGCACCGGATGCAGAGCGGGTGTCGAACTGTTTGAACACGGTAAAGAGCACCATGCCGATTACCAGCCAAACAGCTATTTTAGAAAACCACTGGTTATTCAAGCAGGACTCCAGTCACAAAAGCTTCAAATTGATCTTGTATTTTAGGCCTCGCTCGAGCCCTTGCGGGTATAAATCTCAATCTAAGCCTTAAAAACACAAGGAAATATCACAAATTACATACAGCTCACATGGCGTCTCCAGGCTTGACTTCAATGCCCACCAAAAAAGTTTCCGAAGATTTGTCCCTGGAGGCCTTTGGCTTGATGGTTTTGACCACTTTGAAAGTCTCCTTGAACAATTGAACCAAGGGGCTGTAACTTGCACCGTGAAACAGCTTGACCACCAAGGCCCCTTCTGGCTTCATGTGCGATTTGGAAAAATCCACAGCCAATTCAACCAAGTGGGTGATTCGCGCCGCGTCAGCTGCAGCAATGCCAGACAAATTAGGGGCCATGTCAGACACGACCACATCGGCTTTGCGGCCTGCCATCAGGGCTTCCAGTTGATCAAGCAACTCGGCCTCCCTAAAATCTCCCAGCAAAAATTGCACACCTTCGATCGGCTCCATGGGCAATAAATCCAAGGCAATGATGGTCCCGTTCAAAGTTCCAGAAGCTGCGCCCAGGGGTGAGAGCCTGCGACGTACATACTGGCTCCAAGCGCCAGGGGTTGAGCCCAAATCCACGACCAAATGCCCCGGCTTGATCAGCCCGAGCGTCTCATCGATTTCCTTGAGTTTGTAGGCGGCACGCGCGCGAAAGCCCTCCCTTTGAGCCAACTTGACATAGGTGTCGTTGACGTGATCGTTGAGCCACGACTTGTTGACTTTTTTACTTTTAGTTTTGACTTTCATATTCTCTCTTCCATGCGGGGATAATAGCGTTATGTCTCAAATTCAACTCACAATTGCCGAGCGCAAGGTTCACCGCGCCGATGCACACCATTTATCCCCGGTCGTGATGATCGGAAATGGCGGGCTCACCCCCGCAGTCATCAAGGAGGCCGATGCCGCATTGAACGCACATGGGCTGATCAAAATTCGTGTCCTGGGTGACGATCGCGCCCTTCGCGAGGCCATGTACCTCGACTTGGCAAACCAACTCAGCGCTGCGCCCATCCAGCACATTGGAAAGCTGTTTGTCTTGTGGCGGCCTCAACCCGAGAAAACCAAAAACGTGGACGAAGACCGCATGTCTGGCCCACGAGATTTCAAGGTCCTGAAATACAGCTCGCGTGGTGGCCAACGTCCTGAGGTGAAGACACTGCGCGTTTTGGGCAACCAACGTCTGACGTCTGGAGGACAGGTCAAACGCGCCAAGATCAAACAAAAGTCCGTCAAAAAGCGCAACCAAGGCGCCTGAAATGCCGGGTCCAGCAGAGCAGACTCAGCAACGCCACATCATTTGCATGAAGTGGGGGACCAAATACGGCCCTGAATACGTGAACCGTTTGTTCGCCATGGTGCGACGTCATCTGTCAGGCGATTTTCACATGGTATGTCTGACCGATGATGCCCATGGCATCCGTCCGGAAGTCACCTGCCTGCCGATCCCCCCATTGGATCTTCCGGCCGGAATTCCTGAAAGGGGCTGGACTAAATTGGTGTCATTTGCCGCCGATCTGCATGGCCTCCGGGGCACCGCCCTGTTTCTGGATGTGGATGTGGTGATCGTTGGCAGCCTGGACGTGTTCTTTGAACAACCCGGCGAATTTTTGATCATTCACGATTACAAGCGCCCTTGGCGGATCACTGGCAACTCTTCAGTCTACCGATTTCAGCTTGGGGCGCATCCGGATGTTCTGGATTACTTTCGCAGCCATGTTGAAGAGATTCGCCATCAGTTTCGCAACGAGCAAGCTTATTTGTCTGACTTTCTACACCGCCAAGGCAAGCTGCAATACTGGAATGCGTCTTGGTGCCCTAGCTTCAAATACCACGGCATTCCGACATGGCCCACCAATTACTGGAAAGCGCCATTCATTCCAGAAGATGCTCGCATTGTCATATTTCATGGTGAATGCAATCCACCGGATGCACTGGCAGGTCGACGAAACCGGCGGTGGCGATTTATCCAACCGGCAAGTTGGGTAGCAGACCACTGGCACGAATAAGCTAAAACATTCGAGTTATGCGTATCGGACGGCCAAAATTTCGTAACTTTTCGCACCGCCTGGCGCCTGAACAACGGCCAAGTCTCCTTCTTCTTTGCCGATCAACGCCCGCGCGATGGGGCTACTGATATTCACCAAGCCCAGCTTCAAATCAGCCTCATCTTCGCCCACGATCTGGTAAGTCACATTCTCGCCAGAGCTTTCTTCTTGCAAGTCGACAGTGGCTCCAAACACAACACGCCCGCCAGCATCGACATTGGCGGGATCAATCACTTGAGCAGCAGACAGTTTGCCTTCAACTTCCTGGATACGTCCCTCGATGAAGCCTTGGCGATCTTTGGCAGCATCGTATTCAGCGTTTTCACTCAAATCACCTTGTGCCCGCGCCTCTGCGATCGCAGCGATGACCGAAGGACGCTCAACGGTTTTAAGTCGATGCAACTCTGCTTTGAGCAGCTCTGAACCACGCTTGGTGATTGGAATGGTAGCCATCGAAATTGTCTCCAAAAAATAAACCGCCGAGCGTCAACCCTCGGCGGCAAAAGTTACCTTAGAACCCACCAGCCGCCAGAGGCCTGCTGGAATTAAGTCGTCAATTGTGCATGCATATCTTGGACTGAAATCACATCTAAATTGTCCATGTACTTCATGCCCTCCACCGCTGCTTCTGCACCGGCGATAGTGGTGAAAGTCGTGACGCGATTGAGCAATGCCGTCGTGCGAATGTAGCGCGAGTCGGCTATGGCGTTGCGACGTTCTTCGACGGTGTTGATGACCAACACGACTTCATTATTCTTGATGGCGTCCACGATGTGCGGTCGACCTTCTGTCACTTTGTTCACCACAGCACAAGCCACGCCAGCCTCGGCAATCGCTGCCGCCGTGCCCTTGGTGGCCATCATCTCAAAACCCAAAGCAGCTAATTGTCGCGCCACCTCGATGACACGCAGCTTGTCGTTGTTCTTCACAGAGATGAACACTTTGCCCGAAGAGCGGCCATCGGCATCGCGTGGGCGAGGCAACTTGGTGCCAGCACCCAATTGGCTCTTTACAAAGGCTTCGCCAAATGTTTTTCCAACACCCATGACTTCGCCCGTGGATTTCATCTCGGGTCCGAGGATGGTGTCCACACCCGGAAACTTCACAAAGGGGAACACCGCTTCTTTGACGCTGAAATAAGGCGGCGTGACTTCTTGGGTGATGCCTTGCGATGCCAAAGATTGACCCGCCATGCAACGCGCGGCCACCTTGGCCAACTGGATGCCCGTGGCTTTGGACACATAAGGCACGGTGCGTGAGGCGCGTGGGTTGACTTCCAAAACGTAGATAACGTCTTGACCGTCTACATGTTGAATCGCGAACTGAACGTTCATCAAACCCACGACGTTCAAAGCACCTGCCATCGCTGCCGATTGGCACTTGAGTTCGTCCACCGTCTCAGCTGACAAAGAGTAAGGCGGCAAGGAACAAGCCGAGTCGCCGCTGTGCACGCCCGCTTGTTCGATGTGTTCCATCACGCCGCCAATGAAGGTCTTGCCTTCAGGGTCGCGCAAGCAGTCCACATCGCATTCGATCGCGTCGTTCAAGAAGCGGTCGAGCAACACCGGTGAATCGTGCGACACCTTGACCGCTTCGCGCATGTAACGCTCGAGGTCACGTTGCTCATGCACGATTTCCATGGCACGACCACCCAGTACATAGCTGGGGCGCACCACCAAGGGGTAACCCAAGGCTGCGGCTTTTTCCAAAGCTTCTGGCTCGGTACGTGCCGTGGCGTTGGGCGGTTGGCGCAAACCGAGGTCGTGCAACAACTTTTGGAAACGCTCGCGATCTTCAGCCGCATCAATCATGTCAGGGCTGGTGCCGATGATGGGCACGCCTGCCGCTTCTAAATCGAGTGCCAACTTCAAAGGCGTTTGACCGCCGTATTGCACGATGACGCCAGTTGGCTTTTCTTTGTCGACGATTTCGAGCACGTCTTCGAGCGTCAATGGCTCGAAGTACAAACGGTCCGAGGTGTCGTAGTCGGTCGACACGGTCTCAGGGTTGCAATTGACCATGATGGTTTCATAGCCGTCTTCGCGCATGGCGAGCGCTGCGTGTACGCAGCAGTAATCAAACTCAATGCCTTGGCCAATGCGGTTGGGACCACCACCGAGCACCATGATTTTTTTGTTGTTGGTGGGTTCGGCTTCGCACTCCGCGTCGACCAAGCCGAAGGCGTTTCCATTGCCTTCGTAGCAGGAGTACATGTAAGCTGTGTCGGTGGCAAACTCGGCAGCGCAGGTGTCCACGCGTTTGTAGACAGGGCGAATGTTGAGTTCATGGCGACGCGCGCGCACGACGTGCTCAGTGGTTTTGAGCAACTTGGCCAAACGGCGGTCTGAAAAGCCCTTCTTTTTCAAGGCACGCAACTCGTCTGGGGTGATGGCGTCGAGGGTGGTGGTTTCGACTTCGAGCTCGATCTTCACGATTTCTTCGATTTGCACCAAGAACCAGGGGTCGATCTTGGTCAAGGCAAACACCTCGTCCACGCTCAGACCCATGGCGAAGGCATCGCCCACGTACCAGATGCGGTCCGGACCAGGCTCGCCGAGCTCTTTCTCGAGGACTTCGCGGTCTTGGGTTTTTTCGTTCATACCGTCCACACCCACTTCCAAACCGCGCAGTGCTTTTTGGAAGGACTCCTGGAAGGTTCGGCCCATGGCCATCACTTCGCCCACCGACTTCATCTGGGTGGTCAAGCGGCTGTCAGCCGTAGGGAACTTCTCAAACGCAAAACGCGGGATCTTGGTGACCACGTAGTCGATCGAAGGCTCGAACGAGGCTGGTGTGGCACCGCCCGTGATGTCGTTGCGCAACTCATCCAGCGTGTAGCCTACGGCCAACTTGGCGGCGACTTTGGCGATCGGGAAACCCGTAGCTTTAGACGCCAAGGCCGATGAACGCGACACACGTGGGTTCATCTCAATCACAACCATTCGGCCGTCTTGAGGGTTGATCGAGAACTGAACGTTGGAGCCGCCCGTGTCCACACCGATCTCGCGCAACACAGCCAACGAGGCATTGCGCAAAATTTGGTATTCCTTGTCCGTCAGGGTTTGCGCGGGCGCCACGGTGATCGAGTCACCCGTGTGCACGCCCATGGGGTCCAGGTTTTCGATCGAGCAGACGATGATGCAGTTGTCCGCTTTGTCGCGCACCACTTCCATCTCATACTCTTTCCAGCCGAGCAAAGACTCTTCAATCAACAACTCGGTGGTGGGCGAGGCTTCCAAGCCGCGCTTGCAGATGACTTCGAATTCTTCTGGGTTGTAGGCAATACCGCCACCTGTACCGCCCAGCGTGAAGCTGGGGCGAATGACCGTAGGGAAGCCCAAAGTCTTTTGCACGTACCACGCTTCTTCCATGCTGTGGGCGATGCCCGAGCGCGCGGAACCCAGACCAATTTTGGTCATGGCGTCTTTGAACTTCAAGCGGTCTTCGGCTTTGTCGATGGCTTCAGGCGTTGCGCCAATCAGCTCGACCTTGTACTTTTCGAGCACGCCGTTGTGCCACAAATCCAAAGCGCAGTTGAGCGCGGTTTGGCCCCCCATGGTGGGCAAAATCGCATCGGGACGCTCTTTGGCAATGATCTTCTCGACGGTTTGCCAAGTGATGGGCTCGATGTAGGTGACGTCAGCCGTAGCCGGGTCGGTCATGATCGTGGCAGGGTTGCTGTTGATCAGGATGACTTTGTAGCCCTCTTCGCGCAAAGCTTTGCAAGCTTGTACGCCAGAGTAATCGAACTCACATGCCTGACCAATGATGATCGGGCCTGCGCCAATGATGAGAATGCTTTTGAGGTCGGTACGCTTAGGCATAGGATTTACTTCGCCTCCATCAATTTGATGAAGCGGTCAAAGAGGTAAGCAATGTCGTGCGGGCCGGGCGATGCTTCAGGGTGGCCCTGGAAGCAGAACGCGGGCTTGTCGGTGCGGGCCAAGCCCTGCAAAGTGCCGTCAAACAAGGACACGTGCGTGGCGCGCAGGTTGGCGGGCAATGATTTTTCGTCCACCGCAAAACCGTGGTTTTGGCTGGTGATGGACACGCGACCTGAATCGAGGTCTTTCACGGGGTGATTGGCGCCGTGATGCCCGAACTTCATTTTGAAAGTTGTCGCGCCACTGGCCAAGGCCATGATTTGGTGACCCAAGCAAATGCCAAAGGTAGGAATGCCGGTTTCGATCAACTCAGCGGCGGCTGCAATCGCGTAGTCGCAAGGCTGTGGATCGCCTGGGCCGTTGGACAAGAAAATGCCGTCCGGCTTGTGCTTGAGCACTTCAGCGGCAGGTGTTTTGGCAGGCACCACAGTGACCTTGCAACCACGCGCAGCCAGCATGCGCAAGATGTTTTTCTTCACGCCAAAGTCATAAGCGACCACATGAAACTTGGGCGTGGTCAAGTTGCCGTAGCCTGCGCCCAAAGTCCACTCGGTTTGGGTCCACTCATAAGAATTGGACACGGTGACCTTTTGGGCCAGATCAAGGCCCGTCATATGGGGCGCGCCCTTGGCGGCGGCCACCGCTTGATTGATCAACGCTTGTGTGACTTCTTGGCCTTTAGCCAAACCCACGATCGCGCCGTTTTGCGCGCCCTTGGTGCGCAAGATGCGTGTGAGTTGACGGGTGTCGATATTGGCAATGGCCATGGTGCCTGCATCTGCCAAATAGGCAGACAAGGTTTGGCTAGAGCGGAAGTTGCTTGCGACCAAAGGCAAGTCTTTGATGATCAAGCCAGCGGCATGGACTTTGTCAGCTTCGATGTCTTCCAGGTTGACGCCATAGTTGCCAATGTGCGGGTACGTCAAAGTGACGATTTGCTGGCAGTAGCTGGGGTCAGTGAGGATTTCTTGGTAACCGGTGAGCGAGGTGTTGAACACCACTTCGCCAGATGTGGAGCCTGTCGCTCCAATCGAATTGCCGATAAAGACCGTGCCGTCTGCAAGCGCCAAAATGGCGGGCGGGAAGGTTCCCTGAAGAGACAAAAGCACTGGGTTCTCCGGTTGGTTTCGGGTACGCCCCAGACGCAAGAAAGTAGGACTCTCAGAGCGACTTTTTCAGGTGGGAGTTGGCTTTGGTGAGCTGGTGCGTACGGGTTTATGCTGGACAGCCTCTCGTTATAGCCGCGTCAACACAGTCAGACCCTCAAGTGAGACACAAAATCTGCTGTTACAGATCGAAATCCGGGCCACTGCAGGCACTGGCATACAGGCAAATAGCGGCAGCGCTGGCCACATTCAAAGACTCCTCACCACCTGGCTGCGCAATGCGTACCTGCAACTGAGCCAAGGCCATGATCTCTTCACTCACCCCCTGCCCTTCATGGCCCATAACCCATGCACAAACTGAAGGCAAAGCACGCTCGGCGACCAGTTGGTGCAAAAACGGCCCATGATGAGAGCTGGTGGTAATCAAAGGCATGTCCAAATGGGATAACCAGTCCTTTGCAACACCTTCGAGCAGATTCATGCCGAAATGAGCGCCCATGCCTGCACGAAGCACTTTGGCAGACCACAATGCTGCAGTGCCTTTCATAGCCAACACCTGTTTAAACCCAAAGGCCGAAGCACAGCGCAAAATAGCCCCCACATTGCCAGCATCTTGAACACGGTCTAAAACAACTGTCGGCATCTTGGGCAACATTTGCGGCTCTTGCATGCAGTCCAGCACAAAGCCCATTTGCGCTGGTGAATCCAAATTGCTGAGGGTAGCAAACAGCGTGTCAGGCACCACAAAGACGTGCTCGCAAACACCGCCCCATACAAGCGGTGCGCTTTCCCAAAGGCCCTGTGTCAGCACGACCTGCAAAGGCTTGACACCTTTGTCCCTTGCAGCTCGGCAAAGGTGATCGCCTTCAAGCCAAACTTTGCCTTGTTTTCGATAAGCCGAAGGGTCTTGAGCAAGTCGCCGAATGCTTTTAAGCAAGGGGTTGTCGCGAGATGTGATTTCAATCATCACAGCACCTTCGCCACAGGCGCAAATGAGCGACGGTGCAAGGGAGTGGCACCATGTGTGCTCAGAGCGTCCAGGTGTTGCTTTGTGCCGTAGCCTTTGTGTTGGTCAAAACCATATTGAGGGAACTCCTGGTGCATGGAGCCGCAGAGGCGGTCGCGGTGAACTTTGGCCAAAATGGAGGCCGCTGAAATGGCTTTCACTTTGGCATCCCCCTGCACAATGGCCTGCGCCAAAATGTCCAGTTTAGGCAAACGATTCCCATCGACCAAAACCATGTGGGGTTTCAGTCGCAAACTCTCCACCGCCCTTTTCATCGCCAGTAAAGTGGCTTGCAAAATATTCAGAGTGTCAATTTCCTCAACTGAGGCTTGTGCAATCGAAAAGCACAAAGCTTTCGCACGAATTTCATCGAATAATTTTTCACGCCGTCTTTCGCTGAGTTTCTTGGAGTCTGCCAATCCATGAATCGGATGCAGGTCGTCCAGAATCACGGCGGCAGCAACGACGGGGCCAGCCAATGGGCCGCGACCAGCCTCGTCGACACCCGCCGTCAAGCCCGGCACATCCCAGGCCAATGGGGGCTGTTCAACGGGAAAGGACTTTTTGGATCGCATGGGCAGCAAGATGAGGGGTGTCACGCAATAAAGTTTGATGCAGTTGCGTGAAACGTTTTTGAAGACTTTGTATTTTCGCAGGCTCGGTCAGCCAGTCCAATACGGCTTCAGCCATCGCCACAGGTGTGGCCCGCTCCTGAAGCAGCTCGGGCACCAGAAAGTCTTGGCACAAAATATTCGGCAAGCCCACCCAGGGTTGCAATTTTTGTCGCTTCATCAACTGCCAACTGAACCAATTCATGTTGTAAGCAATGACCATCGGTTTTTTAAACAGTGCCGCCTCCAAAGTGGCCGTACCGCTGGCAATCAAAGTGACATCGCAAGCGGCCAAAGCGAGGTGAGACTGTCCAGCGATGACCTGGATATGCGCAGCCATGCCGTTTCTGGCCACAGCGTCCTCAACCCGGCTCTTAAGCGCTGGAATCGCTGGCAATACAAACTGTAATGGAGGGTTGACGTTCAGCATGTACCGGCTGGCTTTCACGAAACGATCGGCCAGGTAATCGATTTCAGAAGCTCGGCTACCGGGCAGCAATGCCACCACGGGACGTTCCTTGTCCAGGCCTAAAGCAAGCTGCGCCTGCGCTTGATCTACCTGCATTGGAATGGTCTGCGCAATGGGATGCCCAACGTAAGTTGCATCTATACCGTGTGAGGCCAGCAAGGCTTCTTCAAAAGGGAAAATGCACAGCACATGGTCCACGCTGGCTCGAATGATGTCGATGCGGTCTGCTCGCCAAGCCCATATCGAGGGACAGACAAAATGAACGGTCGGCACACCCTTCGCTTTCAAATGCCGTTCCAACTCCAAATTGAAATCAGGCGCATCCACACCAATGAAAACATCGGGCTTGTTTTGAAGGAGCCGCTCACGCAGCTGACGTCGAATACCCACAATCTCGCGGTAATGTTGCAGCACCTCGACGTAACCGCGAACGGCCAGTTTTTCAAAGGGCCACCAAGCCTCGAACCCATAGGCCCCCATGTTGGGGCCGCCAATGCCAAATGAGTGGCTTTGCGGCCATTTGTCGCAAAGCCCTTTTAACAACAAACCAGCCTGCACATCGCCAGATGGTTCACCTGCGACCATGGCAAACGACAAAGCCCCCGAAGGGGCTTGTTGGGCAGCATGCACTAACGCTGGCATGGTCATCCTCAACGAACAATGCCACGCTGCGCTGTTGCGCCAGCCAGAAAATCAAGCATCATCTGAATGTCTTTTGACGCCTCTGGATAACGATCCACCAAGGTGGCCATTTTGATTTGAGCGGCCTGCAATGTCAGGTCTTCTCGGTACAAACATTTTTGAAGTGCTTTGACCGCTGCGATTCGATCAGCGGAAAAACCACGACGCCGCAAGCCTTCAAAATTCATGGAACGCGCTTTTGCCGGCTGTCCCTGAGCCATCACAAAAGGTGGCAAGTCGGCAAACAGTAAGGAATTCATTGCCGTGAAACTGTGCGCCCCCAGTCTGCAAAACTGGTGCACCACGGTAAAGCCGCCCAAAATGACCCAATCCTCTACCACCACATGGCCTGCCAACTGGGTGTTGTTGGCGAAAATCGTATGGCTCCCAACCTGGCAATCGTGCGCCAAGTGGACATAGGCCATGATCCAATTGTCGCTGCCCACACGGGTCACGGCTTTGTCGCCGGGAGAGCCGATGTTGAAGGTGCAAAATTCACGGATGGTGTTGCGGTCTCCGATGATCAACTCACAAGGCTCGCCTTTGTATTTTTTGTCTTGCGGCACGGCGCCAAGAGAGTTGAACTGAAAAATACGATTTTCTGCGCCAATGGTTGTATGCCCTTCGATCACACAATGACCTGCAACAGATGTGCCTGCGCCGATTTTGACGTGCGGCCCAATCAAGCTGTAGGGGCCAACCGAGGCTGTTTCGTCGATCTCAGCACCTTTATCGATGATGGCTGTGGGATGAATCCGGGGTGTCATGGCCTGTACCTCAGGCAATTTTACGCATGGTGCACATCAATTCAGCCTCCACAGCCAGTTGATCACCAACCATGGCATGGGATTTGAACTTGAAAATACCCGCTTTCATGCGGTCCAAAGTCACCTCTAAAATGAGCTGGTCACCCGGTTCAACCGGACGCTTAAAACGCGCGCCATCGATGCCCGCAAAGTAATAGACAGTGTTGTCATCTGGCGTTTCGCCTAAAGTGTCGAATGCCAAAAGAGCGGCAGCTTGCGCCAAGGCCTCGAGCATCAGCACGCCTGGCATCACGGGGCGATGGGGGAAATGACCCGTGAAAAAAGGCTCGTTCATCGTCACATTTTTCAGTGCACGAATGCGAACACCCTTTTCAATCTCCAAGACACGATCAACCAGCAAGAATGGATACCGGTGCGGCAACTGCTTGAGAATTTGATGAATGTCCATCATGGTGAGGGTTCCTTTTTATTCGAATTTTCCAGGGCTTTCAGCCTTTCACGCAGTCGGTACAACTGCTTGAGACTTGCTGCATTTTTTTCCCAAGTTGCATTGTCATCAATGGGAAACATACCGGTGTAGTGACCCGGCTTGAGTATCGAGCGGGTCACGACAGAAGCCGCCGAGACATGGGCACCATCGACCACAGTTAAATGACCCAATACAACCGCCCCTCCTCCAACAGTGCAATGCGCCCCAATGTGCGCACTGCCCGCTACGCCAACGCAACCCGCCATGGCTGTGTGGGCGCCCACACGCACGTTATGACCGATTTGAATCAAGTTATCGAGTTTCACACCGTCTTCAATCACGGTGTCTTGCAATGCACCACGGTCAATGCAGGTATTGGCGCCAATTTCTACATCATTACCAATGCGCACGGCGCCCAATTGCTCTATTTTTTCCCAAGCGCCTTGATGCTGCGCAAACCCAAATCCATCCGCACCGATCACAACACCCGAATGCACGATGCAACGGTCGCCCACCACGCAATCTTCGCCTAAGGTGACGCGCGACTTCAGATGCGTGTATGCACCGATGCGAGCCCCTTTTTCCACCACGCACAAAGGGCCTATGGTGGCCGTTGGATCGATAAATGCCGAAGGATCAACAACTGCGCTGCGATGTACGCCAGTCGACGCCGTTGGGTTTGAAAGACGCTTCCAAAAACGTGTCAAACGTGCAAAATAAAGGTAAGGGTCTGGCGCAACGATGCACGCGCCGCGAGCGCGAGCAGCGACTTCAAAAGCAGGTGCCACAATCACGCAGGCGGCACAAGAAACGGGCAATTGAGATTGATACTTGGCATGACTCAGAAAACTGATCTGCAGATTCGTAGCGGACTCAAGAGAGTTCAAGCCGTCGATCGCAATGTCAGGGTCACCATAGAGCGTCCCGCCGAGTGATTGAATGATGTCTCCAAGCTGTAAGCGCACGAGTTTCATTCAAACCGGCGCTCAAAATCACTTGGCGCTGGAAGCGTTGAGGGTTTTAATCACTTTTTCAGTGATGTCGTGCTTGGGGTTCATGTAGACAGCTTCTTGAAAAATAGCATCGTATTTTTCAGTTTCAGCCACCTGTTTGACCGCACGGTTAGCGCGTTCAATGACCAGTTGCTGCTCTTCATTTTTGCGGGTGTTCAAATCTTCCTGAAACTCCCGGCGCTTGCGCTGAAATTCACGGTCTTGGTCGATCAGTTGTTTTTGTCGTGCGTTACGCTGGCTTTCGGACAAGGTAGGCGCTTCACGTTCGAATTTTTCAGACGCTGTCTTTAAATTATTACCCGTATCGACCAACTCTTTTTCACGACGAGAAAATTCTTGCTCAAGCTTGGCTTGCGCCGCTTTAGCCGAACTGGTTTCGCGGAAAATTCGATCGGTGTTGACGAAGCCAATTTTGAATTCTTGGGCATGCGCGGACACTGCAAAACATGTTGCGGCGATGGCGAAGCAAAGGGTTTGACTGAGGGTTTTCATTAGAAAGAGGTTCCAATTTGGAATTGCAATTGCTGAATTTTATCCGTACTCTGCTTACGAACAGGTATGGCGTAGGAAAAACGAAGCGGACCCATGGGTGAAATCCAACTCAAGCCAATGCCCATCGACGCACGCAATTCCTTGACTGTCACGGCTTCATGCTCGCCAAAGGCGCGGCCCACATCGGTAAATGCAAACATGCGGAGTGTTCGGTCATTGCCTGCACCAGGGAACGGCGCGTTGACCTCCGCATTGACCACCACTTTTTTGGACCCGCCCAAATAGATGCTGTTGAGCGTGTCCGAAGGCCCCAAGGTGGACTGCTCAAAGCCCCTCACACTGCCCAAACCACCCACATAGAAGTTCTTGAAAATAGGATACGGACGACCCGCAAGCCCCTGTCCGTAGCCCAAATCTGTATTGAACGCGAATGTGTATTTTTTGGTAATGGGTATGTACTGTTGGAACTGGTAACTTGTACGAACATACCTGACATCGCCCGCGAAACTCACATCCGCATTGAAGCGCTGGAGTTGACCCGAGGTGGGCACCAAGGCACTGTCCCGACCATCGCGGGCCCACCCCACAGTCAAAGGAAGCGCGTTGCTGCTGTAACCAAATTTTTGAGCAAAATCGATGTAGGTGTTTGGCAAGTTATTGCCTGGATTGATCGTTGTTTGCTCAAAGTTTGCGCCCACAAAGACCGTATCTCGCTCACTGACTGGAACGCCAAAGCGAACACCGCCTCCGGTGCTGACAAGGTTGTAGGAATTCAAATCAGTCAAGTAAGGCCGTGTTGTGCGCTGGAAAAGATCAAAGGTCCGTGAAACGCCTTCAGGTGTAAAAAAAGGATCCGTCGTGCTCAAGACCAATGCCCGGTTATAGCGACTGGTGTTCACCTGAATACCCAGATAATTACCAGAACCAAAAGCGTTGTCTTGTTGAACGCCAAAGGTGAGCGTCACTTTTTCAGTTGAAGAATAACCGGCGCCCAAAGCAACGCTTCCCGTGGGCTTTTCCGTCACACTGATGGTTAAGTCCACTTGGTCTGCAGTCCCTGCAACCTCTTGCGTTTCAATGTTGACATCGGTGAAATACCCCAGGCGGTCCACCCGGTCACGCGAGAGTTTGATTTTGTCTCCGTCATACCAAGCCGACTCCAGTTGTCTAAATTGCCTGCGAATAACTTCATCCCGTGTTCGGTTGTTGCCTGCCACCAAGATGCGGCGCACATAGGCGCGTCGTGAGGGCTCGGCTTGCAACACAAAACTCACGCGGTTATTTGACCGATCGATGATGGGGCGCGGCTCGATTCGTGCGAAGGCATAACCAAAGCGGCCAAAGTAGTCGTTAAAAGCCTTGATCGTTTCTGTCACGGTCTCGGCGTTGTAGGGTTGACCGGGCTTCATTTTGACCAAAGTCTTGAACTCATCTTCCTTGCCCAGGTAGTTGCCCTCCAACTGGATTTCAGACACCACAAATCGTTCACCCTCAGTGATGTTGATGGTCACGGCAATTTCTTGTTTATCCGGAGAAATAGCAACTTGCGTCGAGTCAATGCGGAATTCCAAATAACCACGAGAAAGGTAGTAAGACCTCAGTGATTCCAAGTCGGCATTGAGTTTGGTTCGAGAATATCGGTCGGATTTGGTGTACCAACTGAGCCATCCGCCTGTGTCCAAATTGAACAGATCACGCAAAGTGCCCTCGTCAAAAGCCTTGTTGCCTGTGATGCGGATTTGCTTGATTTTTGCAGGCCCTCCTTCTGTCACAGTGAAAGTCAATCGGACACGATTGCGTTCAGTGGGGGTGACGGTCGTGACGACTTCGGAGCCATACAGACTGCGGTTGATGTATTGACGCTTGAGCTCTTGCTCAGCTTTGTCGGTCAATGCCTTATCGTAAGGTCGTCCTTCAGACAAACCAATTTCTTTGAGCGCTTTAGAAAGCACATCTTTGTCGAATTCTTTCAGTCCAGCAAACTCCACGCCCGACACCGTGGGACGCTCTTCCACGATCACGACCAGAATATCGCCCTGAATTTCCAAGCGGACGTCTTTGAAAAGACCCAGACCGAACAGCGCTCGGATGGCCGCAGTGCCTTTTTCGTCGTTGTAAATTTCACCCACGCGAACAGGCAAGGACGCAAAAACAGTTCCGGATTCGACCCGCTGAAGACCTTCAACGCGGATGTCTTTGACCGAGAAAGGTTCTGCAGCCCAACCAGGGATGGAGGCCCACCCCAAAATGACCACAGCAACCAACTGGCGTAAGCGATAGGAATTGAAATGCAGTGTCATTGTGGTGAAATTTCAGTAAATTCGAAAGCTGACTTGGGGGGTGGGGAAATCGCCTAGGCATTATCGCCAAAGGCGCATTCCGTCATTGACCAAGGTCGTCGCCATCAAGGCGAGCAGCAACGTGAGCCCGACTTTTGGCGATACCTTAACCCAGTTCGAATAAACGGGCTTGCCTATCAGCGACTCCCAAAGATAATACATCAGGTGCCCACCCCCCCGCAGCGGTAAAGGTAACAGATGAAGCAGACCCAGACTGACACTCAGAAAATCCCAAAGACCCCAGTAAGCCGCCCATACTTGTTGATCAGCGCGGCTAACATGACTTGTCATTCCCGCCAAGATCAAGCTGCGGGCCAACAGGCTTTTTAGATCGAACGCACGGCAGCGTTCGGCCGCTTCGACAGGGCCATGAGACTCATCCAAAATGGGCACATTGCCGCCTAGCGGCAACCATCCGATCGAAAAACGCACGACCTTGACGTCAAAAGTCAAAGCCATAAGGTAAGTCCCCCATTTATGCACCGCAAACAAAGTCGGCATCAGGACTGGAATTTACGGATATGGGCCGATGCATGCGCCCTGCCTTCTTGGTCCAGGGCCAACAAGGCCTCCAATGAATCAGGGACAGCAAAAGATGCAGCGGCCAAAGTCGACTGGTTCACGGCATGGATCTGATCGAATCGAATGCGACCTTCTAAAAATGCAGCGACAGCCATCT
>Ga0114959_10001349_pt1 | contig 21590 bp, 22 predicted proteins | sample C_130625_EF_Meta_FD_87317 | JGI IMG/M metagenome (GOLD analysis project Ga0114959, IMG submission 87317) | Freshwater microbial communities from Lake Croche, Canada to study carbon cycling - C_130625_EF_MetaG | ecosystem: Environmental > Aquatic > Freshwater > Lake | place: Lake Croche, Canada... | reverse complement strand
TACTGTGTTGTGGCTAGTCGGTTGTGCTGGTTACACTGCTCAAATTCTTTGGAGGGTTTAAATGGCAGCTATAAAATCAGCTATTCCACGCAGACGTTTTGACGTGGTGATTGTTGGAGCAGGCGGTGCAGGGATGCGTGCTTCTTTGCAGTTAGCAGAGGCGGGTCTCAATGTTGCAGTGCTATCAAAAGTTTTTCCGACTCGTTCACATACCGTTGCGGCGCAGGGGGGTATCGGTGCATCCCTGGGTAACATGAGTGAAGATAATTGGCACTATCACTTTTATGACACGATCAAAGGTTCAGACTGGTTAGGCGATCAAGATGCTATCGAATTTATGTGTCGTGAGGCTCCTAAAGTCGTTTATGAATTAGAGCATTTTGGAATGCCATTTGACCGCAATCCTGACGGTACTATTTATCAGCGTCCGTTTGGTGGACATACTGCTAACTACGGTGAGAAAGCTGTCCAAAGAGCCTGTGCTGCGGCAGATAGAACAGGTCATGCCATGTTGCATACCTTGTATCAAAGAAATGTCCGTGCTCGTACACAGTTTTTTGTCGAGTGGATGGCTCTAGATTTAATTCGTGATGCGGATGGAGATGTACTTGGAGTCACGGCCATGGAAATGGAAACAGGTGACATCCACATTTTAGAGGCTAAATGTACGATGTTTGCAACTGGTGGAGCAGGTCGTATTTGGCAAGCTTCTACGAATGCATTTATCAATACCGGTGACGGTATGGGTATGACTGCTCGTGCAGGAATTCCTTTAGAAGATATGGAGTTTTGGCAGTTTCACCCAACAGGAGTTGCTGGTGCTGGGGTATTGTTAACTGAGGGTTGCCGAGGCGAGGGTGGTATTTTACGCAATAAAGATGGTGAACGTTTTATGGAACGTTATGCACCTACGCTTAAAGATTTAGCGCCACGCGACTTTGTATCTCGCTCAATGGATCAAGAAATCAAAGAAGGTCGTGGATGTGGGCCTAATGGTGATTATGTTGTTCTAGATTTGACGCATATTGGTGCAGAGACTATTCATAAGCGCTTACCTTCAGTCTACGAAATTGGCATTAACTTTGCCAACGTTGACGTGACTAAAGAGCCAATTCCTGTTGTACCAACCATTCACTATCAAATGGGGGGTATCCCAACGAATATTCATGGCCAAGTAGTGGCTCCAAAGAATGGTGATCCTAATGCAGTTGTCAATGGATTTTATGCCGTCGGTGAATGTTCTTGTGTCTCAGTTCATGGTGCAAATCGACTTGGAACAAATTCATTGCTCGACTTATTGGTGTTTGGTCGTGCGGCGGGTAATCATGTTGTTTCAACTGCTCTAAAGCAAAAAGAACATAAGCCTTTACCAGCAGATGCCGCTGATTACGCCTTATCTCGTGTTGCGGCCCTTGATAACTCGAGTTCTGGTGAATATACCCAAGATGTCGCGAACGAAATTCGCAATGCAATGCAAAAACATTGTGGCGTATTTAGAACGCAAAAAATCATGGATGAAGGTGTTGCCAAAATGGCAGAGTTAACTGAAAAAGCAAAGCATATTCACTTGAAAGACAAATCCAAGACTTTTAATACGGCACGTGTTGAAGCTTTGGAGTTGGCCAATTTAGTTGAAGCTGCTAATTCCACCATGTATTCAGCAGCTGCAAGGCAGGAAAGCCGTGGTGCACATGCCCACGATGACTGTCCAAATCGAGATGATGAAAACTGGATGAAACATACCCTTTGGTTTAAAGAAAATAACCGTTTAGAGTACAAGCCAGTCAATCTTCAGCCATTAACTGCTGAATCCATTCCACCTAAAGTTCGTACTTTCTAAGAGGTTTATCATGAGTCAAAAGAGAATTTTTGAAGTTTACCGCTACGACCCTGATCAGGATGCCGCACCACGTATGCAGACCTATGAATTAGAGCTTGATGGTAGCGAAAGAATGTTATTGGACGCCTTATTAAAGTTGAAGAAGCTTGATGAGTCTTTATCATTCCGTCGTTCATGCCGTGAAGGTGTTTGTGGATCAGATGCCATGAATATTAATGGCAAAAATGGCCTGGCTTGTTTGACTAATATGTTGACATTGCCGAATAAAATCACTCTCCGTCCACTACCAGGCTTGCCTGTTGTTCGTGATTTGATTGTTGATATGACTAATTTTTTCAAGCAATATCACTCGATTCGTCCTTATTTAGTGAACGACACGCCTCCACCTGAAAAAGAGCGCCTACAGTCACCTGAAGAGCGAGATGAATTAAATGGTTTGTACGAGTGTATTTTGTGTGCCTCTTGTTCTACTTCTTGCCCATCTTTCTGGTGGAATCCTGATAAGTTCGTAGGTCCTGCAGGTTTACTCCAGGCATATCGCTTTATCGCGGATAGTCGTGATCAAGTAACAAGTGAGCGTCTAGATAATTTGGAAGATCCTTACAGATTGTTCCGTTGTCATACCATTATGAATTGTGTAGATGTTTGTCCAAAAGGTCTAAATCCTACAAAAGCAATTGGTAAGATTAAGGAATTAATGGTTCGTCGCTCAGTATGATTGCTGATTCACAAACCCTTTCTAGGCTTCGTTGGAGTGCTAGAAGGGGTTTGCTTGAAAATGATTTGATTATTGAGAAGTTTTTTAATCGATATATCAATACATTGACGATGGATGACGTTTTTGCTATGGATCAGTTATTAGACCTTAGTGATAATGATTTGTTGGATTTGCTCCTCAAGAGGAGAGAGCCTGAAGGGGCTTTAGTTAACCCTGGTGTGTTGCAAATTTTACAGAAGATGCGTCAACTGTAAAAATTGGTGTTTAAGATGAAAAGTATTGAGTTGTGTTCTATTAATATAATGATTTGAATGGAAGGAAATCCTGCAATGACCCCCTCTGAAATTAAAGCCACACTATCTTTCTCTGACGGCTCACCAGCTATTGAAATGCCAATATATAAAGGTACAGTTGGTCCCGATGTAATTGATATTCGTAAATTGTACGGACAAACGGGTAAATTTACCTATGATCCAGGTTTTATGTCCACAGCTTCTTGTAACTCTAAAATCACTTTTATTGACGGTGATAAGGGTGAGTTACTCTATCGTGGTTATCCCATTCAAGAATTAGCCCAAAATTGTGATTTCTTAGAAAGCTGTTATTTGCTTCTTAATGGCGAATTACCTAATGCAGAGCAGAAAAAGTCATTTGACAGTTTGGTTATGCACCACACCATGGTTCATGAGCAGATGCAATTTTTCCTGAGAGGTTTCCGCCGTGATGCTCACCCAATGGCTGTTTTAACAGGTTTGGTTGGAGGAATGGCTGCGTTTTATCATGATGGCCTTGATTACAGCGATCAAAAAGTTAGAGAAATTGCTCAGATTCGTTTAATTGCAAAAATGCCTACTTTGGTAGCCATGTCTTATAAATATTCAATTGGACAACCATTCATTTACCCCAAAAATGATTTATCTTACACAGCAAACTTCATGCGTATGATGTTTGCTAATCCATGTGAAGAGTACAAAATCAATGAAGTTTTGGTTCGCGCATTAGACAGAATTTTTATCTTGCATGCTGATCATGAGCAAAATGCTTCTACTTCAACTGTTCGTTTGGCAGGCTCATCTGGTACTAACCCATTCGCTGCAATTGCTTCGGGTGTGGCTTGTCTATGGGGTCCTGCTCATGGTGGTGCTAATGAAGCCTGTTTACAAATGCTTGAAAATATCCAAGCAATGGGTGGTGTTGAAAAAATTGGTGATTTTATAGCCCAAGTGAAGGATAAAGATTCAGGCGTTCGTTTAATGGGCTTTGGACATCGTGTTTATAAAAACTTTGATCCGCGTGCGAAGTTGATGCGTGAAACTTGTTACGAAGTTCTCAATGAGCTTGGTTTGCAAGATGATCCATTATTCAAATTAGCGATGACATTAGAAAAAATTGCCTTAGAAGACGAGTACTTCGTTAGTCGTAAACTCTATCCGAACGTCGATTTTTACTCTGGTATCGTGCAACGCGCCTTAGGAATCCCAACAGAAATGTTCACTTGCATATTCTCACTCGCTAGAACTGTTGGTTGGATTGCGCAGTGGGAAGAGATGATTACCGATCCTGAGTATAAAATAGGACGTCCGCGTCAATTATTTAATGGCTATCAGACTCGGTCAGTTCCATCTATTAACACACGATAATCAAGGAGATTGCATGGCTCGAACCTTATATGACAAACTTTGGGACGACCATGTGGTCTATGCAGAAGAAGACGGTACCTCAGTTTTATACATTGACCGTCATCTTTTGCATGAGGTAACAAGTCCTCAGGCTTTTGAAGGCTTATCACTTGCAAAGCGATCTTTATGGCGTAATTCAGCAAATTTAGCTGTTTCAGACCATAACGTTCCAACTACAGATCGTTCTGAAGGTATCAGTGATCCCATTTCTAAATTACAAGTTGATACTTTAGATACCAATTGTGATCGATTGGGTATTACCCAATATAAGATGCATGACCTTCGTCAAGGTATTGTGCATGTTATTGGACCAGAGCAGGGTGCAACACTTCCTGGCATGACGATTGTTTGTGGTGATTCTCATACAAGCACCCATGGCGCCTTTGGAGCACTTGCTTTTGGTATTGGAACTTCAGAAGTTGAGCATGTTTTAGCAACTCAAACATTGCTCATGAAAAAAAGTAAAAATATGTTGATTCGTGTAGACGGTAAACTTCCGTCTGGTTGCACTGCGAAAGACATTGTTTTAGCAATCATTGGAAAGATCGGTACTGCAGGTGGAACAGGTCATACCATTGAGTTTGCTGGTGAGACAATTCAGCAGTTATCGATAGAAGGTCGAATGACTGTTTGTAATATGGCAATTGAAGCTGGAGCAAGATCAGGTCTTATAGCTGTCGATGAAAAAACTATTGAATACGTACAAAACCGTCCTTATGCACCCACAGGCCAAGCGTGGAGTCTAGCAATCCAGTATTGGCGAGGCTTACGTTCGGATCCTGATGCAGTATTTGATCAGGTTGTTCAGTTACGTGCTGAAGAAATTAAACCACAGGTTACTTGGGGCACATCCCCTGAGATGGTTTTATCGATTGAAGATCGTATCCCTGATCCTGAAAAAGAAAAAGATGCTAGCAAGCGATCTGCAATTGAACATGCTTTGGTTTATATGGGTTTAACACCCAACACGCCAATTGATTCCATCATGATTGATAAAGTATTTATTGGCTCTTGTACCAATAGTCGTATTGAGGATATGCGTGCTGCGGCTAAAGTAGTAGAGCGTCTTGGTAAAAAGGTAGCTCCAAATGTAAAGTTGGCTCTAGTTGTTCCGGGCTCTGGATTGGTAAAAGCGCAGGCAGAAAAAGAAGGATTAGATAAGCTTTTTATTGCGGCAGGTTTTGAGTGGCGTGAGCCAGGATGTTCGATGTGTTTAGCAATGAACGCTGATCGGTTAGAGCCACAAGAGCGATGTGCGTCTACGTCCAACCGTAATTTTGAAGGACGTCAAGGTGCTGGAGGTCGAACTCATTTAGTCAGTCCAGCAATGGCAGCTGCTGCTGCGATTGAAGGGCATTTTGTAGATGTGCGTAAAATTGCATAATTACTAATAAAAGGTCTTTCGATGAAAATTATTCAAGGTATATTTTTTCTGTTAATTTCACAGGCGCTCATCTCCTGCTCAACTGTTGAAGGAATGGGGCGTGATTTACAAAGTTTAGGTAAGTCGATTGAAAAAACCGCAGGTCCTTCTAAGCCAGAAGAGTCAAAGCCGATTGAACAGCCGTCTGGTGCTGTTGTAACCCCAATTAAATAGATGAATAACTATGCAAGCTTTTAATTTACATCAAGGTTTAGTTGTTCCGTTAGATCGTGAAAATGTTGATACTGATGCAATTATCCCAAAACAGTTTTTAAAGTCGATTGCCAAAACTGGCTTTGGACAAAATCTCTTTGACGCATGGCGTTATTTAGATGCTGGTGAACCTGGGGTTGATTGTTCAACACGTCCTCTTAACCCAGATTTTGTTTTAAACCAACCGCAATACAAGGGGGGAAGTATCCTACTTGCAAGAAAGAATTTTGGATGTGGAAGTTCTCGAGAGCACGCCCCTTGGGCACTTGTGCAGTATGGTTTTCGTGCTGTAATTGCCCCAAGTTTTGCAGATATTTTTATGAACAACTGCTATAAAAATGGTCTATTACCTATAGTTCTATCCAATACTCAAGTTGATCGTTTATTCAATGAGACCTTTTCTTTTAATGGTTATCAAGTAACGATTGATCTAGAAAAGCAGATTGTTATCGCAGCAGATGGTAGTTCTTACGACTTTGACATCACACCATTTCGTAAGTACTGCCTAATTAATGGATTAGATGATATTGGTTTAACTTTGCGCCATTCAGATAAAATTAAGAATTTCGAATCACAGCGTTTATTGAAAATGCCTTGGTTGGATACGAAACTACCTTAAGTTTGGAATAATTATGAAAATTGCAGTTCTACCTGGGGACGGTATTGGCCCAGAAATCATTGCGCAAGCAAGATTGGTTTTAGATGCATTAGGTGAGTCTTTTGAAATTGAAGAGGCTCCAGTTGGAGGGGCCGGTTATGAATCTGAAGGTCATCCTTTACCAGAAAAAACTCTGGCCCTAGCCAAAGAAGCTGATGCCATCTTGTTTGGTTCGGTTGGTGATTTTAAATATGATAATTTACCTAGAGAATTGCGTCCTGAGCAGGCTATATTAGGTCTACGTAAGCATTTGGCTTTATTTGCGAATTTAAGACCTGCAATTTGTTATCCCGAGTTAACGGCAGCTTCCTCTTTAAAGCCAGAAATAGTTTCAGGTTTAGATATTTTGATTGTTCGTGAACTTAATGGTGATGTTTACTTTGGCTCACCTAAAGGAATTCGTACTGCTACAGATGGTCTTTTTCCAGGGGCGCGTGAAGGCTTTGACACAATGCGTTATAGCGAACCAGAGGTTCGTCGTATTGGGCAAGTGGCATTTGCTGCGGCCCAAAAAAGAAATAAAAAAATCTGTAGCGTGGATAAATCAAATGTTCTTGAAACATCTCAGTTGTGGCGAGATGTCATGATTGACTTAGGTAAATCCTATCCAGATGTTGAGCTTACACATATGTATGTTGACAATGCCGCCATGCAATTAGTCAAGGCTCCAAAAGCTTTTGATGTGGTTGTCACAGGTAATTTGTTTGGTGATATTTTGTCAGATGAAGCTGCGATGCTTACAGGTTCTATAGGGATGTTGCCTTCAGCCTCACTTGATATAAACAATAAAGGCTTATACGAGCCTAGCCATGGTTCTGCTCCTGACATTGCAGGAAAAGGTATAGCTAATCCACTGGCGACTATTTTATCCGCCGCTATGATGTTGAGATACTCTCTTGGCAAGGAAGAACAGGCTTTACGCATTGAAAAAGCCGTGCAACAAGTTCTAGCCAAAGGATATCGCACCGCTGATATTTATACGGCAGGAACTCAGAAGGTTGGCACGGTTGAAATGGGTCAAGCTGTATTGTCAGCACTCGTTTAAATTTAGATAATTTTCCCTACAGGGCTCAGAAGTAATAAAATAGAGCCCTGTTAATTCATTTTATAAGGTTTAGTAATGGCTCTTCCTGTAGTCGGTTTGGTGGGTTGGCGAGGTATGGTTGGTAGCGTCCTAATGGAAAGGATGCTCGTAGAAAACGATTTTCAATGGATTGAACCCATATTTTTCAGCACAAGTAATCCTGGAGCAAAGGTTCCCTTATTTGCAGGCAAGACTCTAACTAAGAATGAAGAGTTCTTACAAGATGCAAATGACATCAATGCTTTAAAAAAATGTGATTACATCATCTCTACCCAGGGAGGAGATTACACCAAAGCTATTTTTGAGCCATTAAGAGCAAGTGGTTGGAAAGGTCATTGGATTGATGCAGCAAGTAGTCTAAGAATGAATTCTGAGGCTGTCATCGTACTTGATCCTGTCAATCGTCATGTGATTGATCAAGCTTTTTCCAATGGAAATTTAAATTGGATAGGTGGTAACTGCACGGTTAGCCTCATGTTACTGGGCTTACATGGATTATTTAAGGCTGGCCTAGTTGAATGGATGAGTGCAATGACTTATCAGGCAGCTTCTGGCGCTGGTGCCCAGAATATGCGGGAGTTACTGCAACAAATGGGTTATTTACATAACAGCGTTCAAGCTGATCTAGCTAATCCAAGCTCTGCAATTTTAGATATTGATCGCCAAGTAACCAAATCACTTCAGAGTAGTGAGTATCCTAAAACTAATTTCAGAAACACTCCTTTGGCTGGAAGTCTAATCCCATGGATTGATGTTCCCGTTGAACACGGACAGACCAAGGAAGAGTGGAAGGGTGGAGCGGAGTGTAACAAAATACTTGGATTACCTCCATTCAGAGAGGCTGGAAGTATTCCGATCGACGGTATTTGTGTCAGAGTTGGAGCAATGAGATGTCATTCCCAAGGTTTGACCATTAAGTTGAAAAAACATGTTCCGCTCGGAGATATCGAGCAATTGATTGCAAATGCGAATGAATGGGTGAAATTTGTGCCCAATGAGCGTGAAACGACAGAGCGTTACTTAACTCCTGCCGCGATTACTGGAACATTACAAATTCCAGTCGGTCGCATGCATCAGTTAGCTATGGGGCCAGAATATATTGGTGCTTTTACGGTGGGTGACCAGTTGTTATGGGGAGCAGCTGAACCCCTTCGAAGAATATTACGCATTTTATTGGAAGCAAAGTAATGAAAACTAAACTTCATACAAAATTTCTATTTTTGATATGGAGTCTTTTTTTCTGTCAAATTTCATTTGCATTATCTTTAGGTGCATTAAGTAATCAATCTTCTCAAGAAGAACCTTTAGAGACCAAAATTTTGATTTTGATGAGTGCTAAGGAAGCTAAAACTCTTGGTGAGTTTGAAGCACACTTAGCGGACCAAAGCATTTATTCAAAATTTGGTATTCAAAAGCCAAATGAAGAATTCACACCTAATTTATCGATTCAAAAAGATAAACTTGGCAAACCAACTGCCATCATACTTAAGTTCTCCAAGAAAAGTAGTGAATTAGAAAAAGCCTTTAATGATGTTGTAGTTGAACTTAGTTGGTCGTCTGGGAAAATTACCCGCGTCTATACAATTTTAAATACTCAGTCTAAAGAGATTCAAGTACAAGCGGGTGATAACCTCTTGAATATAGCTAGTCAAATAGCTCCACAGTTAAGTAGTGTTGAGCTCAATCAAGTAATGATTGCTTTATATCGCTTAAACCCTAACGCTTTTTATGCAGGTAATATCAACCGCTTAAAGCAGGGTGAGAAATTGAATGTTCCTACAGAAATTATGGCAGCATCAATCCCTGAGCAAGAAGCTCGAGAATTAGCTGCTTCAGCGGCAAAAGATTATCGGGAAAAACAATTTAAACGATCTACTGAGGATAATTTAAAAAGTAATAATCGTATCTATCAACAAGCTCAGCTCAAAGAAAGTTTTATGGATCGATTAAAGATCGGATCTTCACAAACCGATTCGGAACAAGCAATTGCTCAGGCAAAATTAAACGAAGACATGATTGCCCAACAAAAAATGTTGGAAGAGGCGCAACAGCGCATTGCCGAGTTAGAACGTAATATTGCAGACTTAAAAGAAATCAATGCAAAAAAGCCTGCTGCGACTGTGGTAACTCAGAAAATTGATTATGAACAGTATGGACTCATTGCAGGAATCCTTGCATTAACAGGCATATTTTTGTTTGGCGTGTTGCGTAAACAACCTCCCTATCAAGTTGCACCTCTGAGCAACTTAAAGTCAACACCTGAAGTTCCAGAAGATGTATCAACTCTTTCTAATTCAAAGATGACCCCTATCATCAAATCAAATGTCAATGAAGATGAGCAAGAGGATGATTCTGAGGTTGTGATTAGTCAAGCAGCCATTAATGCAGGAATTCAAGAAGTTCCAAAGCATGTTAAAGAGTTATTTTCAAGTATTGATTTGAATTTGCCTTCTGCTCCTGTCATACAAGAAGTAAAGACTAGTTCTGTCATTGAAAACCAACCAGGACAGATTACAACTTCCCCAAGCGGTTATTCTCTGGACTTAGGGGTGAGTGCTAATACAAGTTCGAGCTCCTCAGAGGTACCCAAGCCATTACTTAATTCAGACGAACAAAAAGTGAGATTAAATCTTGCTCGTTCTTATATAAAAATTAAAGATTTCGAGACTGCTAGAATTCTATTGTCCGATCTTGTTGAACTTGGTGAAAATGCTGATCAGGAGATTCTTACCCAAGCCTCTGAGTTACTCGTGGAAATTTCGTGATTTTTCAAGCTCCAGCAGGCGACACCAACAAATTAAGACGAATTGCCATTGGGATCCAATACGATGGCTCACCATATTGCGGTTGGCAAAGTCAAGTTCAACAAGCAACTATACAAGATCATATTGAGTCAGCTATCAGTCATTTTATAGGTGGATTTAAAGAGCCAACGATTCGACTCACAGCTGCTGGAAGAACCGATACTGGAGTACATGCTCTTGGTCAAGTGGCACATTTTGATACTGTAATTGAACGACCTGATTGGTCATGGGTAAGAGGTTTAAATAGTTTTTTACCTCCATCAATTTCTATCCAGTGGGCAAAAGAAGTGCCATTTGAATTTGATGCAAGATTTAGCGCTTATGAAAGATCTTACGCCTATTATTTAATCACATCACCAGTCAAAACTCCTTTGCTGCATCGAAAAGCTGGTTTTTATATGTTGCCATCGAATAAGTCATTACGAGTGGATGATATGCGTCAAGCTGCTAGTTATTTACTCGGTGAGAATGATTTTTCTTGTTTTAGATCATCAGAGTGTCAAAGTAAAACACCTGTAAAAAACTTATATCAAATTGATATTATCGAAGAAGGGGTGAAAGTGTTTTTCTTTTTTAGAGCCAATGCCTTTTTACACCATATGGTTCGGAATATCATGGGAAGTTTGCTATATGTAGGACTTGGGAAAGAGTCCCCAACTTGGATGGGTGAACTCTTATTAAAGAAAGATCGATCATTGGCCGCTCCCACGTTTTCAGCAGATGGGTTATATTTAGCTCAAGTAGGCTATCCTGATCAATTTGAAATCCCTCTACCTCATTTTGATTTTAGTGCGATTCCCTCAGCATATTTACACAAAGCATTTCGTATATAGACAATATAAGGTAAAACGAATGAGTTTATTGAATTATGATTCTCGCCACACACGAATAAAGATTTGTGGTTTGAGTACCGAACAAGATATTCAAACTGCAATGGCCTTAGGAATTGATGCGATTGGACTTGTTTTTTATCCCCCAAGTCCAAGATGTTTGAATATGGCTCAAGGAGCCACCTTATCAAGGTTACACGGTGGTGCTTTACAAAATGTTGTCTTAGTGGTCGATGCAGATGATAATTTGGTTCAAAGTATCAAAGACCATTGTCAAATAGATATTTGGCAATTTCATGGTAACGAGACCCCAGAGCGCTGTTTAGAAATTGCAAAAGACAAACCTTGGCTAAAAGCAGCAAGAATCGATGAAAAATTCAAACTTGACGAATTTTGCCTACAATATAGGGATGCGTCTGCTTGGATATTGGATGCGGTAGTTGAGGGATACGGTGGTGGTGGAAAAACATTTAATTGGGATTTAATACCTCAGACATGGATAAAAGAAAACGCGCATCGGGTCGTTTTGAGTGGTGGATTAAAAATAAACAATGTTGCTGAGGCTATTACTCATTTTCGACCGTTAGGTTTAGATGTATCAAGTGGGGTTGAGATTTCTAAAGGAAAAAAAGACCCCGAATTAATGAAACAATTTGTAATGCAAGTTAGAACGATAGATCAATCTTCTTACTAGTAAAAAAAGGATAACTTATGTACGATTTTCCAGATACGCGTGGACATTTTGGCCCTTATGGAGGAGTTTTTGTATCTGAAACCCTCATGTTCGCCCTTGAAGAACTGAAGCAAATATATGCAAAATACCAACATGATCCAAATTTTTTAGCAGAATTTCATAGTGAGTTAAAACACTTTGTGGGTCGACCAAGTCCGATATATCATGCGAAACGATGGAGTGAGCAAGTCGGAGGTGCGCAGGTTTATTTTAAAAGAGAAGATTTAAATCACACTGGTGCACACAAAATTAATAATGTGATTGGACAGGCATTACTCGCCAAACGAATGGGTAAGCCGCGTGTAATCGCTGAGACCGGAGCAGGGCAACATGGGGTTGCGACAGCAACTATTTGTGCAAGATTTGGTTTGGAGTGTGTTATCTACATGGGAAGTGTGGACGTCGCAAGACAAGCACAAAATATCTATCGTATGAAGTTGCTTGGTGCAACTGTAGTTCCTGTAGAGTCTGGATCTAAAACACTAAAAGATGCTTTGAATGAAGCTATGCGTGATTGGGTTACCAACGTAGAAAATACCTTTTACATCATTGGTACAGTCGCAGGTCCTCATCCTTACCCAATGATGGTTCGAGATTTTCAAAGTGTGATTGGACTTGAGTGTATTGACCAAATGCCTGAGATGACAGGTGCACAACCAGACTATGTTCTAGCGTGTGTTGGGGGTGGTTCAAATGCGATGGGTATTTTTTATCCCTATATCAACTATCCGGACGTTAAATTAATCGGTGTTGAAGCCGCTGGCTCAGGAATTGCAACTGGTATGCATGCGGCCGCTTTGTGTGCAGGTACCCCTGGCGTATTACACGGCAATAGGACTTATTTGATTCAGAATGCCGATGGACAAATTATGGAAACACATTCCATCTCAGCTGGTCTTGATTATCCAGGTGTTGGTCCAGAGCATGCCTGGTTAAAAGATATTAACAGAGCTACATACACCGCAGTGACTGATGATGACGCACTTGCAGCATTTCATACATGTTGTGAGATTGAAGGTATTATTCCGGCATTAGAAACTAGTCATGCGATTGCATATGCTTTTCAGTTAGCAAAAACACTTCCTAAAGATAAAACGATACTTGTAAATCTTTCTGGTCGGGGTGATAAAGACATGCATACAGTTGCTCAGGCTGACAAAATTAAACTTTCACCAGCATAAGGTTGATTTATTTATGGGACGTATTGAAGCAGTATTTCAGAAACTTAAAAGTGATGGTAAAAAAGGTTTAATTCCTTTTGTAACGGCAGGCGATCCTGAATTATCGAGTACCTTACCAATTTTGCATGCCTTAGTTGAGTCAGGAGCTGACATTATTGAACTCGGAATCCCTTTTTCTGATCCGATGGCAGATGGTCCTGTGATTCAAAGAGCATCAGAAAGAGCGCTTGCCAATGGTATGACTCTTTTAGCTTGCTTGAAAATTGTTCAAGAGTTTCGGTTAACAAATCAGGTAACACCTATCGTCTTAATGGGTTACGCCAACCCGATTGAACATATGGGTATTGCAGTATTTACCCAAAGGGCAAAAGAGGCAGGAGTTGATGGTGTTTTAGTTGTTGATTATCCACCTGAAGAATGTACTGAGTTTGCAGGAATCTTAAAGAATGCAGATATCAGTCCCATATTTTTATTAGCTCCGACATCATCGCAGGAGCGGATTAACCATGTTTCACAAGCCTCCAGCGGATATATTTATTACGTATCCTTAAAAGGTGTTACTGGGGCAAGTAACGTTAATATCTCTGAAGTTGCTACCATTACAGATCAGATTCGAGCAAAAACTTCGACGCCGCTCGCAATTGGCTTTGGTATTCGTGATGCAGAGTCCGCTAAAAAATTAAGTCAAAGTGCAGATGCTGTCATTATTGGCAGTAAGTTAGTACAGATATTAGAGGAGTCCTCCTCTGATACAAGGTTACAATCATTAAAAAGCTTTATTAGTGATATCCGTAAAGCTTTAGACGATAAATAAGTACCGCATTGGGAATTGATAACTAGAGGAATGATATGAGTTGGATTGATAAATTATTACCTCCACAGATTCAGCAAACTGATCCGAGTTTACGAAAATCTGTCCCAGAAGGCTTGTGGGTTAAATGCGTATCTTGTGAAGCGGTTCTTTACCGAACCGATGTTGAGGCTAATCAATATGTATGCTCAAAATGTGACCATCATATGCGCATCCGCGCAAGACAGCGTTTGGATTATTTGTTAGACAAAGAAGGGCGATATGAAATTGGGCAAGAAATCGTGCCAATTGATCCACTCAAGTTTAAGGATACAAAAAAATACACAGATCGCCTACAAGAAGCAATGGACAGCACCGGAGAAACCGATGCGATGGTTGTCTTAGGGGGCTCTATTCATACATTACCTGTTGTCATTGCCTGTTTTGAATTTGAGTTTATGGGTGGTTCGATGGGTTCAGTTGTGGGTGAGCGTTTTACTAGAGGTGCGCAAATAGCTTTAGATCAAAAAGTACCATTTATCTGTATCAGTGCTACAGGTGGCGCTCGCATGCAAGAAAGCCTCTTATCACTGATGCAAATGGCTAAAACTAACTCGATGTTAACCAAATTATCTAAAGCAAAGTTACCCTATATTAGTGTGTTAACAGACCCAACAATGGGTGGTATATCTGCAAGCTTTGCTTTTATGGGTGATATCGTCATTGCTGAACCAATAGCTTTAATTGGGTTTGCTGGACCTCGAGTGATTGAGCAAACCGTTAGAGAGAAATTGCCTGAAGGATTTCAGAGATCTGAGTTTTTAATGCAAAAAGGAGGCATTGATATGATTGTTGATCGTCGCCAAATGAGAACCGAAATTGCGAAACTCCTAGCTTTGTTACAAAAACAACCTTCAGATTCAATCGCATAATATTCTTGTGTTTTCTAAAGAGCCGCAATATTTTTCTGATCTTCAAAGCTGGTTAGCTTTTTTAGAGACTGCTCACCCTGTGGGTATTGATATGGGTTTGACCCGTATCAAAAAAGTTCAACAAGCTCTTGATTTAAAGTTTCAGTGTCCTGTGGTTACAGTTGCGGGTACAAATGGTAAGGGTTCTATCTGTGCATTTTTAGAGTCAATTTATTCAGAGGCTGGATATCGAGTAGCTTGTCATACATCGCCTCATTTTTTAGACTTTACAGAAAGAGCACGGGTTGATCGTCAAAGTGTGTCTGAAGAACAATTGTTGCTGCACTTTCATGCCGTTGAGAAGGCGCGTTCCTCCCTCAATGAGTTAGTTAGTCTGACTTATTTTGAATTCACTACCTTAGCTATTTTGCACTTATTTGCTTCAATGCAACTTGATGTTGTGATTTTAGAAGTTGGACTAGGAGGACGTCTTGATGCAATCAATATCATCGATGCTGACTGCGCGATTATTGGAAGTATAGATCTTGATCATACGGCTTTGTTAGGTAACACTCGCGAGTTAATTGCCATAGAAAAAGCTGGCATCATGAGAAAAGGCAAAATAGCTATTTGTGCAGACCCCATGCCACCTTCTACATTGGTTGAATATGCAGATCAATTAGGTGTTGATCTATGGCTCCATGGTCGGGATTTTAATGTATCCGGTGACCAACAACAGTGGGGTTGGTCTGGCAGAACAAGGCGCCTTAATGGCCTTGCATATCCCGCACTAAGAGGGGCCAATCAATTAATTAATGCCGCGGCAGTTATTGCCACTTTAATGAGTTTAAGAGATATATTGCCAGTTGGTGTTCAGGCGATTCGTAATGGTTTTGCAATGGTCGATTTACCTGGAAGATTTCAAGTACTGGCAGGACAACCAACAGTAGTTTTAGACGTAGCCCACAATCCTCATGCGAGTAGCGCTTTGGCAGCTAGTTTAGATAAGATGGGTTATTTTCCCTTTACACATGCCATTTTTGGCGTAATGTCAGACAAAGACATTGAAGGAGTCATTCGCCCGATGTTAGGGATTGTGGATTATTGGCATTGCGTTAATTTAAACCTTCCGAGAGCTGCAACTGCACTTCAACTCCAACATACTTTAGAAAATATGGGGGTTAAAAATACAAATGAATCTGGAGTTACAAGTCATGTAACTGTTGATGAAGCATATCAAAAAACCTTCGAACTGATTGGTCAAAATGATAGAATGGTGGTATTCGGGTCTTTCTTAACAGTTAGTGCTGTGATGTCTTTACAGAAATTACAAAAACACTGAAATACCTTTACAAGTGCAGATAAATATTAATGATTTCATTTTTAAAATTTAAAAATAAAAAAAATTCAGAAGAAAGTGCAGTTCGCACTGAGCCAAGTATAAAATCTCGTCGTCAAGTTCTTGAAGATGAAGATCATGAATCGATGTCGGAAAATCCTGAAGTTCAACGTGCTAGACATCGATTATTGGGGGCGGGTTTTCTATTGTTAATTGCAATTATTGGATTGCCACGAATTTTTGATGCTGAACCCAAAAAAATTAAAAATGATGTAGTAATAAAGGTTGTTAGCTCCGTAAGTGACTCTGTCGGCATTAATGAAGAAAAAAAGCCTGTTGAAAATGTAATAGCGCTGTCTTCTTCTGAAGAGAAAGTTATAGCAAGCACCAAGGCCCAATCTCAAGAAACTAAGCCGAATCCAAATAATGCCGCAGATAATAATGAGGTTGTTGTTTCTGAGTCTACCCCTAAAGATGCCGATAAACCTAAGGCGAAATTTTATATTCAAGTTGCCGCATTTTCCTCGAGTGATCGAGTAAAGAAAATGTCAAGCAAGCTCAAAGAACTCAAAATATCCTCCTATATTATCGAAAGAAAAAAAGAGGCGGAGGGTACAACACTTTATCTTTTACGAGCAGGACCTTATACAAGTAGAGAAGATGCCCAAGCTGCAGTGAAAAAAATGGCTGATTTAGAAGTAACCCCTAAAATTATTGAAATGAAAACTCCTCAATAATGAATAACTTTGCCTTTACAACCATCGACTTTATTGTTATCGGAATTATTGCTTTTTCTGCAATATTAGGTTTGATTCGTGGGTTTATTCGTGAGGCTTTTTCATTCGTTGGTTTTGCAGTAGCGATGTATGTTGCATATCATTTTTCTGGGATGATTGCCTCAAAGTGGTTAACAACGTTCCCTGGTGGTCTCACAGGTCAGAATGCCTTAGCTTTTATTGGAGTTTTTGTTGCTATCTTGATTTTGTCTAAAATTATTTCAAGTTTGTTCAGTAGTTTAGTAAATAAGATTGGCTTATCCTTTTTTGATCGATTGCTCGGTTCCTTTTTTGGAGCGATTCGAGGTGGGCTAATTATTGTTGTGTTATCTACATTATTTGCATTAACTGATATTCCTAAAAGTTCTGAATGGAAAGACGCATTAACAAAACCTGGAATTGAAATGGCCGTAGGATTGATACGTAATTGGTTACCTGAAGATTGGGCTAATCAATTAAAAAATGCCACTGATATTCGTCAAGTACCTTAAATCTCTGAAAGTTATCTTATGTGCGGAATTGTTGGGGTTATTGCTAATGAACCAGTGAATCAACTGATTTATGACGCATTGTTGCTCTTGCAGCATCGAGGTCAAGATGCTGCTGGTATTGCTACGCATAATGGATTTTCTTTTCATATGCATAAAGCCAATGGCTTAGTTAGAGATGTGTTTAGAACACGTAATATGCGAGGGTTAATTGGTAATTCAGGAATTGGTCAAGTGAGGTATCCTACCGCCGGTTCTGCTAGTAGTGAAGAGGAAGCCCAACCATTTTATGTAAATGCTCCTTATGGTATCGTTCTAGCTCACAATGGTAATTTAACTAATGCCTCTAAGTTACGCGATGAAATGTTTCATCGCGATCGACGTCATATTAATACCAGTTCAGATACTGAAGTCTTATTAAATGTCCTTGCTGATGAAATCCAAAGGTCTACAAATGGCATCGTTATGGACGCTTCCTCTGCATTTCATGCATTAGAAAGTGTTTATGAACGTTTAGAAGGTTCTTTTGCAGTAGTGTCCATGATTGCTGGACATGGTTTACTTGCATTTCGTGATGCTCATGGTATTCGACCTTTGTGTATTGGTAGGATGGACGTCGGTCAAGGTAAATCACAGTGGATGGTAAGTTCAGAGTCTGTTGCCATTGAGGGTATCGGATATGAATTTGTCAGAGATGTTGCTCCGGGTGAAGCGATTTTTGTTGATTTAGATGGAAACTTCGCAAGTCGACAAATTGTTGCTGACGCAGATCTGAATCCATGTGTATTTGAGTATGTTTATTTAGCTCGTCCAGACTCCTTCATGGATGGCATCTCTATTTTTGATGTTCGTATGAAAATGGGAGATTACTTAGCCAAAAAGATTAGTCGAGAAACAGACATCTCTGATATTGACGTTGTCATGCCTATACCAGACTCTAGTAGGCCGGCAGCGATGCAGGTTGCTAAACTATTGGGTATCGAATATCGTGAAGGCTTTTTCAAAAATCGCTATATTGGCCGCACATTTATCATGCCTGGTCAGGCAGTACGTAAAAAATCAGTCCGTCAAAAATTAAATGCGATGCATGTTGAGTTTTTGAATAAATCCGTATTGATTGTGGATGACTCGATTGTTAGGGGAACAACTTCTTACGAAATTGTTCAAATGGCAAGAAGTGCTGGTGCAAGGAAAGTCATCTTTGCATCTGCAGCACCGCCAGTATGCTTTCCAAATGTATATGGGATTGACATGCCAACTCGCGGAGAGTTAGTGGCTTACGGACGGACAGTCGAAGAAATCAATGAGCTTATTGGTTCAGATCAGCTCATTTATCAAGATGTAGAAGACTTAAAACAGGCAATCCGAGATATTAACCCTATTATTAATGGTTTTGAGGCCTCTTGTTTTGATGGCAATTACATTACTGGTAATATTACTAGTTCATATTTAGATGCTCTTGAAGCATCTAGGATGTCGCCAAATTCCATGGAAGATCGTGGTTCTGAAGTAGGTGATTTTTCTCGTTCGCAATTAAATTTACAGCTTACTGGGCTAGATTAGGATTTAGATTACATGTCAGATCAAGATAAATTGGAAGGGGTGCATCCTGAGACCTTAGCGGTTCGTTCTGGGACTGTGCGTTCTCAATTTAACGAGCATTCTGAAGCGATGTTTTTGACATCTAGTTTTGTTTATGAAAATTCTCAAGTAGCTGCTGATCGTTTTGCTAATGCGGAGACAGGATTTATTTACTCACGATTTACAAATCCCTCTGTCACGATGTTCCAAGAACGTTTAGCTGCCCTTGAAGGTGCGCCGGCTTGTATCGCAACTGCTTCAGGAATGGCTGCAATTTTTGCTTTATCCCTCACTGTTCTAAAAGCAGGGGATCATCTTATTTGTTCGAGAGCAGTATTTGGATCAACCATCCAGATGTTTAGCAATATTTTGTCAAAATTTGAAATCACGACAACATACGTTGACCCAACTTCAACAGAAGAATTTTCTTCTGCAATGCGCCCCAATACCCGAATGGTCTATATTGAAAGCCCATCGAACCCATTAACAGAAATCGCTGATATCCAAGCAATTAGTACTATTTGTAAAGCTGGAAATGCTCTTTTGGTGGTTGACAATTGTTTTTGTACACCAGTATTACAAAAGCCATTAGAGTTAGGTGCAGATGTCATTATTCATTCAGCAACTAAATTTTTAGATGGCCAAGGTAGAGTATTGGGTGGTGCAGTATTAGGTTCTAAAGAATTAATCTCAAAGATATTTGGATTTAACCGAATCACTGGTCCTACTTTATCTGCTTTTAATGCCTGGGTTTTATTGAAAGGACTTGAAACACTTTCATTAAGAGTTGAAAAGCAAAGTGATAATGCTCTTGAGATAGCATCTTGGCTTGAGTCCAATGAGATGGTAGAGCGTGTATATCACCCCCAGTTACCATCACACCCGCAACATGAGTTAGCAATGCGTCAGCAATCGAAAGGTGGTGCCATTGTTTCATTTGTAGTTAAGGGTGGTCGTGAAAATGCCTGGAAAGTAATCGACTCGACCAAGCTTTGTTCAATTACTGCAAATTTAGGGGATACCAGAACGACGATTACACATCCTGCCACTACAACGCATGGGCGTATGCCAGTTGCTGATCGGGAAAAAGCAGGTTTAGTGGAAGGTCTGATTCGCTTATCAATTGGTTTAGAGCATGTTAGTGATTTAAAAAATGACCTCTCACGAGGTTTATCTCTTATTAGTGGATCGAAAGGATAAATGATGGCTGTAGATATAACAACTCACAATCAAGAATTTTCAACAACTGGACAAATTAGCCCTGAACAGGTCCAAGAAGTTGCTGCTTTAGGATTTAAAAGTGTCATTGATAATCGTCCAGACCTAGAAGGTGGGCATGAACAGCCTCTCCATACAGATATAGAAAAATTAGTCATTGCTAGTGGTATGCAGTTTGCTTATTTACCCGTAATTAGTGGTGCAATAACAGCAGATCAAGTCCATCAGATGGCTGAATTAATTGATTCTTTACCTAAGCCAATTTTGGCATTTTGCCGCAGTGGTGCTCGTTCAACGAACTTGTATCACCTTGCAATGAGCCGTGGATAATGACCTATCGTTCTTTATTAAGAGTCTGTCTCTTCACTTTGATGGCCGCACAGGGTCAATCATATGCCGGAGTCGCTCAAGAAAAAGAATTAGAGCAAATCGATCTCATCCAAAATAATTTAAATACCCAATATGATTGGATTCAGTATCGCTATGACCAAGCCGTTTCTGATTGTTACGGTAAATTTTGGATGCAGCGATGTATGGATCAAGCAAGAGTGGTCTTTTTAAAAGAAAAAAAGATTGTGCGTGATCAAGAAATAGCATTACATGATCGCCAACGAGCTGTGAATGAGATGATTAAAGATGAAAAAGATCAGCAACGCATAGCTGAATATCAAGATCCTAAAAAAGTAAAAGAACGTGCTGAGAATAGAGCTAACTACGAGGAAAAGCAGCGTTTGCGTGCTGAACGAGAAGCTGAGTTAGAAGATCGTCGTAAAGATGCTGATAAGCGTGCTAAAGAAAACCGCAAAACTTCACCTCTTGATTAAACGTGTCTAAAGTTAAATCTCAGTATGTTTGCCAGAGTTGTGGCGCAAGCTTTCCCAAATGGAGTGGGCAGTGTGCTTCTTGCCAGGAGTGGAATACCCTAGAAGAATTTTTAGAAAAATCGGCTACCCAACGATTTATTGGTTTAGCTAAAACCGCTCCCTCTCAAAAATTATCCCAAATCACCTTAGAGGATTACGGTCGAATATCAACCTTGATACCAGAATTTGACCGCGTATTAGGTGGTGGACTAGTGGATGCAGGCGTGGTTCTTATCGGCGGAGATCCAGGTATTGGCAAATCAACCTTGCTTCTTCAAACTTTAGCAAGTTTAAGCCAAGCTGGCGAATCCGTAATGTATATCAGTGGTGAAGAATCGTCAGCTCAAATTGCACTGCGTGCACAAAGAATAGGGTCATTTGCACCTGATTTAGATATTTATCCTGAAATTTTATTAGAAAAAATCATACCTACATTAGAGGCTGTAAAGCCTCGTGTTGCT
>Ga0114959_10001343_pt1 | contig 21659 bp, 21 predicted proteins | sample C_130625_EF_Meta_FD_87317 | JGI IMG/M metagenome (GOLD analysis project Ga0114959, IMG submission 87317) | Freshwater microbial communities from Lake Croche, Canada to study carbon cycling - C_130625_EF_MetaG | ecosystem: Environmental > Aquatic > Freshwater > Lake | place: Lake Croche, Canada... | reverse complement strand
AGGATTTATGGCTTTGACATCGCCTCTATATATAATTTAATATATAAAAATACAGATACCATTAATATTAGTAAAATTGGCGGGATTAATCCTTATAATAGAAATAAAATTCCTAGTTTTGTTATGATAGATCTAAAAATGATTATAAGAACAAGTAAAGTAATAAAAATTAAAATTAATTTGGATTTTGACACAGATATAGGTAACGTTTCAAATAATAAAACGGTTGAAATGCGAGCACTGTCATTATTCCAAAATATAGACGCACTTGGAAATTACAGTTCCCCAGAATGGTTTTTGACGCTGAATAGGAATCAATTAATAAAATTTTTGAGAGAATTAAGTGATATATGGAATTATAGGGCACAATTATCAAATGAAACAAAACATAATATTTGTCCACCCAATGGAGATCCTTTTAGGAATATTAACATATCTTGTATTATCAATGAGCATGATTTATTGAATATTAAAAAAAAAGTTTTGGATGTTTTAGAGAAATTCGTTAATAATGGAATTGACAGAGATAGTAAAACTTTAGGTGCATATTATGTTCTTGGGGCACTAACTTTAGTAAATGATTCTGCAGCATCATCGTTACCATGGTTATTTCAATCAGTATCTTATTTTTAAATTATATACTTTTAAAATTACTCATAATATGCTCACAATATATATTATTTGCGTTAAATCACTTAAAAAGTAATTATTTAGGTATAGTATAATAAGATGGCTAGACAAACTAAAGCTACTAAGACTACCGAGACTGAACAAGTCGTTGCTCCTGTTGATACTTCCGCTGATAATACTACCTCCAAGGAAAAGAAGGTAAAGGTTGCCAAGACTCCAAAGGTAGAAACAGCTCCTGTTGTTTCACAACCTGTTGTTGAAGAACAACCTGTAGTTGTTTCCGATAATGAAGTTCCACTCGTTGAACAATCTGTTGAATTTGGTGCTAAATTACAGCATTTAAGTAATGTTATTTCATCATTAAAAACCGAATTTCGTGCACTAGAAAAGAAGTGGGCTCGTGAACTTAAGACCGCACAAAAGCAAAACTCAAAACGCAAGAGAAAGGCAGGTAACCGTGCTCCTTCTGGATTTGTAAAACCAACCAGAATTTCAGATGAACTAGCAAAGTTCTTAGATAAGCCTTCTGGAACTGAGATGGCACGCACTGATGTTACTCGCGATGTAAATAAGTACATTCGCGCAAATGATTTACAAGATAAGGAAAATGGACGCAAGATTAACCCAGATCCAAAGCTAGCTGCTCTTTTAAAGCTAAAGAAGACTGATGAACTTACTTATTTCAACTTACAAAAGTACATGAGTCACCATTTTGCCAAGGCAACCAAGGATGTTCCTGTTGTTGCTACCGCTTAAATCAACCTTTTTTCAACCTTTGAGAAAGGTTGAGCCAAATAAAAAAACAACCTTTTTCAACCTTTGAGAAAGGTTGAGAAAGGTTGAAAAAAAAATTTAAGCCTTTATATAAAGGTTAAAATTTTTAAATATTCAAGGGTGTAAAGTTTTTATATTTATGTGATTAGCCTAATTCACCATGGGTTGAAATAAGGTAGTCGTCCTTAGGAATTTTGGAATCTACCTTTAATCCAATTTTTTCAGAAGCTTCTCCAAATACTTTTAGTTCATTTTCAGTAAATACAGGTGCGCCGCGAAATGCCTTTAAACAAGTATCTAATGATAAACCTGATTCTAAAATAACTTCATTATTATTTTCCCATAATTCCATGACATTAACAGGAACACATGGCCAGTCAAATTTATCCTTCTTTTCTATTAAATGATCTAAACCTAGCTTTTTTAAATGTCTTTTTGAAACTTTATAACTATCTATGTCACAAAATCTAATAAAAGATCTTTTATATTTAATTAATGGATATATGAAATTCATGCGAATTGTTTTATATTTATCGCGAGGGATTGTGGAATTATTAGGAAATATATAAACAATACCTCCTTCTGTGATAGGTTCAGGTTCAAATCTTAATCCACTATCTTCGTGTATTTTGTTTAATTCTTTACATAATATTACCATATCACCTTTTGTGATATCTTTCAAAGCTGTTAACTTCATTCCTGATGCGTAAGTATACGGTGGATTCATTTTAATTTTAATGCACATTCAAAAAAAAGTAAAATACTAATCAATTTTTTTTAGAAACTGTTTCAAAATCCTCAACACTATCATCATCAGAATTATATTCAAGTATAGCTTCATTTAATCTATTTTTATCAATATGGGTTTGATACATTAAAACTGTATCCACATTAATATATTCGTCTACTTCATTGAGTTGATATTTAGGATTTAAAATATATCTCACGATAAATGTAACATCCAATTTTTGGGTTTTTAATATATCAACAAGTCTTACACTATAAATATACTTTTTCAAAATTTCACGAGTATACTGTTTATTGTATAAATCCAACATGTATAAATAATAAGAGTTGTTACGAAAACTTTATATTATAATGATAAGTTTAATATATAAAATAATAATAATAATTTTATTCATAAGAAAAATTCATGAATAATATTATTGACTTGAACAATAAGTTTAAAAAAAAGTTAGAAAATCATAAAAAAAATCTTGAAGTGTTATTAGCAAAAGTAAATAATAACAAACAATATAATCAAACTACAAAAAATATCGCAGTTAAATCATTACTTGATGAATATAACAACAAAATACAAGATTTTAAAAATCAATATAACATAGATAGTTATGATTTAAGATATAATGATGTTTTTAATGAAAATGAAACTGACAATATTTTAAAAGATTTGATAGATAAAAATATTTCACATGTAAAAAAATGGGACACTGAACAAATTATAGATAATTTACCAGATTACTGTGCTTTGATAGAAATAAAAAATAAAAATGTTCAAGTTATAAAATGTAATATTTCAAAAGATTCTTGCGGTGATTATGACTATCGGTTTTTACCCTTTATAAATTATTTGAACACCATTGACTTAACAAATGTGAATGTAAAATTTATTTTATTTTATCATGATAATATTTCAATAGCAAAAATAAAAGAAGATATTGATTTTACTATTCCTATTTTGTGTAGCACATTATCCGATAATTGTAGAAAAATATATAACAATACTGTTTTAATACCTAATATGTACTATTATTCTAAAAATATACCAATAGATGAAATGAAAATGTATGACATAGAATATAAAAATAAAAAAAAAACAATGGTTTTCTGCGGTTCATCAACTAATAAATTAAGATTAGCATTTACCATATGGGCATCCAAAAAGAATATGCGTGGGCATGGGGTTTTTGCAAATCTGACATCATTATTTGGTTTTAAAGAAAATGGTTATGAAAAATATTACAGTGAAAAAAAAATTTCTATCAAGGAACAATTACAACATAAATTTCTTGTATCAATTGATGGTGTATCCACTTCATGGAATGGGCTAATATGGAAATTATATTCAAATAGTTTGGTTTTCAAATTAAAACAAGAATATTACGAGTATTGGTATTCACTTCTTAACAAAACAAATATATTCCAATGTAATACTTTTGATGAAATGTATTATATCATGCATACTATTAACGAAAAAAATGATAATATAAAAGAAATGCATAGAAATAAAAAAAAACTAGCTAAATTGATCATGAATAACGATTTTAATAAAAGTTATTTGAGAGAAATATTATTGGAACTTACAAAAATACAAAATAGCGATAGAGATATTACAAAAACTTATGATACACAATACGGCAAAATTACATTATATAGCAATGAAATTTATATAGGCGCAACATTCAATGATGGAAAATATTGGGATGAAGACACATTGTATAAAATGAAAGAATATATAGATCCTAATCGTAATATTTTAGAAATAGGAGGACATTGTGGAACATCAACCATAGTATATTCTTCTTTTTTGAATAACGACAAAAAAGTATTTGTATGTGAACCTCAGAAAAAAATGTACGATTTACTTATTCATAATATAAATCAAAATGAATTACAAGATAAAATTGTTCCATATAATTTAGGTGTATTTTGTTATAATGGAGAAGGAATCATGAACGATATTGATATAGACGGTGGAGGCGGTGTTGTAGAAAAACGATACAGCGAAGAACATTTTTTTGATTGTAATTTTGGAGGTATTGGATTGGGTGGAAAAGGAGAGAACGTTCAGTTGACAACAATAGATGATATGGATTTAGACGATATTGGGTTTATTCATTGTGACGCTCAAGGAGCAGAAAATTTCATATTTTCAACAGGATTAGAAACTATAACAAAATACAGACCAGTTATTTTATTTGAAGATAATATAAACAATGAATATTATGGGAAACCTTTATATGATAATGTATGTAAAAATTATCCAGAATACTCCGAGAATAGTTTATTTGATATAAAAAAATATTGTATGGAAACATTGAATTATTCAAGTTTTATAGAAAATTTTAATGGAAGTTTGGATATGTTACTAATACCATAAAAACAAAACCAAAATAGTCATTTATTTTGCAAAAATAAATCCGTCTTTTTTTAGTATTTCCTTTATTTCTGAAAATACAAAATTTCTATTTGCAATTTTAATATTTTCAAAATAGTTCATTTTTTCATTGAAATGAAACATATTCATTATTTTATTGAATAAATCCGCATTACAATCTTCTATATAATTTGTATTTTCTACTAACCAATTGTAAAAGTCGCCTATTTTATGATTATCTTTACTTTCAATATTCTTATTTTTTTTATATTTTTTAAAATATTTTAAAGTAGTGTACAAATTCAATTCATTTTTGTTGCTTATATTATAATCGGTTCCAGAAATGACACAAATTTCGCTGAGTTCATTTTGTTTTATTTCCAATTTATTTAATATTTGTTTTGTATTATATAAAACAAATGTATGATTCATCAAACTCATATATCTTAAAACAAGCGGGCATCCATAAACAAACATATCCATATCTTCACTTAGACAAGCCCATACAATGCCTTTAATGGCCAGGAAAGCACACAGTTCATCGGCTTCATTTGGAGCGTCACAAAATGTCATTCCAAAATTACGGATTAAATTCTTCACATCATTTATTTGATTTATATGAATAGAAACAAATTTTTTTTTTAATAAATCCATTTTATTGATTATTTCATGTTTTTCATCGTCATCCATATTGGAATCATATTCCAAATTTATCTTAAGTTGATTGAATTCTTTTTCGGCCGCTTTTTTTTCAGCAATACGTTGCTGTAATAGTTCTTTTTTTTCAGCAGGAGGCTTTCCGTCAAAAACAAATATTGGGATAATATTATAATACTTGAAAATAGATAACATTAAATATATATTTTCAATTAACGAATTTTCAGATACATATTTATATAAATAAATACTAATATCTACTGCTATTTTTTTACCTGATAATTGTTTCATATGAATAATTTTAATACACTCGGTATTTTTACATTCTTCTTTGAAATATTTGTTTAAAAATCGTATTCCCATATAGCAAGATTTATTTGTGATTTGTTTTTTAGAGTTGCTATATAACATAATAAAAATTTCAATTTTAATTTCCACCTTTAAAAAAGGTGGAGCCAAATCAACCTTTGAAAAAGGTTGAGCCAAATCAACCTTTGAAAAAGGTGGAGCCAAATCAACCTTTGAAAAAGGTTGAGCCAAATATTTTGGGGTTTTGCACAACTTTTTTGAAAAGTTGTTAGGTTGAATGGAATTTAAAAATCTAAAACTAATTCATTATCAATATTAAAATTTCGTTGAAATTTATATAAGTCAAATTTTTTAAAATAAACCTGATTTATTTTTCTATTATGTTGGATAATTATGTTTTCAGTTATATCATTTTTATTATTTAAAATTGGATGAACAGTATTTGGTGCTATTTTATTTTCAAAATCAAATAGGTGGTCTTTTGGCCAATATGAAGGAAGACCAAGTATCATATTTTCACAATAAACTAATTTTAATTTAAGTTTTTTTAAATCATCTTTAGTATATGGTTGATATATTTTTACTTTATTTAAATACTCACACATATTAGTTATATGAGTATGGTGTAATATCCCGATATCCATAGTAGGTCTAACCGACATATTTAATAAAGGAAAACTACTCATATTTGAATTCTTAATATTGTTATGATAAAAATCGTTTAGTGTGTTAAAAAAATTATTTCCAAATTTTATTGTATCTGGTAATATAAAGAAGTAGTTAAATTTATTTTTAAATTCATTCATATTTTCATAAATATATATACAGCTTGTTAAATGGAGACCAGTATATGTTACTTTTACAATCTTAATATCATTTTGGTAAATTACAGAATTTTCATCTTCTTGTCCAGATACAATCAAAATGTTCTCTCTGGGAATTGTTTTATTAATATCTAAACTTATAATTTGTTCTATCAAATTATTGATATTCAAATAATACCCTTTACATGTATTGATTACTAAACATAAGTCGGACATATACATAATGTAAAGAAAAAAAAACTTTATCCTAATTCACAAATAGACATTCTTAAATTCGTTAATAGTTTTTTTTTAAATTTGGTATTCATTATTCTAGTATTTTTATTATTTTTCAAATATTGTAAAAATAATCCCGCATTATCAGTATTTTCCAACATGCTAGAATTTTTATAATTTTTTCCAATAAATTCACAAAATTTATTTTGATTTGATGTTGATTTTTTAAATGCAATCAATGATAGATTATTTTTATCACACCATAATAAAAACGAAGGGTAATTATTAATCATTACCGTTTTAATAACATAATAAGCAAGAACATTTGTTTTTTCTTTGTACAAGTTCTCTCTTAGTGTTATGCTTTCGGGTTTATTTGAATACAAATCTCTATAAGATAATCCCATAAAATCCAGTACTTTTACTAACTGGAAAAAACTATAGTTTCGCTCAAAATTAATAAAAAACTCAGCGTTAGAGAGAAACTCTTGCGAATTTTCCATATCTTTCAAAGAATAAAAACTACAAAACAGCCCATTTATTATTTCTGCCCAGAACTCAGTATAAGCCTCATATGAATTTACAAATGATTGTACTTTGAAAATGCCTAATAAATATTTATGGCAATCATTATTATTCATATCCGAAAAATCCAGCCCGAAATTATGAAATGTTTCATGTATAAATACTTTAAACCATTCTTCACGCCTAAAAATAACTATTTCTGAATCTTTTGGGCAAGTTGTAGTAAAAGCAGTATTTACATGCTTTTCATCTAAAATATGAATATTTGATTCTGGTAATTTTTTTTCTAAACTAGTAAAATAAAAATAAATGATTAGTGAATTAGCACATTGTTTTGATGAATATAAATTTAATATATATAACCACATTATTATTGAGTCAACATATTTATTGTATGTTTTAATTTTAAGTTCAATATTTGGGTCTTCAACAACAAAAATAACTTTGCAATTACGATTAAAGAGAGAAAATTCGTAAGAAATTTCAGATAAACTTAATTCATCAATGTGTTCACGTATAACTTGCGGGAAACTATGATAATTAAAATTCTTGGGTTTCGTAATTTCCAGAGAATTTTGAATTTTTACAATATCGTAATGATATATTTTTGTGGTTTTTTTGATAGATTGCAAATACTTATACGCATTTAAAATATCATGATACAATTTCAATAAAATATTATTTGTTGTAGATGTATTTTTTATGTGATGTATATATTTATTATTTGTAAAAAAAGAGAGAAATTGTTTACTTTTGGATGTTAGTTTCATTATTATAACTTGTTAATATAACAAGTTATTTATTTTTAAACCATTTAATTTACCTTTTAGTTTACCTTTTAAAAAAAGGTAAAACCAAAAAAACCTACCTTTTAGTTTACCTTTTCTCATTTCAAATTCCGAATTTTTCTAAAAATAGGTTCAACGACATTGGATACCAATCTAAATAAATTCCTTCACCGTATGTGCTACTACATTCAGTATAATATTGAAAACGTATTTCATTTTTGTTATTCAACTCGGTGTAGAATAAATATGTTTTTTTCTTTTCTTCATCACCCAATATTTCATTATATGTTTTTTCAAATAATATATTAGCAAAATCGTCGTCATTAAAATTATATATTCTTATTCCAAAAATACTACCATTATCATAAATTCCCATTTTATAATATAATAATAATAATAATACATTTGTTATTATAATTTAACGCAACAATGGGCGTTTTAAATGAGAAAAGGTGTAAAAGGTAAATTAAATGGTAAGTTTTTTTGGTTTTACCTTTTTTTAAAAGGTAAACTAAAAGGTGGATGATTTGGCTCCACCTTTCTCAAAGGTGGAACGAATTATCATTAAATCATCAAGTACTTCAGCAGGATAGCCTTTAATATAATGCATTAGTTTTGCATCTTTTGTAGCTAATAATAATTCTTTCAGGTCCTCGTTTTGACTAAATTTGGCATTTTGAGCAGCACGTTTTTCTTGCTTATCTCGCTTACCAAAAAAATCTGGGTCTATTGTCACTTCTACAGGTCTCAATAGTTCGCCCTTGAATTTACCTGTTTTACTACCAGCAGATTTTGCCATTTCAGGATCTTTAGATAACTCGGTTCCCGAATCCAGTGAAAAACTCAAATAAAAATCAGGATGCATTTTTTTGAATTTAGAACCTTGATAATAATGGTCTACACTATTCCATTTATGATTATCTAAAGTGAAAGGTTGTACCCATGAATCGTCCAACTTTTTTCTCCATTGTGGGATGGAGGCTAAACTTGAAAATTCTTTGATTTTATCTTTGGGTATTTTTTCACCCGAACCTTTTCCTGGCAAAGGTTTGTCATTTGATTTTGTGTAAAAAACAAAAACAACATTATCATCATACATTCCCCTCAATTTTGCTTCGGATAATTCTTGAAAATCTGATTGTTCAAGTTGTTCACCTTTATGTAATGTAGACTTGAATCTTTGAAAATCGGGAATCAGGTGAAAGACACCAGCATTCTTTTCAAGGCATTTATCTACAATTAATTTTTTTATATCATAAGGAATTTCTTGAAATTTGAATATTAATTTCTTCTTGTAACCTACCAATTTGTAATGTGAACCTGTATAATCAACAATAATATAAAATTCTGGATAAAAAACACCTTTATTTTCCAAATACTCATCGTTCAATTGTCCACATTGCATGACATTTTTAATATCATCGCTTTTGTATGCTTCGCTTGATAAAATGATAAATTTTATATTCAATATTCGTTCCAATGTTGAAATCGTCCATGTTTCCGCCCAAAATTCACAACTTCTTATTTTCTTTTTGAATTTATCCAACGTATCTATTCCTTTCATGAATTTGTATTCACTCATGATTTGAGATGTAACCTTCTTTTCTGCAATCATTTTAGTATGTAAATCTTGCAGTTTTTTAGCTTCTTCTGCAAAAAATTTCTTTTCATTTCTATCTAAGGTATTGGTGAATTTTTCTTTTATTTTTGTATATTCTATTGACAATTCTTTTATTTTATTTGTTTCTTCAATATAATTTTGATTATACATGTCATAATGCTCTTTATAATTCATAAAGATATTTTCATTCGCTTCATCAGATAGTTTTTTTCTCAATTTATTTACAGAGGTTTGTTGTGCTATACTAGAAAAAGCGTCGCGAATTGTAGCGAATAAACAATCACCCCCTCCTTCATTATCCGTAATTGAATAATAATTATTTTCCATAAATTTCTGCACCCAATTTTCAGATTGAGATTCTTGAAATTTTTCTCTTATATTTTTTGCCTTTTTTAAAGTCTCCTCTACCAATAATGGTGGTAAAGGAACGCCTTTTGTTAAAATAAAAATATCTTCCCTTTCTTTTGGTATGTCATAACTCTCTATTTTCAATTCTTCTTGTTTTTTATTGATTCCTTCATCGTCTTCCAATTCTTCACTTTCAACAATTTCTCCTTCTTCTTTATCAATACCTTCTCTCCTTATTAAAGGTACATCGGGCACCATTCGCATTTTTTCTAACATACTCTTTGTAACAAATTTATAAATTAATGGCTCATCCAATTTTTCCACATCTAAATTATTAAAATCATCCAAATAATTTATATAATTACTTGCTTCTATTTCATATAAACCTATTTGAATAACCTTATTATTAGACTTGACTAAATAAATCGGAAAATAAAAAATATTTTTATCCTCAAATGTATTTTTAGCACTTCCCACTGCAATAATAACGTCAACTTCTTCAATTTCTATTTGATATAAATTCGCCTCTGTTTTTAAATCACCGTAATCTACGCTTTTTAATTCAGGATAACTGATGCGACTATTTATTTTTGATAATACCATCTTTATAATATAATTATATTTATATTTATATTTATATTATTTTACATTTGCCATAATATATATTTTTTCATAAATTTGTCATTTTTTAACTCATTCATAAAATACCACAACTGCTTTCTTTTATAAACAATCAACGAATTTTCAACGTTTTCTTCAAAATCCAATAAAAAAAATATCAACTCTTGTTTTTTTAATTTATTCAATTTTACTTCTTTCAATAATCCATAATATTCACATATTAGTAATAGTTGTTTTACATTGTAATTGGTATCATACTCTATTAACCTTGCAGCTAAAAGTGAATCCGCGTTAAAATGATAATCACTTGAACAATCCTCTATTTCTTTTAAAATATATTCTAGTTCGTTTGCATCGTGTGTATTGTCTGGTGTATTGTCTGGTGCATTGTCTGCTGCATCGTCTTTAAAACTATCGTCAATATTCATTAGTATATTTTCTTGATACATGATTATAATTTAGTATTTATTATTTATTTTTAAACCTTATTTTATTTACATATCAATTAAATCCATAAACTTAAAAATTGACTTATTACTTAAACTTAAATAATTTTTAGATTTACTATGTGCTAATTTTTCAATGATTTCAATAATACTCATATTATCAATCAATTCATAAACCAAATTTTCATTAAATAATTCTTTTTTATATAAAATACCAATATTTTCAGTTAGCTCATCAACCTCATTTTTCTTGTTATCTTCATTTATATAAGTATAAATTTTATGCATTAAATTTCTTATAATACTAATAATTTTTTCCTTTGAAATTATGTTATTGTTCATCAAGTTTAGAAAGAAAGAAGCTAGTGCTCGCCTTTTTTCGTTATCTTTATTAATCTTACAAAATTTATTATAATCAACACTGGGTTCAATATACTCTATATTATCAAACAAATTAATAAAATTATTGAAATTTTCTTGAAAAATTATTTCCATAATTTTGAAATTTTTGATCAAATCGCAATATAAATCAGCATACATTTTTGAATAAAATCTATTATTAGATGCAATTTCAAAAATGATTGTTCCTAATTTATTCATCTCATCATTATTAATATCATCTTTCAGAATATTTTCAATTACAGTAATAATTTTATTTTTACTATCAATATAGTTTTTGTCTGACATTTTATTCAAATGTGAGCGTACCAAATCAATTTGCGCATCCAACCCAATCTTTTCCTCTAGTTTTGTTTTTTGAAACGTACGCAATGTTTCCCAGTCTTCTTCGTTCAAAACCTCCATTGACTTGTTTCCACGTCTTTTCTTATCAACCACGTTTTTAAAATTCTCGTTTTCAATCAGTAAAGAAGATTCTTGCTTCAACGGATTTATTCTTTTTTGAAATACCGGTGTTTTTACATAATTAGGCGAGCCGACTTCTAATGCAATCTCCGATATAATTTTTAATGTATCTTCCGGAAAATCAAATTTAAAACCGTTCAAAGTAATATCATTGAAATGTTGTAATGTATATTTCATAGTCATTTTATGTTGGAAAAGATATACTATTACATTATATTAGTCAATACATTTATATCAATTTTTTTAAATAATTATAATATTTTAAAATTCACTTAAATAGAAAATACAATAATATATACATAATGTCTCTTGAGAATGATCTTGGTGGTGTTGATAGTGTTAAAAATGTAGGTAATACAGACGAAGAGGAAACATATAATTCTTCATATGAAATAAATAATTGGGATGATTTAGACAATGATCCCAATATTTTACGAGGTATATATAGTTACGGGTTTGAGATACCAAGTCCAATTCAAAAAAAAGCAATTAAACCTATTATTTTAGGTAAAGACGTTATTGCTCAAGCTCAATCAGGAACAGGGAAAACAGCTGCATTTGGAATTGGTGCATTATCTATCGTAAACGTTCTGGATAATTTTACACAAGTTTTAATATTATCACCTACAAAAGAATTAGCAAAACAAACATCCAATGTATTAGAACAAATTGGAAGTATGATGAGTGGATTAAGAATTCAGACTGTATATGGAGGTTCTCCTTACGAAGAATTTAACAATTTTACTGACAAAAATACCCCCCATATTATTTGTGGGTGCCCAGGAAGAGTATATGATTTAATGAGAAGAGATAGAATAACATCTAAAAAAATAAAGCTGCTTATCTTGGATGAAGCGGATGAAATGTTATCAAGTGGTTTCAAAGAACAAGTATACAATATATTTCAAAATTTTAACAATGATATTCAGGTAGCTTTATTTAGCGCAACACTTCCCAACAGTATTTATCCAATCATAAATAAAATTATGCGTAATCCTGTAAAAATTTGTGTAAAAGCAGAACAATTGACATTAGAAGGTATTTCACAGTATTACGTTGCAGTAGAAGATGATAGGCAAAAATACGATACTCTTAAACATATCTATCAATATGTATCTGTTTCACAATGTATCATTTATTGTAATAGTATTAAGAGAGTTTCTGACTTGTATGATGCAATGAAAGAAGACAATTTTCCTGTTTGTTGTATACATAGTAATATGGATAAAAATGAGAGAGAAGTTGCTTTTAAAGAATTCAAAAGTGGTAAATCACGCGTCTTGATTTCATCCAATGTTACAGCGCGAGGAATAGATATACAACAAGTAAGTATTGTTATCAACTTTGATGTTCCAAAAGACATTCATACTTATTTGCATAGAATAGGTAGAAGTGGAAGATGGGGAAGAAAAGGCGTTGGTATTAACTTTATAACACGAAGAGATATTAATAAAATTAAAGAAATTGAAAGCTATTATTCTTGTGAAATAAAAGAGATCCCTATTACTTTAGATTTTTTAGAGACATTTTAGACCAATCAATAATAGGTTGTGTGATAGGTAAAATAAAATTATTTCTAATAGTTTCAATGTAATAATTGAATAAACTGATAAATGAAATTAATAATATATATATACCAGTAGAATAACATACTTTTCTATCTAATTCAGTAAAGGATATTTTTTTTTTTATGAAACTATTAAAAAGATAAATCAAAAAAAACACTAATAACAGTTTTACTACAAAGTTAAACTTGACAATAAATGTCGGTTTATTTTGAAAAATACCGATTATGAATAAAACAACTGTTAATTTAGTAATAAAACTGAAATATTTTAAAAAATTTAACTCAAAATTATACAAATTTTTGTTATCTATTAAAATATCACTCATTTTATTATATTTTATTATATTTTATCTAGATATTATATTATTTCAAAAATACATTCGTAAAATATTTTTATTATATTTCTATTAAAAATATAATGACAACTAGTAAAATAGAAAATATCAATGAATATTTTAAACTACCTATTTATTACAATAAACATAAAAAAAATATTAAAGAAAATATTGTTTCTGATTTAGAACTAATAAATACAACGGATGCATCCAATAATTCAATATACAGTTATTACTTTAACTCTAATTTAACTGATAAGAAAAATATGTTATCAGAAAAAATAATGCGTCAAGTATCTGAGTGTTACACTACAGATACCGAGTTCTTGAAAGATAATCAAACACTCTTAAAAATGTTTACATATATAAAAACAGATCACGTACAAGATGATAAATATAAAAATATTATTGAAATATGGAATGAAATCAAAGGAGATACTGGCTTCAAAGAGAGATATTATTATATTGACTGGCCAATGTGGGAATTTCTCAATAAATCGCAACCTTTCTTACAATTTATGAGTATTTATAACATGGCATCCCCTGTTATTTCTCTCTTTGTTCCTATTATAATTCTAATTATTCCATTCTTTATTATTCGGTTAAAAGGATTAACTCTTACTATGCAAGAATATATTGACATATTAAAGATTGTTATTTCACAACACTCAATTGGTAAACTTTTTACACAATTCAATTCTGTTTCATTACAAGAAAAAATTTATTTGATTATATCAGCCGGATTTTATGTATTTTCTATTTATCAAAATATACTTGTTTGTTACAGGTTTCATGATAATATGAAAAAAATTCACAAATATTTTGACGTTTTTAAAATATATTTGAATAGCACAATTGACTCCATGAAAAACTATCTTAAATATGGTGAATTATTAGAAAATTCTAGTCATTTTGAATTCAATAAATTATTAAACGAGAGAATCTTGTCATTGAGTGAATTAAAATATAAATTGGACGCAATAAGTAATTTTGATTATGATATTAAAAAGTTAGGCGAAATTGGCCATATTTTGAAAACTTTTTATGAAATTTATGATGATAAAAAATACGAAGAATCAATAATGTACTCTTTCGGATTCAACGGATATATTGATTGTATTATTGGATTGCAAGAAAATATTCAAAACGATCAATTGCATTTTGCGGAATTTACAAAGAAAAATACGAAAAATACATTCAAAAATAGTTACTATGCATGCTTAAAAGATAAAAAACATGTTAAGAATACGATAAAATTGGGTAAAAATATCATAATATCTGGGCCAAATGCGTCAGGAAAAACAACAATTATTAAGTCTACATTAATAAATATTATTGTTTCACAACAATTTGGCTGCGGATTTTATGATTCTGCCTTATTGAAGCCTTATGATCATATTCATTGCTACTTGAATATTCCTGATACATCAGGAAGGGATAGTCTTTTTCAAGCAGAAGCACGTAGATGTAAAGAAATAATAGATGCAATTGACAGCAACTTAAAATGTAACAAAACTCATTTTTGTGCATTTGATGAATTGTATTCTGGAACAAATCCTGATGAGGCCACAATTAGTGCAATCGCTTTTATGAAATATATTGCAAAAAATGAAAACGTCAATTCAATATTAACCACACATTTTATAAATGTATGTAAAAAACTGGATAAAAACAAAAACATTGTAAATTGTTATATGGAAACGAATAAGAAAAGTAATAGTTTGGAATATTTGTACAAGTTTAAAAAAGGAATATCAAATGTAAAAGGAGGATTGAATGTTCTTTATGAAATGAATTATCCGCGTGAAATTATTGAAAATACTATTAATTTATAAATAATATACGAAAATTATTTTATTTTATATTATTATATGCAAAACATGCAAAATATGCAAAACATGCAAAACATGCAAATTATAAAACAAATTTACAATACATTTAACATTACGTATTGGTTTTTAATTTTAAATTTAATAGTTTCATTTATATTTAGTATTTTTTATCCAAAATTTAGAATATTATTCATTATTGAAGTAATCATATCCATTATTGCAGGTATTGTTTATTATTTTATTATTCAAACAGCAAATAGTGCAAAAAATATGATGTCTATGGATTGGAAAAAAATAACAACATTAAGGTACATTGATTGGTCAATGACCACTCCACTTATGTTGGTATCCTTGAGTTTATTTTTAAATTATGATGGAAAAGTTAAAAATTTAACAGGTTTAATAAGTAAATTGATATTTTTTGATGTAATCATGATATTATCTGGATATTTAGGTGAAATTAATTATTTAAGTAATAACTGGAGCTTAATAATTGGTTTTATCAGTTATTTCATTATATTCTATTTACTTTATGTAAATTTCATATACAATCTAGATTATAAATTTAGCGGATCTTTTGTCAAATTAATGATATTTTTATTATATGCTATTTTATGGTGTATATATGGTATAATTTATGATTTATCTATTTATTATAAAAATCTAATAACAAATATATTAGATTGTATTGCAAAAGCATTTGTAGGATTATTTATGGCAATTTACATTTTAACAATTCATAAATAAAAAATATAAAATAATATCAATACATAAAATAAAATGCAAATATTTTTATTTTTCTTAAAAATATTCACAATATTGACAATAAAAAATATACACTCTTTTGTTCTCTCTATGAAGTTGAATCAAAATGTATATGAAAAAATAAATTTAAATTTACGATTTAAAGAACAAAATATTATAAAACAAATCAATGGGTTTTATGGGTTAATCGGGCCTAACGTAAATATGGAAAATGATATCAATTCCTTGTATAATTTATTTATGGGTGATGGTGTTCTTCAAGGTGTATTTTTTGAAAACGGAAATTTAACTTATGTAAAACATTTAATTAAGACTGAAAAAATATTACACGAAGAAAAATACGGAAAAATACCAAAAAATAATTTTGCAATACTTATTTTCTCAATTTTGAATAAGTTAAAATTATTTCCAAATGTTTTAGGTATGGCAAATACTGCCATTTTAAATGTTAAACATGGAAACAAGGTATTTCATAATTATGCTTTATTTGAACGCGATCATCCGTATTTATTGAATATTGATCTCAAAAGACATGATATAAAAACGGTTAAAAAAGTGCATATAAACTCATTGTCTCATTTTTCGGGACATTCAAAAATTACAAATTTAGGTAATATAGAAACAATTGATTATAAAATTTTCAATAAAATCGTTACTTATGCTTTACTAGATAAAAATTTTACATTAATTGATAATTTCAAATTTAAATTTAATTATTTACCTATTATTCATGATTTTTTTTCCAATGATGATTTTTTAATTTTAATTGATTCACCGCTTTTTATAGATTTTAAAAAAAATATGAAAAATACCATGCCAGTTTTTTTGAATAAAAACAAAAAAACATTCATTTATGTATACGATAAAAAAAATAAAGTTTACGAATCATATTCTTATCCGAGTGGATTTTACACATTTCACTACGCTTATGTAACGAATAAAGAGAATACAATAGAAATATACATATCTCAATATAACGAGTTGAATTTTACAAACACGAATATTAAAGCTTCCTACAGAATGATTGAAATAAATAAAAAAACAAAGGAAATAACAATTCATAAAAACAGCGAATTGGAAGAATATAATTTGGATTTTCCAATATCCTTTTGCGATAAAGTAATTTCAAGAAATTTTGAAAATAGAAGAATAAATGGTTTTGTTATTACAAAAGGATTGAAAATTCATAAAAAATTGTTTTTTGAAAATAAAAATATATGTGGGGAACATAATGTCATATATGTAAAAAACAAGCCTTATTTAATTTTTTTTAATGTTGAAATGGATGAAAATAAGAAAATCAAAAAAAATTTACTTAGTCTTATTGATTTGAATAATTATAAAATTATTGATATTGAAATAGATAATAAATTAAATCTAGGGTTTCATTCAATATTTTTAGAAAATTAGTTATTTATTATTTCGTTATTCGTTATTAAAATAAATTATTTATATATACACTTTTTAATAATGTCATTTTTATCTGATATTTTCAATCCTACATTATTAATATTTCTTAGTATAGTCTTACTGATTATTGGTTTGCTGATAATATATTTTGAAAGTAAAATGAGAGAACAAAATCATAAAATTTCATCCATGTTGAGCCTTGTATCTTCTTTAGCAGAAGAAACAAATCTCATAAAATTTCATCTAAATCGTACAAATATGAGTGTTTATCAGCATTCAAGTAGTCCATTTGAAACAATTATCCCAAATTTTAATCAAGATTCTAGTATTTTAGAAGAAACTTTAATTCCTGTATCAGACGATGATGAAGATGATGACGAAGATGACGAAGATGATGATGACGAAGATGATGATGACGAAGACGATGATGACGAAGATGACGAAGACGACGACGATGACGAAGATATTGATAAAAATATAACTATAGATGACAATATAAGAATTTTAAATTTAGATATTCTAAATAATAATTTAGAAAATGGCGAAGATGGTGAAGACGATGAAGATGGTGAAGATGGTGAAGATGGCGAAGATGGCGAAGATTGCGAAGATGAACTAGAAGACATTGATTTTAATGAATTTTCTGACAATGACAGTGAAAAAACAACTGTTGTCAATAATAAGGAGACTAGTATAAAATCAATCAACATTTCAAATTTAGAAGAAGAAAAAAATATCCATGTCGTGGATTATAAGAAATTATCATTGAATAAACTGAAAGAAATTGTTTTAGAAAAAGGTCTAGTAACAGATTCATCCAAATTGAAAAAACACGAATTATTAAATTTACTTAATACAAAATAAATTATAATAATATAATTATATTATAAGATTAAATGTCCTGGGCAGTTTGTTATTCTGGTTCAAATAATATTCATTTCAATTTCCCTCCAATTATGGCAGATGGCCGTAATTATGCATCATGGCAACCAGATGCAGTGATCAATTCACGTATACAAAAACAAGAAAATATTCATTCTAATTGGAGTTATCGTCAATATTTACAACATAACGGGTTGCATATAATGAAATACAACTCTATGGAAGCATGTTATGATTTAGGATTAGATCCTCATGTTCAAACAAATACAACACCTTCAAGTAATGTACCTTATACTTTTAGAAATATCTATGATACAAGTAGTCCAGGATATGGTTATCCTAATAGTGATTTAAAAAATCCTTATCTTTCTAGGGAACAATTAAATTCACGATTAGTTGCACCCGTTATCAATCCAGCTGGTTATCCTAAACAACGAAAACAATAATCAAATAATTACATAAAGAATTTCTGCTTCTTTATGTATGTGTAACCGTATTCTCTCTATAGATGTTGGTATTAAAAATTTAGCATTTTGTCTTTTTGAAAAATCACACGATTCTAGTCATTTTAGCATTGTTAAATGGGATATTATCAATTTATCACAAGAAGACGAAATACAAAAGTGTAAGTGTATTGAAAAAAATAATATATGCAATAAACCCGCAAAATACACGCTGAACAATACCTATTTCTGTTTAAAGCATTCAAAAAAACAAAATTATCAAATACCGACATCTGAATTGAAAACCAGTTTTATCAATAAACAAAAAATACAAAAACTTATTGATATTGCGGATCAATATAATATTCATTATGAGAAACCTATTAAAAAAAACGATCTCTTGTTTAAAATAAATGAATATGTAGCAAACAAATGTTTTAAAGAAATTACTGCTACAAATTCGTCGCAAATTGATTTAATAACAATAGGTAAAAATATTAAACTCAAATTCAATAAAATTTTTCCGATAGAAGATAAAATAGATTATGTTTTGATTGAAAATCAAATCAGTCCAATCGCTAATCGTATGAAGACAATCCAGGGGATGATTGCGCAATATTTTATCATGAACAACAATACAGAACATATTGAATTTGTTTCTTCCGTGAACAAATTAAAACAGGTTCAAACTCAGACAGAAACGCATACACACGACGATAAAATAGAACAAAAACAAAACAGTGATTATAAATCACGGAAAAAAACAGGCATAACAAAATGTTTAGAAATATTAACCACCGACCATCGTTTTGATAATCAATTGAGCTATTTTAATACACATAAAAAAAAGGACGATTTGTCCGATTCTTTTTTACAAGGTTTATGGTTTATTAATAAGCATAATTTATAGGTTTTATTTTTATTATTCAACTAAGTTACCAGTTACAGATTTGAATTGAGCACCCTGTAGGGCTGCGGATTCAAATCTTCACTGGTATAAATGTTTTATTTTTATATTTTTCGTGTAGGTAGACAATACTATTTATCATACGAACAGCATAACGCTCATATTTCTTGAAATGTAAATCATATTCTTTGTATTCTTTAAAATCATTATTGTATAAATCTTCACGTTCTACAATAAGTATATCAAACAGAAAGGCAACTATTTTTGTTATTTCCCATGCACATACATGACTTGATAAATTATTATATCCTTTATATCGTTCAACAAGTGTTTTGAATAGAGATTTGTTATCTATGTCATCATAAAACAAAGAATTATTATAAATTTTAGTGTAATATTTTGATGGTGTACCAGATTTAATAAACCGAATCAACTCTTGTTGTGGTATTTTTTCCATTAAAAGATAAATAGGATATTTTTCATATTTATGTGAATTTAGAATATCCAAATTTCCTACATATTTTTTGAATAAATTAGTAATCTTTGTTAAATAAATTTTCTTTTTGAAATTTTCGTCTAAAAATTCCAAACACATGGGCAATAAATCTTCTGGAAGTTTATTCAATATGTTTAATGCATACTTCTCTCTTCTAGTTTCATTTTTCTCTTTTTTAATATTTTCTTTTTTTCTTTTTTCTTCTATTTCCATATTTTTAATCAAATTTTCTCTGTAATTGGTAAACCAATGTGGTTTTTTAGAAACAACGTTAGCAGTATTCATTTTGTTAAGTTAATTATTGAATTATTGAATTACTTATTTCATTTTTTTTTATTTTACATATTAAAAATTGTATAAGTAAAATAAAAAATAATATATATTCAATTCGTATTACTTAAAATTAAATGTTCTTATTAAAACAATAATGAACGACATAATTGAAATTTCGGACTTTGATTTGAACAACGACAGTTTTAAACAAACAAAATCAACCAATTTTGGCGGTGGTTTAGAATTTTTAATGAACGATAAAATAAAGGAAGGTAACAGACCTACCAGTGATATAGATTTAGAAGATTTAAATAATTTGGAAAATGAATTGAACGAATTATCTGGAGATTTGCCAAGTCAAAGTTTCAAATCAAAATCGGACATATTTACTTCTAATTATGGTAACAACATTGGCATGGATGGGATGGATGATTCAAATAATTTTTCAGGCGGTAGTGTTAGGTTCAACGACGAGCCTAGTATTGGGTTGGCTGCTTCTGGAGGGGAGAATTTGGATGACAGCAAAACATGGGACGGTTATGGTAAATTCAATAATGTTCCCTTAAACCCTGATAAAAATGTATCGTCTTCTTCTGGGCCTCAGTTATCAAAAGAAGAACTATTGCGAGAAAAATTCAAGTATTTAAGAAAGTTGGAAGCATTAGAAAAGAAGGGAGTTGAACTGTCAAAAAAATACAATATGGAATCTTCTTTAGCAGAAATGATGGGTGAATATGAAACTATTATGGAAGAGAAAAGCAAACAAAATTCCGTGAAATTTCAAGGAAATATGTTAATGGCTGCTATTAATGGCATTGAATTTTTAAACAACCGGTTTGATCCTTTTGATATCAAGTTAGATGGTTGGAGTGAGCAAGTGAATGAAAATATTAATGATTATGATGAAATATTTGCTGAATTGTATGAAAAATACAAATCACGTGCATCCATGGCACCTGAATTAAAATTATTATTTCAATTGGGTGGTAGTGCTATGATGGTTCACTT
>Ga0114959_10001339_pt1 | contig 21702 bp, 19 predicted proteins | sample C_130625_EF_Meta_FD_87317 | JGI IMG/M metagenome (GOLD analysis project Ga0114959, IMG submission 87317) | Freshwater microbial communities from Lake Croche, Canada to study carbon cycling - C_130625_EF_MetaG | ecosystem: Environmental > Aquatic > Freshwater > Lake | place: Lake Croche, Canada... | reverse complement strand
GGTGCAGTTGGCCAAGCGTCGCAAGCTGGCCCTCGCCCGGGCCGCTGGCTGATCTCGCAGACCTTGCGTGCATCACAATTCAAAACATCAATCCCGCCCCCGGCACCGCCCGGGGGCGGGATTGTTTTGTTCAATGCCCCCCGCAGGAGAGCCAGGTTTTCTGAAACGGCTCGGGGGGTGAAAGCCAGAGCCCCGGTGATCCAGGCGAGCATGCATGACCCGAGCCAATGACCTGCCGATGATCAACCCGCCGGTCGCGAAGGCGACGGGGCGATGGTCGATCGTCGTCTCCTTGCTGACGCTTGCAGCGCCGATGCTGCTCGGGCAGGCTGGGCAGGTGCTGCTGCAACTCACCGACACGCTCCTCATCGGGCATGTTGGCGCAGTCGAACTCGCGGCGGCGTCCCTGGCGGGCAATTTCGTAATGTTCGCGCTCTACTTTGCCTACGGCGCCGTCGGGGCCGTGTCGCCGACGATCGCCCAGTTGCACGGCGCCGGGGATCGGGACGGTGTCTCCCGGACGGCCGAGGCGGGGGCGTGGCTCGCGCTGATGATCGGGGCAGTGATCGCCGTCTCGCTCAGCGGCGTGGTGCCACTGCTCGAGCATCTGGGGCAGCCCCCCGACGTTGCCCGCGCCGCCTGGGGCTACCTTCTCCTCATCGCCTGGTCGATGCCCGGTGCGATTCTCGCCGTCGTGCTCGGGCAGGTGGCCGAAGCCGTCGACCGCCCCTGGCCAGTGTTCGGGTTCATGCTCCTGGCGGTCGTCCTCAATGCCCTCCTCGCGTGGTGTCTCGTCTTCGGCCATGCGGGATTCCCCGCGCTCGGCCTGCCGGGGGCCGGCTGGGCGACGTTTGTGGCCCGCTGGGTGCATGCGGCGGCATTGGCCGTGTGGATGCTCTCCGACCCCCGCGTGGCGGGCCGACGGAGTGCTGGCAGGGATGCGCTGCCGCGGGATCGTGCGGTGATCCAGGCCATTGGCCGCCTCTTCCGCCAGGGGCTGCCGCTGGCAGCGCAGGATGTTCTCGAGGGGGGCGCGTTCGCTTTCGGGGCCCTCATGCTCGGCTGGGTGGGCACGACGGCCCTAGCCGCGAATCAGGTGACGGTGGGGATCGCGTCGCTGGCCTGGATGGTGCCGGTCTCGCTGTCGATGGCGACCGGTGTCCGCGTGGCGCAGGCCGCCGGCGCCGGCGACATGGACGCCGCCCGGCGGACCGGGATCGCCGCGATGCTCCTCGGCACCAGCCTGATGGCGGTCTGCGCGGTTTTCTATGTGGCCGGCGGGGGGTGGCTGGCGCGCCTGTTCACCGATGATCCCGAGGTGGCCGCCTTGGCGGGCACGCTCGTGAGCATCGCCGGGATCTACCAAGTCAGCGACGTGATCCAGTCGGTGAGCCTGGGGGCCCTCCGCGGGCTCCTCGACAATCGAGTCCCGATGCTGGCCAATGCCGTCTGTTATTGGGCCTTGAGTCTGCCCACGGTCTGGTTCCTCACCTTCCGTTGTGGCTGGGGAGCGGCTGGCGTGTGGGCCGGCTACCTGCCGTGGATGGTGGCGACGGGGCTATTCTTCCTGGTGCGTTTTCTCCGACTCACTGCCCGTCCGTCAGCCGCTGCCGCAGGCTCCACCCCGTGGCCGCGAACGTGAGGCCGCTGGAGAGGAGATTCACGCCGATGAGCACGCCGAGCAGCGTGCCGGCATCTTCCGGACGAGCCGTGAGGAGAATCGAGCCGAGGACCGCGGTGAGCAGGCCGTCGAACAGGAGCCACCCCCAGGGAAAGGCGTCGCGCAGCGTCCAGGCGGCGGCGAGCTTGGCGGCGGCCTCGAAGAGGAGCGCCAGCCCGACGAAGACCACGATCGCCTCGATGCCGGCGCGGGGGATGGCGAGCATCGCCGTTCCCGCCACGAGCGAGATCGCCCCGCAGACGAGCGACAGCCAGAATCCACGCCAGTCGAAGGCGGTGGCGGAGAGCAGGATCTGGGCGATTCCGGCCGTCGCCAGGGCGACACCGCAGGCGACATCGACCGCGGTGGCCGCCCCCCACGGAGCGACGAGGGCGAGAATGCCGAGGATCGCGAGCACCACCCCAAGCCGCAGCGCCGAGCTGCCGACCCTGGCGGCGAGCCGGCCGAGGCCTGCAGGCCCTGCAATTCGGCCGTGATCCGGATGGGTGTCGAGTCCGGAATCGACCGGAGCAGGTCGTGCTGGCATGAGGGAGATCCTCTCGAGGCGTGGGTGACAGGGCCTATCGAGGTATCCTATCAGGGTCTGCGGGAGTTCCTGCTTTCCGGGCGTTCCCCCGATCCCGCGCCGGGCCGATGATGGACACCCCGCCACCCTCACCACCGGAAGACGACACGACGGCCGGTGGCGGTGAGTCGTCGGCACCCGCGCTTTCCGACGCCGACGGCACGGCGATCTCGGCGGGCCGTCCGACGCCTCCCTTGATGTTCTCGTCGATGGAGGAGATCGGCCGAGCGCTCGAGGGGCACTCTCTCGGCCCCTATCTCCTTGAAAAGTTTGTCGGTGGCGGGGGGATGGGGGCGGTGTTCCGCGCGATCGACACGACCCTCAATCGTGTCGTGGCGGTGAAGGTGCTCTCCCGCCAGCAGTCGTCCGACGTCGACATGCTCCGTCGCTTCAAGAATGAGGCGCAGCTCGCCGCCCGGCTCGACCATGAGAACATCGGGCGGGTCCATGCGGTGGGCTCCGATGCCGGCTGGCACTTCATCGTCTTCGAGTTCATCGAGGGGACGAATCTCCGCGACATGGTCCATGACGAGGGCCCGCTCGACGTGCCCCGTGCCCTGCTGTTTACCGCCCAGGTGGCCGAGGCCCTCGAGCATGCGTGTGAGCGTGGCGTCGTCCATCGTGACATCAAGCCCTCGAACATCATCGTCACGCCAGCCGGGCGGGCGCGGCTGGTCGACATGGGGCTGGCACGGTTGCCCGCGGTGGGGGGCGTCCCCGATCTCACCGAGACCGGGATGACGCTCGGCACCTATGACTACATCTCGCCGGAGCAGGCACGCGATCCCCGCGCCGCCGATGTCCGCAGCGATCTTTACTCGCTCGGCTGCACGCTGTTTTTCATGCTCACCGGCCGTCCCCCGTTCGCCGACGGCACGGCGGTCCAGAAACTCCTCCAGCACCAGCAGAGCGCGCCGCCGCCGGTCGCCGCCGGCCGCGACGACATTCCCTTGGCGCTCGAGGCCGTCGTGGAACGCCTCCTCTGCAAACAACCCGACGAACGCTATCAGACCCCGGCGGAGCTCGTCTCCGAACTGGTCGGGATCGCGGGCGTTCTCGGCGTCGATCTCGATGTCGAGCGAACGCCCGTCGGCCTCTCCGAGCAGCCCCGCCGACAAGACGCGAGTCCGTCCTGGCCGTGGATGCTGCCGGTGATGGTGTTGGCGGCGACCATCGCGGCGCTCTGGGGCCTGACATGGATGCGGAAGTCGTGGCGGGCCACGGCCCCTCGTGCCGCGGCGGGGGCCGCGGCGTCGGCGAATCCTTCCGCAGGTCCCGCCGGGAGCGCCCGCCGGACATGGCGAATCGTCGATGGTCCTTCCGGGTTGGGGGACGTGGCGTCGCTGGCCGAGGCGCTCGTTGTGGCCGACGATGGGGATGTCGTGGAGTGCGCCTTCAGCGGCGTCCGCGATGAGGAGCCGTGTGTCGTGGCGGGGAGGGGGCTGACGCTGCGGGCGGCACCGGGGCACGATCCCGTGCTCCGGTTCTCGATCCCGGTCGGTGGCAGTCCGGCCGCAGGGCTGAGAATCGTGTCGGGAACGCTTGCCGTCGAGGGTGTCGGCCTTCGTCTCGTCCCGGCAGCCTCCGGGGGCTCCGCCTTGTTCAACCTTGCCCAGGGGGCGACGCTCACCGCCGAAAACACCCTCCTTGAAATCCGTGAACCTCGGCGGGCGATCGCGGGGAGCATGACGGCTGGTGACGCGGTGTTTGTCCGTGGCGGGCTCCGTGACGGGGAGACGCCTTCCGCAGCCATGGTGCGGCTGACGGGCGTGCAGGCCCTTGGCGTGGGGACGTTCCTCGTGGCCGATCGGGGAACAGCGATGGAGGTGGTCTGGTCGGGGGGGCGATGCGTCACCGGAGGACGGTTTCTCCGCATCGACGGTGGGCCGCGGGGGGGCCAGGGCACCGCCGTGCGGCTCACCCTCCGCGACGCGCTGCTGGCCAATCAGGAGGGGTTCGCCCTGCTCGTCGACTCGCCGACTGCTCCCACGATGCCCAGCCTCCGTGTCACCACCGAGCGCTGCCGGTTCCTGACCCCACCTGGGCTGACGCTCATCGAACAATCGGGCATCGGTCAACCCGACGCCTACCGCCCTGCCGTCGAGTGGATCGACGCCGGCGGACGCTACGAGGGAGCGACGGTGTTTCGGCGCATTGACGGGGCTGCCGAACGCGAGGAGATACCCTTCTCGGGAGTGAGCCAGGCCCTCCGCCATGATCCATCGATCGGGGGCTGGTCCGAAGGAAACCCGTGGGAGTTCCCGGTCATCCCCCCGGTAGACGCGCCGCGGCGGCCCGATTCTTGACATCGCATGCGGTGGGACGGTCTAGTGATGAAGAGCCGACAGTTTTTTTCCGACTCAGGAGTGCAGCCGATGAAGCGGGGCCGTTTCTTGCTCGTGGTGACGTCCGTGGCCGTGGCAATGGTTTCGGGGGGCCTCGCCCGCCCGGCGTTTGCGATCAAGCAGTTCCAGGACGAGTTCAAGGCCGTCTACGTCAAGCCCGACAGCAGTGATCCCGCCGAGAAGGCGTTGGCCACGGCCGTCGAGGCTGCGAAGTGCAACCTCTGCCACAAGGGGAAGGAAAAGAAGGAGCGCAACGCCTACGGCCACGCCCTGGCCGAACTTCTCGACAAGAAGGAAGACGCCAAGAACATGGAGAAGATCCGCAAGGCGCTCGAGACCGTGGCTGCGATGAAGAGCGCTGACGGTGAGCCGACGTTCGGCGAGCTGATCAAGATGGGGAAGCTGCCCGGCGGCCCCGCGGAGTGATTGTCGCGACCGCCGAGGCCCATGATCTCCGGAGACGCCGTCTGACGGCGTCTCCGGTTTTTTTTGATGCGTGAGTCTGACGACAGGGAAGGCGTTTCCAGGAGGTGACGATGAGCGACGGCAATCTGACCGGCAGGGATGACCGGCCCACCCCACGGAAAACGGGAGGCGGGGTGTTGCGAAGGCTTGGCTCGACCACGCTGGCGGTGCTCCTGCTCGTGGCCTCAAGCGGGCCTGCGGAAGCCCAGCGCCCCAGTCGTCGATGGCGCAGTGCCCCCCCCGCGCCGCGGGTTCAGACGGCGCCTCGCTCGGGCCCTCTGCCGTCCGCAGCCGCGGCCGCTCCGCGGACCGGGAACCAGCAGGCGGGGACGCAGCCGTCGGCGCCGAAGCAGCCTGCCGCTGGCGGCAAGGAAGGGAAACAAGAGGGGAAGACCGCTTCCTCGCAGGACAAGCAGCCAGGCAAGCAGCCAGGCAAGGAGCCGGGGAAGGAGCCGGGGAAGGAGACCCCGCAGACCGCCGCGAACCCTGAAGCGCCGCCCCCATCCGCCGGGGATTCCGAACCGCTCGTGTGGGATGGGCCGGCGCCGTTCAGTGACGCGTGGCGGGCCGATCATCCCGGCGCCTGGCGGCCGGAGGAAGGAGCGGGGGAGATCGTGCTCGCCGGAGGAGCCCGCGTGCCGACGCGCGTCGACAGCGGCGCAGTCGATGTGGCGCAGTGGACGACAAGGGATCGCCAGGGCGATGCCACCGCGCCGCGGTCGGTGCTCCAGATATCGGCAGAGCAGGCATCGGCTGAGGTGGCCCTGCCCGACGGAGCGATCCCGCCATCTGAGCTGGTCGTCTTTCCCGGAGCCGATGGCGCGCTGCCGGCGGCAGCCACCCCTGCGCCAAGTCCCAGCATCCGCGCCGAGGACACGGCCGCCGATGGAACGGTCAGTGTCTTGGTGCTGGATGGGGCGGGGCCGTCGTCGATCGCCAAGCCAATCGCCGATGCATCGGCCACCGTCTCGCTCGCCCACGAGGATTCGGCCTCTCCTTGGCTGCCGCTGGGGACCTTTGCCGCGGTCCCGGCCGGGAGCGACCGCTCGTTGGCGCCGCATCTCTTCCTCGAACTCGCGGTCCACCGCGACGGCACCGTGCGGGGCAACTATTTCGACGCCGTCTCCGATGCCGTTCATCCGGTGACGGGCCGATTCGACCGCGACACCGGAGCGCTCTCCTGGCAGATCGGAAGTGGCGGGGCCAAGTTCGAGACCACGGCCGAGGGATTGGCCGGGGGGCGAGGGGAGGCCACCGTCCGTCGCGGGTCGACGGAACGGCCATGGCTGCTCATCGGCCTCCGCTGACTGTCGGCGGGAAAAGTCTTCCTGACCTTGTTCCACAGCCTGCTGACCAGGAGCATCGATTGGCGGCAAGCGTCAGCCGTCGGCAATCGCGTCGAAGAGGTCGGGGAGGAGGCCGCCCGGGAGTGCCGACACGGCTTCCGCTGTTGCGGCCGGGGCGAAGATCCGCACCCGCTTGACGAGATCGTCGAACTGCTCGTGGGCAAGACTGCGGACCACGGGGGAAAGTTCGGCGAGCGATCTCCAGTGATCGGCCCCGGGGTCGGCCCGGTCGCTGCCGTCCCTGGGGCGTTGTCGGACCTGCAGGTTGAACTCCACCTCGCGCTCGGCAGGCGGGGCATCGATGAGGAGCGTCTCGGGAGCGACGGCCATTCCCAGCCGCCGTGACAACCGCTCGGCCAGCCGGGCTGAGATCCGGGTCGTGGTGGGATAGGAGCAGCCGGCCAGGGCGCGGTGGATGTCGGGGTGATTGAGGGCGTCGTAGGTGGCGACGCGCTTGACGAGGGTCCGCCGCGGGCCGAACAGTCCCTCGACGAGCGGCCCCGCCCCCGTCCCCTCCGCCGCGCCCCGCAGCCAGCCGATGAATCCCTGCTCGTCGGCCCGGGTGAGCCAGGGGGCATCAATGGAATCGCGCACGAGCCACACCGCGCGCTGGAGCATGCCGGTGGCGGCCCGCACGGCGTGGTGCCAATAGACCTCGCTGAACATCACGTAACGGGCAAAGACCATCAGTTCGGCGGCCGTTCGCCCTTTGTCGGTGATGGCGAGCGACTGCCCTCGGGCATCGATGCAGAGACTCGCGAGCAGACGATCCTGATCGAAGTGGCGGCCGTAGGGGACGCCGGCGTGGAGGCTGTCGCGGGCGAGATAGTCCATCTTGTCGACATCGATCGGCCCGGAGAGGAGGGAGTGGAGGAGAATCCCGGCCGGGTCGGTGGCGGTTCCGTCGATGAGGGCCGCGACCCGGGCAGGCTCGAGCCCCCACTCGGCCCGGAGGATCTCGGCGGGCTCGCCGGCCGCAAGGATCCGGCCGACGAGCGACTCGTGGCGGGGGAGTTCCGGCAGGCCCATGTCCTCGAGGGGATGGCAGAAGGCCCAGTGCCCGATGTCGTGCACGAGGGCGGCAACGATGAACGCTGCGGCGTCCGCTTCATCGACGGTGGTGGCGAAGTGGCTGTCGCGCCGGAGCCGGCCGAGGAAGGCCAGCGCCAGACGGTAGACCCCCAGCGAATGCTCGAAGCGGGAGTGGACGGCGCCGGGGTAGACCAACGCCACCAGCCCGAGTTGGCTGATCCGCGTCAGGCGGCGCATCTCGGGAGTGTCGATGAGGGCCCGCACCCTGGCCGTCAATGGCACGGTCACGTCGGGGGGGATGCGGATGCCGTCGGCGGCATGCTCGGTCGCGATCAACTCCGGGAGTGCGTCGTAAGCCATGGGGGACCGCGGTGGAGGGGATCGTCGTGACGCCTGCTCAGAGGGATGTGACGCCGGCGAGCCAACGGAGGGCCGCGGTGACCATGAGAAAGAGCGAGAAGTGCGCGATGGCCGCACCGGTCTCGAAATCGAAGCAGGCAAACGCGGCAAAGGCTCCGACCGCGACGAACACCGGGGCGTAGTAGAGCCACTCCCACATCTCGATCTCCGCGGGGAGATAGCCGCGGGCGACCCACAGCGCGACGTACACCGCCGCGCAGATCAGCGTGCGAAGCGCGAGGCTCCTCCCTTGGTAAGGCTGGAGTTCACGGTCGCGGATCGCCGCGTAGCCGAGCCGAGCGCAGGGGAGGGCAAGGAGGGCTGCCCCCGCCAGTTGGAACCAGACCGGCGGTTGGCCATTCCACTGCACGCGGGCCACCGCCGCGGCCACGATCGCCATGACCGTCCCGGCGCCGATCAGCGTCCACTGCAGCGCCGACACGGGGCGGTCGATTCGCTTGAGAGGGGCCGTCGGAGCCCGCCCGGTCGCGGTCGAGGTCGTCGCCGGGGCCTCCGGTTCATGGATGACCACGGCCTTCACCGGGGCCGCCGGGATCGTGATCGGCTTCTTGCACTTCGGGCATGGACCGGTCCGGCCGGCGAACTGGTCGCTGACCGTGAAGGTCGCCTTGCAGGATCCGCACAGCACCTGGATCGCCATGATCTCACCCGAATCGAAGACGTGTCGGCCCGGACACCCGCAGATCGACCATCGCCCCGCCCCAGCTCAGACCACGGCAAGAGGGGATGGCCAACGACCCGCGGGGAAGTGTCAGAGGCTGCCGGTCCGCCGTCAAGTGATGCCCTGCCGCGACGGCGGGTGGTAGACTGTTCTCGAGGTCGCCCGGCGGCGGAACATGGCGTCCACAGCCTGCTCGGGACGGCCGCTGGAGGAGGCGTGCATCCCGTGGCCGATCCGAAGTCCGCTCAGACGTCCCCCCAGACATCCCCGCTGGACGGTTCCCGCTCCCCCGCCGCCACCATCACGTTTTCGTGCCCCAACGGCCACCGGATCAGCGTCCCCGCCAAGCTCGCAGGGAAGCGGGGCGCTTGTTCGAAGTGCGGGACGGCGGTGGTGATCCCGCCAGCGTCGGGGGCCATCGCCGCGCCGCCAGCCCCTCCTGCTGGACGCCCGCCGGTGGCTCATGCCGACGTGTTTGCGTCCGGCGGTGATCCCCAGGGGGAAGACGGGACGATCACCCTCCAGGCTCCCCCCGCCTGGCCGCCAGCGTTGGGCGGGGCGGCCGCCACCTCGGGGCCGCTTGACTCTCCCCACGCGGCAGTGCCGCCGCTCAATCCCGGCTCCCCGGCTCTCCAGCACGTGCCAGCCGCGGCTGCCCGCGGCGAAGGCGGCCAGCAAGACGGCCCTGAAACTGGAGGGATCGCTCCTGTCGCCAAGGGGGCGCTGGTTGCCAACCCGACAGCCATCCTCGTGGCCCGGCTGTGGGCGGAGCGCGACCACGGTGGGATCGTCGAGCTTCATCTCGTGGGGGGAAGCGTGATCCTCCCGGAGTGGTACGAGCCGGCCTGGTCGCAGGGGAGCCACGGCCTGTTCGCCAGTCAGGCCGCCGATGGGTCGGTGACGCTCACCGCCGTAGCCTGGGATTCGATCCAGAAAGTGGTCGTGCGGCAGGTCGAGGGGCTTCCCGACGGCATGTTCGAGTGACGAGTGCCCGGCGCGCAGCACGACGACGGAGCGTCGCCGGCGTCAGCCGTCCTCGTCGAGATCCCCCTCGGTGATCATCGCGAAGCCGCGTTTGCCGAGGGTCTCGAGCCCCATCTCGGTGTTGTCGACCATCAGGGCGACCGCCGGTCGTCCACGCGGGCGGACCAGGATCGGATAGGCCTGGATGATGTTCACTTCGGCCTGGAGTAGGGCCGTGCAGACCTGGAGGAGCGGCTGGGGGTGGTCGGGGAGTTCGACCCCGATCAGATCGCTCTCGATGATCGCCAGCCCCGCCCGCTCCAGGATCTCCCGCCCCTGTTCGGGGTGGCTGACGAGGAAGCGAACAAAGGCACACTCCCCCGAATCGCTGATCGAGAGGGCGACGATTCTCACCCTCGATCCGTCGAAGCGGCGCACCACCTCGAGCAACTGACCGACCCGATTCTCGAGAAAGACGGTGAATTGCCGGAGCGTCGGCCAATTCCGCCCGCGTGCCGTGGCGTATCCAATCCCAGAGCCCTCGCCCGAGTCGCCGATGCTCACGGTTGCAGCACTCCTCTGGTGGCTTTGGCCGGCGGCAGGCTCCCTGCCCGGTCCTCGATGGAAGAGAATAGAGTCTTCCGGGCACGCCGGTCAACGATTCCATGCCCAGAGAGACAGCGACCACGAGGACGACGATGACGGACATGCCGACGCACGAGATCACGGTCAGAGTTCGGTATCAGGAGACCGACGGCCAGCGCCGCGTCCACCACGCCAATTACCTCAATTACTTCGAGGTAGCCCGCACGGAGATGCTCCGTGCCAGTGGCATCACCTACCGAGAACTGGAGGACGCCGGGGTGTTTCTCGTCGTCTCCGAGGCGACCTGTTCCTACAAGGCGCCTGCCGATTACGACGATCTCCTCACGATCCGCACCTGGATCGAGAAGGTTGGGGGGGCGAGCCTGCGCCACGGCTACGAAGTGGTCCGAGACACCACGATCATCGCCAGCGGTTCGACGGTCGTGGTGTGTGTCGACCGGGACGGGCGGGTGCAGAGGATGCCCGACTGGCTCCGCGGACCGCCTGCCGGGCCATGAGCCCGTCGCTTACGGCTCCATCACCCTCGGGCCGGCGAAGGGGCCGGGTGTCAGGGGGTGGCGGCCAAGGGTTCGAGGACGAAGCGCTGATCACCGCACTGGAACTGAGCGGCGGCATCGAGCCGGACCGGCGCCTCGATCCGCACCCAGAGGCCGTTGAGGCCACGATTCATGATCCGCCACGCGCTGCGGCCGGCGATCACCTCGGCGTGGATCGGGCTCACGAACGGGTCGTCGAGAAGCAACGTCGGCAGTTCAGGCTCCGCGGGGCCCGGGAACGCGTCGGCCCGTCCGATGAGGAACGGCGGCGCTGGGCAGGGAAGGGGAGCGGCGCCAGCGTCGCGGCCGGCCGGAGCGAACTCCGCCACGCCGTCGGCCCCTCTGCAGAAAACGAGTCGCGTGGCCCCGATCTGGAAAAGGGTGCCGGGGCGGAGCTTGGCGGTCATCACCCGCACCCAGGTGCCGTCGGTGCTGCCCAGGTCAGTGAGGAGCCAGCCGCCCCCTGGCAGCCGGTCGAGCCGGGCGTGGTTGACTCCCAGGAACGGGTCGTGGGGGATGCTCACGCTGCCGGTCTGCCGTCCGACGACGAGCGTGTCGTCGCGGAGCCGGATGGTCTCCCCGCTATCGCGGCCGTCGTCGACGACATGGAGGAGCGCCATCGGAGGGCGCCTGCCGGGGCGCCAAGGCAACGCCTCGATCTCGTCGGCCGGGCCTGCAGACGGGGGGGCCATTTCGGCCATGGCCAAGGCGATCCCGTCGGCGGCGACCGGAGCGGGGGACGAGTCACCGACGCCCGCGGAGGCGTGGGCCTTGAGCAGTTGGGCCCAGCCGTCAAAGCTCTCGAAGAAGGCCCCGGACGCTGGGCCAGGCTGGTTGCGCACTGGGGAATCCACGGAAAAGGTCCTCCGGATCCGGCCACCCTGATCGAAGCTCCCTTCAATGTACCGCGTTGTGCCGGGCTGCCAATCAGACGGCATGGCGCCCGGGGGCACGATCGGGCGTCAATCGGCCGATCTGGCGGCAACGGTGGGCGGAACGCGTTGGCGAGCGCACAATCTTCGGCGACGAATGGTCAACCGAAAACTGACGGCCGACCCCTCGTTCCCACCTCAGCCATCCCCGGAGGAATCCGATGAGCGACGCCGCCGACCCGATTGCCCAGCGTGCCCTGGCCATCAACATCGACCGGCAGATTTATGGGACGTTTGCCGAGATCGGGGCCGGTCAGGAGGTGGCGCGGTGGTTCTTCTCCGTAGGGGGAGCGGCCGGCACGGTGGCCAAATCGATGTCGGCTTACGACATGAAGGTCAGCGACGCGATCTACGGGAAGGCTCCCCGGTACGTCTCGCGGGAGCGGGTCGAGGAGATGCTCGAGCACGAGTTTTCCCTCCTTCGGGAACGGCTCGACGAGTCGCGTGGCTCGAGCACTCGCTTCTTCGCCTTCGCCGACACCGCCGCCGCGAAGGCCCACTCCGGAGGGACTGACTGGCACGCTTGGATGGGGCTCCGCTTCCAGGACAAGCCTGGCAGCGCACCGAATGACGTCATCGTCCACGTTCGGATGCTCGACCCGAGCAATGCCCGCCAGCAAGATGCCCTCGGTCGTCTCGGCGTGAACCTCCTCCACGCCTGTGTTCATCACTGTTGCAATCCCCACCAATTGCTTGAGTCGCTCCTCGACGACGTGGGGCGGGAGCGCCTCGAGATCGATTGGGTGGTGATGCGGGGGCCCATCTTCGCCGGCGTCGACAACCGGCTCCTGGCCCTCCATCTCGTGCGGATCGGCTTCACCCCTGCGGTGCTGTTCGGCACCGACGGCCAGCCCCTGCTCGCCTCCGAAGCAATCCGCCGGCGCCGGGTGCTCCTCGAGCGGGGCCGGTTCTGTCCGGTGACGCGGCTCAATCTCGAGATGCTCGCGGCGGCCTCGGTGCTCTTTGCCGGCGATGCCAAGGGGGCCCCGGCCGAGGCCGATCAGCCGATTGTGGAGGTCATGGAAATCACCATGAACAACCTCCGCGACACCGGCAAGGTTGACGATGCCGACTTTCTCGCCCGCGTCGATCTCCTCTCGGCGATCCGCAAGCTTGTTCTCGTCAGCGACCTCGGGCCGTTTCACCGGCTCGCCGACTACCTCGCCAAGCGGAATGTCGAGCGAACCGGGATCGTGCTCGGCGTGCCCCTGCTTCGGGAGCTGTTCAACGAATCGCACTACCGGGATTTGGGGGGCGGGATCCTCGAGGCCTTCGGCCGCCTCTTCACCCACGCGGTGCGGCTCTACGTCTACCCAACCCGCGATCCGATCGACGGCCGGAAGATCACGGCTGACACGCTCAAGGTGGCCCCGCACCTGAGCCATCTCCTCCAGCACCTGCTCGCCAACGGGTTGGTGCAGTCGATCCCCTGCGAGGACGGGGACCTTCGGACCTACTCGAGCGAGGAAGTCCGCTCGCGGATCTGCTCGGGCGACCCTTCCTGGAAGGATCTGGTCGACCCGGCAGTGGCGAAGATCATCGAGGCGACCGGCTACTTCGGAGCCCGGTGCGATATCCCCAATCCGGGGCGGCAAGGCTGATCAACCGCAGACTCAGTCCAAACGCTTCATCCGGCGACGGATGGCTCCGATCACCATCACGCCAGCCCCGAAGCCGGCGAGAACGATCGAAGAGGGCTCCGGAACGGCGGCGACAAGGAACCCGGTCTGGCCGTAGTTGCCGATGTTCGGGTTGGTGACGTCGATCTGGAAGCGGTCGCGAACGACGGCGTAGAGGTAGTTCGTACCGGCGACGACCGGGACATCACCACTGACCCATTCGAGGAAGCCGAGGCCGCGCTTCTCAGCGCCGATCTGGGCTCCGGTCATCGTGGGCATCATGTCGTTGGTGTTGTCCACGGTGCCACCGACAAAGAACGAGATGGCGTTGTCGGCGGCAGTGAGCAGAGCGAACGAAGCGATGCCCGTCGAGTCAGACTGGAAGGTCGTCCGGTAGATGACGTTGTAGTCCGACTGCGGTGGCGTGAAGTTGCCCGGGAAGAGGGCGTTGGCGTCGTCCTGCTGGAGGCCAATCCACCGCGCTCCATTGGCACCGACATTGTCCGATCCGCCATTGGCAGCGCCCGGGTACCACTGCTGTGGGACATTGCTGACCGGAGACCCACCCGAGAAGACCCAGGCCTGATAGCCCGGGGTGATCGGCCCGGGGATGCTTGTGTAGGCGGTCGGGAAGGCATAGACCTCCCAATAGCTGTCCTGTCCGCCATTCGGAACGGCATACTGCGTCCCGGTGAGGTGGAGCCCGGTGATGATCGGGGTCGCCGACGCGGTCGCCGCGGGGACGACCAACGCGAGCCCAGCGAGGATCGCGAAACGGAGACGGCGAGCGACAAGACCACCAAACACTGACTTGCTCATGGAAGACTTCCCGGTTGAACGCTGCGGCTGACTCGGCCGGCGTGCTGGGCACGCGCTGGCGCGGAATGTGGTTTGGCGAGGAGAGCGGAGGTCGCGTCCTCGAGAGAGAAGAAAGCAATCGCCGTGCCAAAGTGCTGTAAGGTTTTCTAAACCACCGCTTATCCGCCAGAAAATCGACTCTTTTGCGATGAAAACGGCGGATGAAGCCCCGCTTTTTTTGTCGAGCCCCGAATTTCCCGCCTGGAGATCCTCCCCCCACAACCGGCGGGAACTGTGCGATTTGGTGACTCATTTCACAGAATCTGCGATATTTCTTTCCCCGGAAGTGGGAGGCCGGGGTTGCTGCCGTTCCCGCACCGCTCGCGCTCTTTCCCCGATGAGGCTCTCCGTGAGCGAGTTCCCCTCGGTCACCCCGCTTCCCCTGCCAGCCCCGCTCCACGAAGCGGGGGATGTCGGTGTTCCAGGGGCCTCCCAGGGCTGGTCCCGGGTGGTCGGCGAGGCCGAGGTGATGCGCCTCCTCGAGCAGGCGATCGTCCGGGTGGGGGCTTTTGATTGCCCGGTGCTCGTGACGGGGGAGACCGGCTGCGGCAAGGAGGAAGTCGCCCGGGCGATCCATGCCGCCGGCACCCGGGCCGGTCGGCCGTTTGTGGCAGTGAACTGCGGCGCGATCGTGTCGACGCTCGCAGAGAGCCAACTCTTCGGCCATGCCCGTGGCTCATTCACCGGGGCCGATGCGAGCACCGCCGGCGCCTTCCGCGCCGCCGACCGGGGGATTCTGTTCCTCGACGAGATCGGGGAGATGCCGCTCGACCTCCAGCCAAAACTCCTCCGCGCGCTTCAGCAGCGCGAGGTGACGCCGGTGGGGGCGACGCGGGCGATCCCGGTCGATGTCCAGGTGATCGCGGCCACGAATCGGGATCTCGCTGTCGAGGTGGCCGCCGGCCGGTTCCGCGAGGATCTCTTCTACCGGCTCAACGTCATCCACCTCTCGATCCCCCCGCTCCGCGCCCGCCGCGACGACATCCCGCACTTCGTCGAGCACTTCAGCCGGCACTTCGCCTCCATCTATGGCCTCCCGGTGTGGCAGCCCGACGCCAGGGCGCTTTCGCGGTTTGTCGACTTTGCCTGGCCGGGGAATATCCGCCAGCTGTCCCAGACGATCCAGCGGGTGGCGATCTTCGCCGATCAGGTCGAGGCGATCCTCGACGAGACCTTTGCCGCAGCCAATCCCGCCACGTGCATGCCGGCGGCGGTGCCGGAAGCGTCACCGACCGCACCCCGCGACATCCCGGCAGCCGTCAACGCCGGCCCGGTTCCAGACAACTCGGTTGTCGCGGGACCAGAGGCGTGTCTTCCGGTGTTCCATCTCGACGAGCTGCGGCGCCTTGCGGTCCGTCAGGCGCTCGCGGCCGCGGACGGGCATCGCGGCCGCGCGGCCCGGCTCCTTGGTGTCTCCCCGAACACGATGACGAAGCTCGTTGCCGACGCCTGCCCAGGTGAGCAAGCCGCGCGTGGCCGGCCGAGCAAGGCGCGTGGGGCGAAGGGAGCGACGCCGCGGTAGACTGCCGATCGGGGGAAGGTTCAAGGCCGATGCCGGCATCCATCGGCGGCATTTCCCGGCCAGCCTCGAGAGACGGAGGCGTTTGCATGTTCACGATCGATCTCGGTGGAAAGACGGCGCTGGTCACTGGCGGCAGCCAGGGGCTCGGCCTTGTCACCGCCCAGACGTTCCATCGGGCCGGGGCGAATGTTGCCATCGGGTTTTTTCCCGATGAAGCCGGAGAGAATCGGGCACGAGCCGAGCGGGCCGTCGCGGCCCTCGGCACCAGGGCGATGGCGATCGCCGCCGACGTCCGCGACCTGGCCGCCGTCGAACGGATGGTCGACGGGGCCATCGACCGCTTTGGCGGCCTCGACATCCTCGTCAACAACGCCGGCATTCTCCGCGACAAGACGCTGCGGAAGATGGCCGCCGACGACTGGCAGGCCGTGATCGACACGAATCTCACCGGCGTCTTCAACGGCTGCCGGGCCGCCTGCGATCGGATCGGCGACGGCGGGCGGATCGTCAACATCTCCTCGATCAGTGCGGCGGTCGGATTCTTCGGGCAGGCCAACTACGCCGCCGCGAAAGCCGGTGTCGTCGGGCTCACGAAAGTGGTCAGCCGCGAATTGGCCAAGCGCGCGATCACCGTCAACGCCGTGGCGCCGGGGGTCGTGCTCACCGACATGGGGCGGACGATTCCTGCCGAGTCGCTCGATGCGATGCTCGAAGAGATTCCGCTCCGTCGCTTCGGCGAGCCCCGCGAGATTGCCGAGGCGATCCTGTTTCTCGTCAGCCCCATGGCCTCGTATGTCACCGGGCAGACCCTCCACGTCAACGGGGGCTGGTGGGGATGATCGGGACGCTCGCCGGGAAGCTCTGCTCGGCAGACGGGGCGGCGGCGCTGGTGCGCAACGGGATGACGGTCGTCAGCGGCGGCTTCGTCGGGGCGGCCCACCCCGAGGCACTTTCGGCCGCCCTTGAGCGCCGCTTCCTTGCCACCGCGAGCCCCCGCGATCTGACGCTCGTCTATGCGGCCGGCCAAGGCGACGGCCGGACGCGCGGGCTCAATCACCTCGCCCACGCTGGCCTTCTCAAGCGGGTAATCGGCGGCCACTGGGGGCTCTGTCCGCGGCTCGGCGCGCTGGCCATAGCCAGCGAGATCGAGGCCTACAACTTTCCCCAGGGGGTGATCTGCCACCTGTTTCGCGACATCGCGGCCGGCCGCCCCGGCTGCATCACGCACGTCGGCCTCGGCACCTTCATCGATCCGCTCCAGGCCGGCGGGCGGCTCAACGCACGGACGACCGAGGCGCTTGTCGAGCGGGTGGAGATCGGCGGCAAAACTTGGCTGTGGTACAAGGCGCTGCCGCTCGACATCGCCCTGATCCGCGCCACGGCGGCCGATCCTTCCGGTGGGCTCGTGATGGACGACGAGGCGATCATTGGCGAGGTGTTGCCGATCGCTCAGGCCGTGCGAAACAGTGGCGGGATCGTGATCGCGCAGGTGAAGCGGCTCCTCGACGAGCCGGCTCCACCGCAGCAGGTGCGCGTGCCAGGCATCCTCGTCGACCGGATCGTGGTGGCCGGCGACGGCGAGCACGATCAAACCTTCGGCGAGCGCTTCAACGCCAGCTACACGCTTCCTGCTCGCGAGCGGAGCGGTGCCGATCGGGGGAGCGACACGGTAGCGCCGATGGCGCTCGACGAGCGGCGAATCATCGCCAGCCGGGCCTGCGACGAGCTTATCGACGGCGCGGTCGTCAACCTCGGCATCGGAATGCCGGAGGGGATCGCGGCGATCGCCGCCGAGCGTGGCCTCCTCGACCGCTGCACGCTCACGGTTGAGTCGGGGCCGATCGGTGGCCGGCCGGCCGGGGGCTTGAGTTTCGGCGCCTCAGTCCATCCGCAGGCGGTCATCGATCAGCCGGCCCAGTTCGATTTCTACGACGGCGGCGGGCTCGACTTCGCCGCCCTCGGGGCCGCTGAGATCGACGCGGCGGGAAATGTAAATGTCTCCCGCTTCCACGGCCGGTTTGTGGGGGTGGGGGGCTTTGTGAACATCGCCCAAAACGCGCGCCGGCTCGTGTTCTGCGGCACGTTCACCGCCGGGGGCCTCGAGGTGGCGGTCCGCGACGGCGTTCTCGAGATCATCCGCGAGGGGCGGATGGAGAAGTTTGTCGCCGCCGTGGAGCAAGTATCGTTCAGCGCTGCGACGGCGCTCGCCAAGGGGCAGCGGGTGCTCTACGTCACGGAGCGCGCCGTGCTTGCGCTGACGGCCGCGGGGCTCGAGGTCATCGAGGTCGCCCCGGGCATCGACCTCGAGGCCGATGTCATCGGCCGGATGGGATTCCGGCCGGTGGTCCGCGACGTCCGCCCGATGCCGGCCCATTGCTTTCTGCCGGCGACGGTGATCGATCATCGCGAGCACCCCGGCGACGACGGGAAAAGTGCCTGAATCCGTTGCTCCCATCGGGCCACCCGCCCAGCCCACGGACAAACAGCCTCGTCTCTGGAGAGAGGGGTGGCGGGCTGGTACGGTGTCGCGGCGGCGAGCCCTGTCCCCCAGACCGATTACTGCCGCTCGGTAGGCCTTCCCTGCGCTCCGTTTTGCAGTTTTTGCGCATCACCCTCCGTCCGTGACTGCCGCTCCCTACGCCTGATCGCACAACCCATATTTTTGGGAAGAAGGGAAAAAAGAGCAATCGCCGCTTGGCCTGCCCAAGCTCACACAAACCCCCCGCGTTGACGGGTTGGCGAAGGGTTGCGAAACTTTCCTCGCATCCATCTGCGGCAGAGCGGTTCGCGGATTGGATATCTAGAAAATCCCAGTTGCTGAAGTTGGCCCCAAGAGTTGGGGTGCGCCGTGCCTGAGGAACCGCTTCCCGCACTGGTGATTGTGCCACCGCGTTCAACTCAGGATCGTTGCCCATGCCACCCTTCTCAACATGGCTGCAGATCGTATGCCTCGTCACATCCGCAGGGATTGGCTTCCGCTTGGCTTCGGCAGAGGAGATCACGCACTCGGAGCAAAGCCCGGTCAATATCGGGACTGCCGATGTCGTCTGGCAACCGACGTGGCCGATGATTGACTTTTATTACGCCACGAATGCCGACCTCACCGTCGAGAACATCAACGCACCGAGTGTCGAGGGTTCAGTCCGTGCGATCGTCAACACCCCATCGATGCTGAACTTCGCGGCCGACACCTACAACCTTCTGCAATTCCACTTCCATCAGTCTGCGGAACACGCGATCGATGGTCATCTCGCTGCGATGGAGTTGCACTTCGTCAATCAAAAGCAGGGGTCGACGGGCAACAATGATCTGCTGATCGTGTCGCTCCTCATCGAGATCGGCGCCGTAGACAATCTGCTCCTCGCCCCGATCTTCTCCAGCCTTGGATCGATTCCCAATCCAAGCGACAGTTTCACCCTGTCGAGCTTCAATATCGCAACGCTGCTCCCCGACGATCAGAGGGTGTTTCGCTACACCGGTTCCCTGACCACCCCTCCCTACAGCGAGCATGAGAATTGGAACATCTTCGCTGGGGCTCCCTTGTTGATCTCCCAAGGACAGTTCGACGCCTTTAAGGCGCTCTTTCCGCAGGGCAACGCGCGCGACCTGCAACCGCTTGACGGTCGCGTGGTGGCGCTGGTCCCGGAGCCGTCATCGTTCGGCCTGATCGGAGGCGTCTGGGGCGTGCTCCTGATTGCCGTGTGGCGTCGCCGCTGTCGGCCTGACATGGTAGTTTCCGGGGGCGTCCCGCAGGCAACGCTCGTTCCCGTGGGAATCACGCGATCATGAAGTGTGGGAAGTGGGCAAAGAGGGGCTCGAACCCCCGACCCCCTCGGTGTAAACGAGGTGCTCTAACCAACTGAGCTATTTGCCCGCGAGGGGGCCTGCGCCGATTCGTCGCAGGCCCTGAGACCAGTGTCGCACAGCGACGCGCGCCGCGGAAGCCATCCGCTATGCTCCCCGGCATGAACACCTCACCACTGACCGTTGTGCTCCAGGCCGAAGGCTCCCCAGCCCGGGCCGAGATCCTCGTCGGCCGCGGCTGCGCCTGTGCCACGGCCGTGCTCGAAAGCCCCCAGGGCACCCGCGACGTCCTCTGGGCGCCCGACAACTACGCCACCCCCGCCGGCCGGCCCTCTGCCGGCGGGATCCCCATCCTCTGCCCCTATCCCGGCAGACTTGCCGCCACGACGATGGAGTTTCACGGGCGAGCCTTCACGCTCCCTCCGGGCGATCAATTTGGCCGGCCGATCCACGGCCTCGCCCACGATCGGCCGTGGCGGATCGTCGAACAGCAGGGCCACCGACTCGTCGCCGAGTTTCGCCTCTCGATCGATGCGCCCGACGCCGTGGCGTCGTGGCCGGCCGACTTCACACTGACCGCTACCTGGTCGCTTTTTCCCGATCGGCTCGACCTCGATCTCGACCTCCTCGCCCACGGCACCATGCCCGCCGCCCTCGGCCTCCACCCCTACCATCCCGTCCCGGTGATCGCAGGCGCCGACCCCGACGCCTGTCAGATCGAGATTCCCGCCACGCGCTTCCAGCCCCAGGAGCAGCTTCTCCCTGTCGGGGACACCGTGCCCGCGAGCGACAAGATCGCGTTCCCCGGCCGCGTGGCCCTCGGCGGCGTCGCGCTTGACGATCCCTTCTACGGGCTGCTTGCCGAGGCGGACGGGAGCCCCGAGCCGATCGTCACGCGCGTCATCGATCCGGCCAGCGGGGCTACGATCCGCGCTGAGTGGAGCGCGGAGTTTTCGGCGTGCGTGATCTTCACGCCGCCGCACCGCAAGGCTGTTTGCATCGAGCCTTACACGGTGCTGCCGGGGCAGCGGACGTTTGACACGGCCGCTGGGTGGCAAATCCTCGCCGCTGGCGAACGCCTCGGCGGCCGGTATTCGGTGTCGACCGACTGACTCGGGGACGAACCAGCCGACGCGTCAGGCCTTCGGCGGCGGCACGACTGTCCGCACGCCGAGCTCCACCAGCTGCTTGGCGTCGACCGGCGACGGGGCCCCGGTCATCAGGTCGCTGGCCTTCTGCGTCTTCGGGAAGGCGATCACGTCGCGGATCGAATCGAGGCCGCCGAAGAGCATCACCCAGCGATCGATCCCCAGCGCGATCCCGCCGTGCGGCGGGGCCCCGCTGCGGAGGGCATCGAGGAGGAATCCGAACCGCTCGCGGGCCACCTCGGGGCTGATCCCGAGAAGCGAAAACACCTTCTCCTGCGTGGCGCCGTCGTGGATCCGGATCGTGCCGCCGCCGGCCTCCGAGCCGTTGATGACGAGGTCGTAGGCCTGCGCCCGGCAGCGGGCCGGATCGGTGGAGAGAAACTCCCGGTCGGCGATCCGCGGGGCGGTGAAGGGATGGTGCATCGCCGCCCAGCCGCCACTCTCGGCGTCGTGGGCAAACATCGGGAAGTCGACCACCCAGGAGAAGTTCATCGTGGCGGGATCGTAGAGCTTGAGCTGGCTGCCGAGCCGCTTCCGCAGCATGTGGAGCGCCTTGCAGGAGACGTCGAAGGAGTCGGCCACGATCAGCACCAAGTCGCCGGGCTCGGCAGCGAGCTTCGTGCGGATCGCCGCGGCCACGTCGGGCCCGAGGTTCTTGGCCACAGGGCCCGTCCATTCGCCGCTCGCTTCGGCCTTGAGCCACACCAAGCCCTTCGCGCCGCCATCGACGGCGACAGCAGTGAGGTCGTCGAGATCCTTGCGAGAGAACTTCGCCGCCGCGCCGGGAACGCGGATCCCGCGGACCCGCCCCCCCGACTCGAGCGCGCCTTTGAAGACGCGGAAGTCGCTCGAAGCCACCTCGGCTGCGAGGTCGACAAGCTCGAGGCCGTAGCGGAGGTCGGGGGCGTCGTGGCCGAACCGCTCCATGCACTCGTCCCAGGTGAGCTGAGGGAGGGGGAGGGCGACGTCGAGGCCGAGGATCTCCTGGGCCGTCCGCTTCACGAGCCCCTCGATCACCCCCATCACGTCTTCGGAGGTGACAAACGACATTTCGACGTCGAGTTGCGTGAACTCAGGCTGACGATCGGCGCGGAGATCTTCGTCGCGGAAGCACTTCGCCACCTGCACGTAGCGGTCGAAGCCCGCCATCATCAGCAGCTGCTTGTAGAGCTGCGGCGACTGCGGCAGGGCAAAGAAGG
>Ga0114959_10001338_pt1 | contig 21715 bp, 21 predicted proteins | sample C_130625_EF_Meta_FD_87317 | JGI IMG/M metagenome (GOLD analysis project Ga0114959, IMG submission 87317) | Freshwater microbial communities from Lake Croche, Canada to study carbon cycling - C_130625_EF_MetaG | ecosystem: Environmental > Aquatic > Freshwater > Lake | place: Lake Croche, Canada... | reverse complement strand
GATTCAAGCTTATCAATTTCACGCAAAAGGTCTGGCACGGACAACACCACACCATTACCGATATAGCAGGCCACACCAGCACGCATAATGCCCGAAGGTATGAGTTGTAACGCTGTTTTTTGACCGCCAATAACAAGCGTATGACCAGCATTGTGGCCACCTTGAAAACGAACGACGCCCTGCGCATGATCGGTTAGCCAGTCAACGACTTTTCCTTTTCCTTCATCGCCCCATTGGGTACCAATAACAACGACATTTCTAGCCATGATTTCTACAGCTTTCTGATGATGAATTTATTTTTGTCGGCAATGATCTCGCGATCACACTCGAATTCTTGTTGACTACTTTCTTCACCGGGCAACAACTGAATCACAATTTCACCCTGCTCGCGCAATGACGCAATCAGTTCGGTCAATGCAGGCTCTCTACCCCAAGGTGCTCGAACAGCACTGACGGCCGTTGCGGCTGGCAGCAAGCGTGCAAGTTCGCGCAAATCTAAAGAAAATCCTGTGGCTGGTCTGGCTCGTCCAAAAGCTTCACCTACATGATCATAGCGACCACCACGAGCTACCGCATTCGGAAGGCCTACAACATACAACGCAAACATAGCGCCACTTTCGTACTGATATCCGGAGAGATCAGCTAAATCAATATTGATATTCACCGAACCCGCCGCTTTGGACAACAGTGCCAGCTCATCTAAGGCGTGATGAATCTTCGGATTTGAGGGAAGTAATTTACGAGCACGATCTAGCACGCTGATATCGCCATGCAAACTCATTAGCGCCGAAAGTGCATCACGCACAGACGCAGTAAATCCTGACACAAATGAAATCAACTGCGGTAAATCTTTAGCGCGCAACATAGCGACTAACTCGGCCTGATGACGCTGAGCGTTAGCATCGCTTTCAAGAATGGCATTTAAAATCGCGTTGTGCGATAAATCTAAGGTCACATTCGATAAGCCCGCCATCCTGAGTGACGCTAAAGCGAGCGACTGAATTTCTTCATCCGCTTCGATACCAGCATGCCCGTAAATTTCAGCACCGATTTGTAGCCGTCCGCGAGTAGCATGAAAGCCCGAAGGTCGTGCTTGTAAAACGCTGCCTGCGTAACACAATCGTGTGACGGATTTGCGATTGAGTAAATGTGCATCGATACGTGCCACCTGCGTCGTCATATCCGCACGCAGTCCCATGGTGCGGCCCGACAGCTGATCGACCAGTTTAAACATGCGCAGATCCATGTCGTGGTCGGGGACTGGCATTAATGATTCGACGTATTCCAACATCGGTGGCATCACTAACTCGTACCCAAAACGCCGAAAGTTATCCAACATCGCGCGGCGCAAGACTTCAATCTTGCGCGCTTCGGATGGGAGTACGTCAGCAATATTCTCAGGAAGTAGCCAATTAGGCATAACAATCAAGCTTCAGAAAGGAGGAATCGTAGAGCGAGTAGCAGCATACCAAACACGATGGCGATCAGACCGAAAAATCGGATTTGACCATCTGTCAGATTTGCCAGCTGCAAAAAGGTTTGCCGCCAGCGCGCCGGAGAGAGAAATGGAAACATTCCCTCTAGCAGGCATAGCAAGCCCAGCGTGATCAGCAAAGTTGACGACACCAAGCAACCTTATTTACGAGCGCCGCCGGGTGCCTTGAAATACTTCAGGAACTCCGAATTAGGATCAATCACTAGCACATCGCTGCGAGTTTTAAAACTTTCGCGATAGGCTTCTAAGCTTCGTATGAATTTGTAGAATTCTTGATTCTGACCAAATGCTTGCGCATAAATGTGAGCTGCCTTGGCATCGCCCTCTCCTCGCACCGACTCAGCCTGTTTATAAGCTTCGGCAAGAATCACTATGCGCTGACGATCAGCATCTGCTCGTATTTTTTCAGATTCAGCAGAACCAGTCGATCGCAACTCATTAGCTACACGAGCACGCTCTGATTTCATCCGCTCATAGACTGAGTTGTTGATCTGCTCTACATAGTCCACACGCTTCAAGCGTACGTCAATAATCTCGCCACCGATCTGTTTAGCTTCTTCAGACACTTTAGTGCGAATGGCATCCATCACCTTGCCACGCTCACCAGAAATAACCTCGCGCACCGTGCGCTTGGTAATTTCATCATTCAGAGCTGCTTTAACGATCTGGGCCATACGATCTTGTGCACGACGCTCGTCACCACCAAAGCTGATGAAGTAGAGGCGTGGATCAACAATGCGCCATTTAACAAAGGCATCAACCAGAATATTTTTCTTTTCTGCAGTGATAAAACGATCAGGTTCGGGCGTATCCAACGTCAAAATACGCTTATCGAGGAAGATCACATTTTGAAATGGCGGTGGCAACTTAAAATGCAGGCCAGGTTCTTTGATGACTTGCTTAACTTCGCCGAGCGCAAACACGATAGCAAACTGCCGTTGATCCACAACGAATAGCGTGGACATAAAAATCGCTAGCGCAATTACGCTAGCAATGGCGGTTGAAATAATTCGGTTCATTAGCGTGACTCCCTGTCACGTGTGCTGCGATTCTCGCGGGCGCGTGGTTCGGGCACTCGCACGCCCTCAGTAGCAGGCACGGTCTCACTAAGCGGTGTAGCGGGTGCATGAACACCGGCCGCCGACTCAGCAGCAGTTTGAGCAATCAACTTGTCGAGCGGTAAATAAATCATGCTGTTACTAGACTTCGTGTCCACCATGACTTTGGTTGTGCTTGAAAAAATCTGCTGCATCGCTTCTATATACATACGATCGCGTGTGATGCCTGGAGCCTTTTGATATTCAGTCAGAATTTTAGAGAATCGAGCTGCTTCACCCTCGGCATTTGCAATGACACGTGAACGATAACCATCGGATTCTTGCAAAAGCCTTGATGCCGCACCGCGAGCTTTAGGCACTACATCGTTAGCGTAGGCTTGTCCTTCATTTTTTTGACGCTCGCGATCTTGACCAGCCTTAACCGCATCATCAAACGCTGCCTGCACTTGTTCAGGCGGCTGAACTGCTTGCATCGTGACGTTGGTAACTAACACACCAATCTTGTAGCGATCCAGTATGTGCTGCATCAAGGTACTCGTATCGAACGCTACTTTTTCGCGACCCTCATACAACACAAAATCCATTTTGCTTTTACCGACAATTTCACGAATGGCTGTCTCTGCAACTTCTTTGACGGTCTCTTCCTGATCGCGATTATTGAACACCCACTCCGATGCGTCTTTGAGTCGGTATTGAACAGCAAACTGAATATCAATGATGTTTTCATCATCAGTCAGCATTAAAGATTCGCGCGCTAACTTGTTACGCACATTGCTGCGATAACCAATCTCTACTGTTCGCACCTGAGATAAGTTCACTACTTCGTGTGCTTGAATCGGATACGGCCAGCGCCAGTTAAAACCAGGCTGAGTCGAATGACTGAATTTGCCAAAGGTCATCACAACGCCTGTTTGACCTTCTTGCACAATAAAAAAGCCACTAACCAACCAGAGGAAACCAATGACAACAGCGACGACACCCGCACTAATACCAGCGCCATGTCCATCGCTTGACCCGCCGCCTTCACCATCATCACGGCCGCCACCCTGGCCTCCGAAAAGTTTATTCAGACGTCTATTGAAGTCACGCCAGAGCTGATCAAGATCAGGCGGGCCATCGTTAGGCTTGCGACTGTTTTGACGAGAATCCTGGTCATTATTATCTTGGGAGCCACGACCCCATCGGGGGTCGTTTAAAGAAAAACTAAGACCGAATTTCTTTAAAAGAGATCCGAGCTTGCTGGGACGTTCCGAGTTGAGGTCTTTTTTCATCTTGAATGAAACGCTGATTCGATACCAACGGAAGTCGGCACCATCGTCAGTTGTGCAGTTAGGGAGTTATCTCGTCGCTGCGCTCGCTCAGCCTGGAATCATGGGGCGGGAAATGCCCTGGACTAGCGCCGCCTGCCTGCGCAAAGCCGGCAATTGCCTGCCTAAGCAAATCAATCCCTTCGCCAGTCTGGGCGCTGACAAAAACACGTCGAATTTTATCATATTCATCATGCTCTATCCCCGACTCCAAGCCGGCAACGTCGATCTTGTTCCAAACTAGGACTTGGGGAACATGATCCGCCCCAATTTCCTGCAATACAGCGTTCACTTGCTCGATCTGGTCATCTCTCACTGGACTCGCTGCATCCACCACATGCAATAGCAGATCAGCGTGAATGGTCTCATCCAACGTCGCGCGAAAGGCGGCGACTAATTGCGTTGGTAAATCACGAATAAACCCCACCGTATCCGAAATAACAACGTTGCCATATTCGCCAAGATGAATACGACGAGAGGTGGTATCAAGAGTCGCGAACAACTGGTCAGCGGCATAAACGCCAGCCTTAGTCATGTTATTAAAAAGAGTCGACTTGCCCGCATTGGTATAGCCCACCAGCGAGACAGAGAAGGTGCGGTTGCGTTCACGCGATCGGCGCTGGGTATTGCGCTGTCGCTGCAGCTTATCAAGCTTTGCTCGCAATGCCTTGACCCGCGCACCGATCAGTCGTCTATCCGTTTCCAGTTGAGTTTCACCCGGGCCGCGTAAACCGATACCGCCCTTTTGACGCTCCAAATGGGTCCAGCCTCGGATGAGTCGGGTAGCAAGGTGCTGCAGTTGGGCTAATTCGACTTGTACTTTACCTTCGTGGCTCTGGGCACGCTGAGCAAAGATATCAAGAATCAGACTGGTTCGATCGACAACACGAACCTTGAGATGGCGTTCGAGGTTGCGTTGCTGCGCAGGTGATAGCGCATGGTTGAAAATGGCAACCTCGGCTTCGAGATCATTAATGGTGTCGAGAACTTCGTCAGCCTTGCCTGATCCAAGAAACAATGCAGCATCAGGAGATGACCTTTTACCCGTTACGCTGGCAATCGGCTGGGCACCCGCCGTTTTTGACAACAATGCCAACTCTTCAAGACTGGAAACGAAATCAAGCTTGCCAAAATCAACGCCAACCAAAACAGCACGCATGTAATAAACCCTGACCAACCCGAGTAGGTTGAAATCTTACTCGGGAGCCTGTTCTGTATTGAGATTGACCGCGCGCGCTGGAACAACGGTGGAAATGGCGTGTTTGTAAACCATTTGGGTTACCGTGTTGCGCAGTAAAACAACGTACTGATCGAATGATTCGACGTGTCCCTGAAGTTTGATGCCATTCACTAAATAAATGGAAACAGGAACGTGTTCTTTTCGTAAGGCATTCAAGAAAGGATCCTGAAGCAGTTGCCCTTTGTTGCTCATGGAAGCTCCGTTTTATTGTTAAGTTATGCAAATGGGGGCGGGGCATAAAAGTACAAGCGCCCAAAATAACCGCTTCTCGCGAATGTAATCGATTTGCCCCACACTGGCAAACACAGTCGTCGAAAATTGATTTTATTCCTGTCTGGAAAAAGGGTTTTTGCCAGAACGGAATTCTATTCTTAATGGTGTACCGGTTAAAGAAAAACTATCTCGGAAATGTTTTTCTAGATAACGTTTATAACTGGAATCAATCGCCTCTAGCGCATTACCATGAATGACAATGATAGGCGGATTTTGCCCACCCTGATGGGCATATCTCAACTTAGGGCGAATCGATCCTTTACGACGGGGTTGTTGGTGATCCAGCGCTTCTTGTAATGCACGTGTTAATTGCGGTGTCGGTAGCTTTGCCATAGCGGCGGCGTAAGCCGCATCAATCGATTTCAACATCTGCATGATGCCAGTTGATTTCAATGCAGAAATATAATGAAATTTGGCGAACGTCAAAAACGTGAGCTTACGATCGATTTCACGTTTGATATGGTCGCGATGATCGGACGTTAGTCCATCCCATTTGTTGATACCAACGACCAATGCACGACCTGATTCAAGAATAAATCCTGCAATGTGTGCATCTTGTTCAGAAATATCCTGTTGCGCATCGAGCAAAAGTAAAACCACATTCGCTTCTGAAATTGATTGCAAAGTTTTGACTACGGAAAATTTTTCAATCGCTTCAAAAACTTTTCCTTTGCGTCGTATACCTGCCGTATCAATCAATGTGTAATGCTTACCGTTACGCTCAAACGGAATTTCAATCGAATCACGTGTCGTACCCGGCATATCGAATGCAATAACGCGCTCTTCACCCAACAAGGTATTCACCATGGTTGACTTACCGACATTAGGTCGACCAACAATAGCGATTTTTATACCTTTTAGCGGCGCTTCTTCGTTTTCTTCTTGAGGTTTACCTTCGATAGCTATATCAAGTGCCTGATCAACCAGATCCGTTACACCATCACCATGAGCGGCAGAAATGACGTAGGGGTCACCCAAACCAAGCTCATAAAAATCGGCCGTAACGGACGTATATTTCATGCCCTCAGATTTATTCACGACCAACATCACTTGCCGACCTGATTTACGTAAAAAGTCTGTAATCGTTTTGTCGTGGGGAGTTAAACCTTGCCGACCATCGACAATAAATATAACGACATCTGCTTCGACAATAGCTTGCCGAGTTTGCTTGGCCATCTCATGAACGATGCCTTCTTTAGCGACAGGCTCAAAACCTCCGGTATCGATCACCAAAAACGGACGCTCTCCAATACGGCCTTCACCATAGTGACGGTCTCTAGTCAAACCAGGCAAGTCAGCAACCAACGCATCGCGCGAGCGCGTGAGTCGATTGAATAAAGTGGATTTGCCGACGTTAGGTCGGCCGATGAGTGCAATGACGGGCTTCATGAAATATCTCTGGAAAGCAAACGACTTTCCTGCAGGCGCGAGAAATTGAGGCGCAGTCGGAACTTAATCCGACGCAATCGCCATCAATTTTCCATCTTGGGTTTGAACGATGAGATTAGGTCCTGCTACCACAGGAGTCGCGCGAATCGCACTGCCATCGGTAGCAATACGTGCCAGCAGCGCTCCCTCTTCGCGAGAGAAAAAATGCAGCTGACCCTGACGATCGCCAACGGCAATAGCACGGCCAAAAGAAACCGGCGCCGACAAACCACGCCAACTCAAACTGGTATTACGCCAAACACTGCTACCCGTCTCGCGAGCGAATGCCTGCAGGTTGCCTTTTTCATCGGCAGTAAAAACATAGCGTTGATCAATACCGGGCCCAACCGCGGCTGATAACTCTCGCGCCCAACGCATTGTTCCGTTACCGATGTCGACGCAGGCAATCCTTCCTTGATAAGAGCTGGCACAAATGTCACGACCTAGCAAAACTGGCTCGCCGGATACATCTGATACACGCTCAAGTTCAGTCGCCCCTTTAGGTTCAGCAATCGCAGCCTCCCAGCGCGGTGCTCCGGTAAGAACGGATAAGGCAATCATGCGACCTGCCGGCAAACCTACATATGCCAAACCATCGAAAACAATAATACCCGGTGCTGATCGCAAAGCTAAGGGCGGCGCAGTGCGTTGCAAGTACCAGCGACGTGTTCCTGATTCGGCATCGAGCGCAACAATTCGATTGTCAACACTTCGTACAACTACCGTGCCACTACCTACGGCTGGCACCGATAAAATCTCTGTCGATGCTTGGAATTTCCAGCGCGTCTGTCCATTCGAAGCGTCTAGCGCTAATACTGTTCCATCAGAGCCCGTGACAACGACCGTACCCGCATCTGCCCCAACACCAGAACTGAGTGTCTTACCTGTCTTAATTTTCCAGACGATATTGCCGTTCGAGGCATCGATACACACGACTTCACCGGACTGATTAGCAGCGTAGAGTCGACCATTACTAAAAACCGGCTTCAGATGATAATCACCAGCCTTACCAATGTTTACCGACCACATAGTTCGAACTGCCATCGTCGGCTTAAAGCTAACCAGATCAGCAGGCGAATTTTTTGGCTTGGCCGCAAAAGGATTCAGAGAAGAGCAACCGGCAACTAACAGCGCCGCTGCTACAACAACAAACTTGGAATGTCGCATGATCACCCCGCTTAGCTCGCAGACGTAGCGTTGCCGCCTAGCGCGTCTAACTTAAGCTGTATCAATTGTCGCGCAGGATTTTTAATTTCAGTTTTTTCAAGCGCAGTTTTAAAAGCTTTGCGAGCTTCATCAAGCTTATTTTGTGCAAATAAAAGATCGCCACGACGGTCTGCTACTAATGCCGCAAATTGCTCAGGAAATTCTGCAGACAAAATCTTTAAACCTTCGTCGTAGGCTTTTTCATCGAGCAGTAGACCAGCAAGACGAATACGAGCGATTGCTTTAAATTCTTCAGTGTATCCGTGATCAACAATCCACTGTAAATCAGCCTTAGCTGACTTGCTATCGTTTGCATCAAACGAAGCTTTCGCTGCCAACAGCAAACCCATTTGCGCGTACGGCGAGCCACTAAATCTTTCTTTGATATCTGCCGTCGCCCTGGCTAGTTTGGCCTGATCTTTAGCCTCAGCTGCCTTGACGATTTCTTCGTACAGCATCACACCCTTAGAAGACTGATCTCGCTGATAATATTTCCAGCCAGACCACGCAGCGAATGCCACTAGTACGGCGGTCACGAACCAAGTAACCAAATTTCCAGATTGATTCCACCACGCTTTGAGCGTAGCTATTTGTTCTTGTTCTTCGAGATCGTATGCCATGATAATTTTAATGATGGGTATGAATTTGTCCCGCATGCAAATGCACGTGGTTGTGATCGTCTTGGCCAGTCATGTGATCAATTAAATGATCGACTACGTTAGCCAACTCTATGCTTTGCTGGTTTTTTTGCAGATCGGTTTCGCGCAAATACTTGATTGTTGCGGCGCCGAGCTCGATTTCATCGTCGCCAAGGATAACGGCATAGGCAGCACCGCTGCTGTCGGCGCGTTTCATTTGCGATTTGAAGCTTCCCAGACTGCCAGCCGAGGTGCAATGTAGCACAACATCGAAGCCTGCATCCCGCAACCGCTCACCTAAAGTGAAGGCTTGGGTTTGAGCCGCCTCGCCCTGATGTACCAGATAAATATCGCATTGGCTAACTGAGACGGTCTCGGAACTGGCCTTCATGAGCTCGAGCAAGCGCTCGACACCCATCGCAAAACCCACGGCTGGTGTGGGTTTGCCGCCAAAAATTTCTACCAAAGGGTCGTAGCGCCCGCCGCCACAGACCGTGCCCTGAGAGCCTAACTGATCCGTAATCCACTCAAAAACAGTGCGATTGTAGTAATCCATGCCGCGCACCAAACGCGGATTGATGGTGAAGGGAATGCTGTTATTTCGAAGAAGTTGTTGTACTCCTTCAAAATGCGCTCGCGATTCATCTCCAAGGTGATCAAGTAACTTAGGCGCTTGATTTACTAAATCCTGCATCGCGGGGTTCTTGGTATCGAGAATACGCAAAGGATTGCTATTGAGTCGGCGCAGTGCATCTGCATCCAGCTGATCTTTATGCTGCTCGAAGTAAGCAATTAAATCGTCTCTATGACGTTGACGCTCTTGGGCATCACCGATTGAGTTGATTTCAAGTCGAATGTCGGTCAAACCCAAATCATCCCAGAGTCGCTGACACAGCATGATGAGCTCAGCATCGATATCGGGACCATCAAAACCCACCGCTTCTGCGCCTACTTGATGAAATTGACGATAACGTCCTCGTTGTGGGCGCTCATGTCTGAACATCGGGCCGCTATACCAAAGTCGCTTGGGACCATCGTAAGTTAGGTTGTGTTCAAGCACAGCCCGCACCACGCCTGCGGTACATTCTGGACGCAAAGTGAGTTCATCACCATTCATGCTATCGGTAAATGAGTACATCTCTTTTTCAACAATATCTGTCACCGTGCCTAATCCGCGTGCAAATAACGAAGTAGGTTCAACAATCGGCGTACGAATTTGTTGATAGCCGTAACTCTTCAATACCGATTGAACAGTATTTTCAAACAACTCCCACACGGCTGCATCCACCGGTAGAACGTCATTCATCCCCTTCACTCCGAGGATTTTTTCACTTTTTTTAGTCTCAGCCATATCGATTTTTCACATAGTCCAGCACAATCGCCTGAAATTCTTCGGCAATATGATCGCCGCGTAACGTCACTGTTTTTTCACCATCTACAAATACTGGCGCGGCCGGCGATTCACCTGTACCAGGCAAGCTAATACCAATGTTGGCATGCTTAGATTCGCCAGGGCCATTGACGATACAACCCATCACCGCCACATTCATCGCTTCCACACCCGGATACGTGCCCTTCCAAACCGGCATTTGATCACGCAGGTACGTTTGAATACGATCAGCTAATTCTTGAAATACTGTAGAGGTCGTTCGGCCGCAACCCGGGCACGCAATCACCATCGGTGTGAATTTGCGCAAACCCATGGTTTGAAGAATTTCCTGTCCGACGATCACTTCACGCGTGCGATCACCACCGGGTTCAGGCGTCAAAGAAATACGTATGGTGTCGCCTATACCTTCTTGCAGTAACACCGATAACGCGGCGGTTGAAGCGACGATACCTTTGCTACCCATGCCTGCTTCGGTTAAACCCAAATGCAAGGGGTAATCGCAGCGACGCGCAAGCTCACGGTAAACAGCAATCAAATCCTGCACACCGGAGACTTTACAAGAGAGGATAATTTTATCGCCAGCTAAACCTAGCTCTTCTGCTCTGTGTGCATTTTCTAAAGCAGAGACGACTAAGGCCTCATACATCACGGCCTGCGATGTCCAAGGGTCAGTGCGTTTGGCATTTTCATCCATCACACGTGCAAGAAGCGCTTGATCAAGACTCCCCCAGTTAACGCCAATACGCACTGGCTTTTGATGTTTACAGGCGACTTCAATCATCTGCGCAAACTGCGTATCGCGTTTGGCTCCGTGACCTACGTTGCCGGGATTAATCCGATACTTAGATAAAGCATCCGCACATGCAGGATATTGTGTGAGTAGTTGATGACCGTTGTAATGAAAATCCCCCACCAAAGGAACATCAATATCCATTCGATCGAGCTGCTCTCGAATCGCAGGAACAGCGGCCGCAGCTTCGGGTGAATTAACAGTGATACGAACCACCTCGGATCCGGCACGCGCAAGTTCCTTAATTTGTATTGCAGTCGCAATCACATCGGCAGTATCGGTGTTGGTCATGGATTGAACCATGATGGGTGCATCACCACCGACCATAACTTCGCGTGATCCATGGCTAATGCGAACGCAACGAGTTCTATGCCCTACGCTGGATCCGGAAGGAATGGGAGAATCCGATTTAGAAGAATTCATCGTGACCTCACTTGAGATTAAGCTTGGATACATTATCGTGCGCTACGGCCTTCAGATTTAGCACTTGGCCACGCAGCTTCGCCTGAACTCCCGATACATTACCTATAATCAGAACAACAGGCTCGTTGATCTCAAACAGTTCTTTGCTACCTGCTTTCATCAGACGAGAAACTAATTTTGTGCCGCTCGTCGTTGTTATCTCAACCCACGCGTCTTGAACTACAACGACTTCTAAAGATTTCAAAGGATCGGCGACGGGAACGGGGGGGCCGGAAATGGTTTCAGAAACCACCAACGATATTTTTTTCTCTAACTGCTGTTCTTCCAATACGGCCGAACTTAATACTGAAGGCCACGTCAATTCAGGCAACAGGTCATCAAACAAGGCCGTCGATAACCAGGAGGGGCGATAACCTTGGTAAACTAAAACAGCTAAGCAGACGGCCACAACAAATAACAGAGCGATTTTTTTTGTCCAGGCGGCTCTTCTCGACGAAGACGAAGGGGGGCGTCCCGGAAAACCGTTCATAGGCAGAGGCCGCCTTAACAACATGTGGCCATGCGCTGGATTGGGCTCGTTCACCATCATCTCTAAAAGAGGCTCTGGATCCAACCCCATCAATTTGGCATACGAGCGAACAAAACCTCGAACGCTCGACATGCCTGGCAATGCATCAAAATCATTAGCTTCAAGCGCAACAACCTGCCGTGATGTAAGTTTAAGTCTTTCTGCTGCTTCTTCTACAGACCATCGTAACTCTTCTCTCTTTGCTGCTAGCACAGGTCCTGGAAGTGTTGCGAGTAAAGACTTCGCATAAACCACCGCTACAGCAGAGTCGACCGACAGTGATTCCTCAACCGAGCTATTCAGCGCTTCGATGGTAGGTAAATTTTCTAATTCTTTATTACTCATCGACGAGACCAAGGGATGATTTACCCGACACTAAAGCATCCGGGAAACGCTTGCGCCACTGCCTTGCAATACTTTCTTCGCCGAGCTTATCGCCTAACTGACGCTCAATCGCCATAGCGATAGAAAAATCTTCGGGTATCGCTCGTCCACTAGAAATAACAGTTAGTAAATGGCGTTTTGCGCGTTTCAAGTCATGCGCTTCGAAAGCTAATTTGCCAAGACTGGAATGCGCACCCATCTGTTCTGGATCAGCCTGTAACGCGCGCAGAAAGTAATCTTCAGCTTGCGACCGGCGCCCCAGTTTCATACTGCAACGACCTGCATTCATCATAGCTTTGACAGGTGACTGATAGGCTTTGCTAGCCAATGCTCGATCAAACAGCGGCAATGCTCGCTCTGCTTGTCCGGTCTCGCACAGAAACCATCCCATATTGTTTAGAAGATTGGGATTGTCCGGCTCGATCTGAAGCGCCTGCTGCAAATTTTTAGAGGCCGCCTCGGGGTCACCTAGCTGCATGAATACCAGTCCACGCAAACCAAGTACATCCGCCTTGCGTTCACCGATTTGTAAAGCCTGATCTAACTCAGAAAGAGCAGTGGCATATTGACCCTCACTATAATAAGCCGTGGCGAGTTGCATACGTATTTCCGCGCGACGCTCTAACTCAACACGGTTACCCGAAGAAAGGGCAGTATTAGTCGCTATAGGTGCACATGCTCCTACAGCCAGACAACAAACAATAACAAGGCATTTACGCATCACCCGCCAATCTCCACAATTCGACCAAAATCTTTACCATATTTTTTTTTATACTCCGCGAGCATTTGAGTGCGTTCTTGTAGGCGCGTGCGATCTTGAACCTCACCAGCCAGCTGCCCACAAGCAGCGTCGATATCGTCACCGCGAGTCCTTCTTATGGTGGTGACGATTCCTGCATCCATGAGTACCTGAGCGAACGCTTTGATGCGTGGGTTAGCGGAACGCTTGAGACCCGACTCAGGAAAAGGATAAACGGAATTAAATTAAATTTGCACGGGACATCTCGCACAAGAGCAATCAACTCTCTTGCGTGAGCATCGCTATCATTTACGCCATCTAACATGCAATACTCAAACGTGATGAAATCTCTGGGCGCAAACTCAAGATAGCGCTGACAAGCGCGCATTAATTCAGCCAGCGGATATTTTTTATTCAGAGGTACCAGATCATCACGCAGTGTATCGTTCGGGGCGTGCAGCGATACTGCTAATGCAACGGGACAATCCTGAGACAGCTTATCCATCATGGGTACCACACCGCTGGTCGATAAAGTGACTCGTCGACGAGACAATCCATACGAATGATCATCTAACATCAACCTAAGCGCTGATACGGTAGGCCCATAATTCAATAAGGGCTCTCCCATACCCATCATTACGACATTAGTAATTTGCCGTTCGCCTTTGGGACCCGCAGGGATTGATTGACTGCGCCTCAACATAAATTCTGCGGTCCACAATTGGCCGATAATTTCACCAACCGCGAGGTTACGCGAAAAGCCTTGTTTACCTGTCGAGCAAAAGCGACAATTTACCGCGCAACCCGCCTGTGTTGATACGCATAAGGTGCCTCGTCCATCTTCGGGAATGAAAACAGTTTCAACAGCATCACCCATACCCATATCAAATAACCACTTGCGGGTGCCGTCTGTGGATAGATGATCTGCCATGATAGGTGGCGCAGAAACGCAGGCGCGACCATGCAATTTTTCTCGCAAGGACTTGGCGAGATCAGTCATTGCATCGAACTCGCTCTCACCAAACTGATGGATCCAGCGCTGCAGCTGGCGCGCACGAAAAGGCTTTTCGCCTAGCTCGTTGCACCACTGCGTTAGCGCTGAGGGCTCTAAATCAAGCAGATTGGTGATTGCCGTCATAAATTTTCCGACATACCACGCTTGATGGCGGCTGTGGAGGCCGCCCTTCTTAGCGAGAGTAAACGTTCAGGGTTGGAAAGAAATAACTGATTTCTACGCTGGCTGTTTCAGCGGCATCTGAGCCATGAACTGCATTGGCATCAATCGAATCAGCGAAGTCAGCGCGAATCGTGCCTTTATCCGCTTTCTTAGGATCCGTTGCACCCATCAGGTCACGGTTTTTTTGAATGGCATTTGAGCCTTCCAGCACTTGAACCATAACTGGACCGGAGATCATGAAATCCACCAGATCGTTGAAAAATGGACGCTCGCGGTGAACTGCATAAAATCCCTCAGCTTCAGCACGGGAGAGTTGAGTCATGCGCGAAGCGACGATTTTTAGTCCTGCGCCTTCAAATCGCGAATAGATCTGTCCGATCACATTTTTTGCCACGGCGTCTGGTTTAATGATCGACAGGGTACGCTCGGTTGCCATCTGTAAAAACTCCAATAAAAATAAAGGGTTAAGAAAAAATTCAGGAATTCTGATTAACCCTTAATTTTACCATGGAAGAAGGTAGTATTCGTTGAACTACGGATACGCCTATCTAATCACAATTGGCAATCTAGGCTAGAATCTCCCGACCAAAATTAGATATATTATAATTTTGGCAGCAGACGGACCCTCCTTCTGCAGCAAGTAACCTCTCTTCATTAAGGAGTCTTCATGGACCAGCAACTTCAAGGTATGTTCGGAGCATCAAGCGATATGCTCGCCGTTCGCCACCGCGTGCTTCGAAACACTTACTGGCTGCTAGCACTCTCGATGATCCCGACCGTCATTGGTGCCTGGCTCGGCTTGCAACTACATTTTTCGCTGTTCGCGGGTAGCCCGATGATCAGCTTTATCGCATTTCTGGCAATCGCTTTTGGCTTTTTCTACGCGATTGAAAAAACTAAAGATTCAGCCACTGGCATCGCCGTGCTACTCGGCTTTACCTTTTTCATGGGCTTGATGCTATCGAGAATGCTGGAGCAGATTTTGCATTTTTCGAACGGCAGCTCACTAATCATGACGGCTTTTGGCGGCACCGCCATTATCTTTGCTGTAATGGCAAGCATCGCCACCACCAGCAAACGTGATTTTTCAGGTATGGGTAGTTGGTTGTTTGCTGGCGTGATCGTTATTTTGCTCGCAGGTATTGCCAACATCTTCTTGCAAATGCCGTTGATTCAAGTTGTTATCTCTGCGATTGCCATAGCTATCTTTTCTGCCTACATCTTGGTTGATGTGCAGCGCATTATTAACGGCGGCGAAACCAACTACATCACAGCCACTCTCGCCATTTACCTCGACATCTACAATATTTTTGTGAACCTGCTTTCACTGTTGGGTATTTTGGGTGGCGAACGCGACTAATTAGCTCTTGAATACAGACTCACTCGTTTGTCTGTATTGAATTTGAAAGCGCCGACCTGAGGTCGGCGTTTTTTTTCGGGCTGCTTACGAATTAGCGAAGCCTATCAAATACCGCTATTGATTCAACGTGAGCCGTATGCGGAAACATATTCACAACACCTGCTTGAGACAGATGATACGCGCCACTATGGACCAGTTCGGCTGCATCACGTGCCAGCGTCGCCGGATTACATGAAACATAAACGATGCGCTGCGGCAGCTGGTCGGGATCCGTTTTCAGCATGCTCACTAAGGCCTTGCACACTTCCATCGCCCCTTCGCGCGGCGGATCGATTAGCATACGCTCAAAATGACCTAAGGCTTTGATATCATCGACCGTAATCTCAAATAAATTTCGACTTAAAAACTGAGTCTTATGATCCAGCCCATTAATCTTTGAATTGTTCTGAGCGCGCTCGGTGAGTGTCTCGCTACCCTCGATGCCCACCACTTCTCTGGCCTTGGTCGCTAACGGTAATGTGAAATTACCAAGTCCACAAAATAAATCGGCAACACGATCATTCGGCTGCACATCTAAAAGCCGTAATGCGCGATCAACTAAAACGCGATTAATCTGATGATTGACTTGCGTAAAATCGGTAGGCTTAAACGGCATACGAATACCAAACTCAGGAAGTAAATACTGCAGCTCAGCACTTAAAGGATAAAAAGGCACTGCCGTATCAGGACCTTTTGACTGCAACCACCACTGGACCTTCCATTGATCTGCGAATTCTCTGAACTGATCACAATCACTCTCACTCGGTGGATCAAGCACTCGCAAAACCATCGCAACCATCATGCCGGATTCATTCTCACCGACAGCCAGTTCGATTTGCGGTAAACGATCGCGAATGGATAATCTCTCGATCAACGCGCGCAAAGGAACAAGCATTTCCGAAATTTTGGAAGGCAGCACCTGACAGCTTTTCATATCGGCGACAAAACTCGATCGGCGCTCATGAAAGCCGACTAATATCCCGCCTTTTTTTGCGACATAGCGCACAGAAAGTCGCGCTCGAAAACGATAACCCCAGCTCGGACCTTGCACTGGCCTTAACATAGTCTCAGCGTGAACCTTACCAATGTGATGGAAATTATCTTCCAACACTCTTTGCTTAATCGCGACTTGCGCTGAGGCTTCTACGTGCTGCATAGCGCAACCACCGCAGATACCAAAATACTGGCATTTAGGGCTCACTCGCATCGATGATTCATGCAAGAGCTCGGTCATATCAGCGATTTCCCATTTAGGTTTACGTCGATACGACTTGAATCTCACACGCTCCCCGGGAAGTGCGCCTTCGACAAAAATGACTTTGCCTGGACTGCCATCTTCGTTGGCGAGGTGACCGACGCCACGCGCTTCCATATCAAGCGATTCAATCTTCAGGATGTCATCCATAGGGTAATGTTTTATGCGTTGTATAAGCATTGACAGGCCAACGAAAGCGGCCAGAGGGATCAAGAACTTAACGTACAGCGATGAATTGTAACGTCTCTGACTACATTATCGATTTGCAGCCGGTGGCCAAGCAGCGAGATACTCTTTCCAATGCGCCGCATCGACCTCAGTGAGTGAATGACGAACGAGATCCAGCTCAGCATCAAAAGCCGCTCGCGTTAGTTGGCCGCGCATGAGTTGATAGCGACAATAAACGAGGTAGGTATTAACGACATCGGTTTCACAGTAATCGCGAATTTCAGCTAATCGACCTTCTTGATACAGAGTCCAAACTTGCGAGCCATCAACCCCCATTTTTCCAGGAAAACCGCAGAGCTTGGCCAGATCATCTAAGGGTGCATTGGCGCGCCCTGTATACATCGCCAAGTGATCCATTAAATCCAAATGACGCGTGTGATAGCGGGAAAGATAATTATTCCATTTGAAATCACGATCTTCCTCGCCCTGCTCCCAGAAACGCGCCGCTGTTACTCCGTTAATCAGCGCACGGTAATTCAATACGGGTAAATCAAAACCACCCCCATTCCATGACACGAGTTGTGGTGTGTAGCGATCAACTACTTTGTAGAAATCATGTATTAGTTTTTCTTCGCTGTCGTCCAGCGATCCTAACGAGCGCACGCGAAAGCCTTCGTTATCGCGAAACACGCAAGAAATAGCTGCCACTCGATGCAGGTGATGCTGCAAAAAATCAGAGCCTGTTTTTTCTCTGCGTGCAGCGAATGCCAGAGCAGCCACCTCGGCATCCGTGCTATCAGAATCATGACCATTCAGTGCTCGTAAGCCCTGCACATCGGGAATGGTCTCAATGTCGAATACAAGTACAGGTATCACAGCACGACACTCCGACAAATAGTTAATACTTTGATTGACGACTGTTCTGGCAAGTCAATATGAAAAGCGCTCATTTAGCGACCGGGTAACATACCTACGGGGTCAACTGGCTTACCCATCTGACGAACTTCAAAGTGCAACTTCACAGTATCAGTATCCGAGTCACCCATCTCGGCAATCTTTTGGCCCCGCGTCACTGTTTGTCCTTCTTTTACCAAGATACTTTTATTGTGTGCATAGGCTGTCACTAAGCCATCGTTATGATCAAGTATCACCAAGTTGCCATAGCCACGCATATTTTTTGCGTAGAGCACCGTGCCATCGCCAGCGGATACGATGGACTGCCCCAGTTGACCCGCAATATCAATCCCCTTTCGGGTCGGATCAAACGTACTGATAATTTTCCCCTCTGCGGGCCAACTAAATTTAGTAGCTGCAGTTATATTTTCTGCCGGCTTACGCGGCGCCTCTAATGAACGTGCTGGCGCTGGTGGCGGGGCCGCTTCGCCACGCTGCATGTTTGCCCAAATTTGATCTGAGTAGGCTAACTTATTACCCAATGGGAGTGACTTTAATAAAGGAATCGCTGGCGCTGGACGCGCATCTAATGGCTTGATCTCAATCCGATCACTAGGCACTGCAGACAACTGCGCGCCATCCAGTGGAACTACGCGTAACACCTGACCAACTTTAATATCGTTGGGATTCGCAAGACTATTCCAGTCAACGATGTCGCGCCAATTTTGATTAAATTGGAGCGCGATCTTCATCAGGCTATCGCCTTTTTTTACGGTATAAAATCCAGGGGCATCGACGACTTTCAGCTCTGCTGATTTTGTTTTTTGCGCTGTCTTGTCGCGCGATTCAGTTCTATCGTCAATCGGTGCATTCGAGGCTAACTCAGTGCACCCAGTGATTAACGTAATCAATACGCTAATCAGTAATTTTCCTTTGTGGTGGCTAATCATTGTCTCGTCATCCTAATGAAGCATCTGCTCAACCAAACGTACCGGGTCTAAGCGGAACAAAATGACAGCGCTCAAGCGTCTCGGTAGTCCATTCATTTCTACGAACGCGACGAATCAACCGCAACTCTTGATTTTTTGTGCCTACGGGCGCTGCCAACCTACCGCCTATGGCCATCTGATCCAATAGTGCCTGAGGTACCTCCATGCCCGCCGCAGCCAGAATAATGCCATCGAACGAACCAACCTGTGGCAAGCCCAACATCCCATCGCCATAATGCAGGCGGAGATTAGGAATAAGTAATGATCGTAGATTATTTCGCGCTTGTTCATGCAGTGGACGAATTCGTTCTATCGAATACACCTGCTCCGCCACCTGCGCCAACACAGCCGCTTGATAACCACAGCCCGTACCAATCTCTAAAATGCGCGACATTTTTCCTTCAATGCCATCACGTAGTACTTCGATCATGCGTGCAACGATGTATGGCTGCGATATCGTCTGATGATAGCCAATCGGTAAGGATGCATCGATGTAGGCCTGACTTGCCAAGCCAGGCTCGATAAACATATGGCGAGGTACTGCCTCCATTGCCGCGAGTACCTTCGCATCGTTGATACCTTGCTGCGCCAGTCGTTGAATCATTGCCTTGCGAACCGCATCAGATACCAGCGGCGAATTAGTCGATCTCGGTTGAATGACAGTCGGCGTCAGCTTAGTCACTGGAGGTGCGTTTAGCGGTCGTGCTGATGGGTAGAGTGATGTGACAACTTTGGATTCAGGCGCATGCTTAGCCGCATTGCGAGTTGCTGTTTGCAAGCTATTTAAACGGGGTGCGGTTGAGGATCGTTTTCGGTCAGCCGAACCAGTGACCAAGTCCAGCGTTAAAGGAAAACGCTTTTTAGGAGGCTCTTGGCCCTTACTCATACGAGTGCCTGCCTTAATCGTTCAAGTTGACCAGCGTGAGTCAAGTCTATTTGCAAGGGCGTCACTGAAATGCAACCGTTAGCGGTCGCGTGAAAATCGGTACCGTCACCCGCATCTTTTGCTTTACCCGGTGGCCCTATCCAAAAAATCTCATTGCCATGGGGATCAAGTGTTTTGATAACCGCTTCCGATTCGTGGCGTTTACCTAGTCGAGTTGGTACCACTCGCTGTAAGTCTTCGTAGGGCAAATTCGGAATGTTTACATTCAAAAGGATAGGACGATCTAACTGATCCAGCCTACGCATCACAAAATCTTTGGCCGCACGTGCAGCCGCATCCAAATTGCCCCATCCGTGGTCCACTTGAGAAAAAGCAATGGCAGGAATGCCAAATAAGAAACCTTCGGTGGCGGCAGCAACGGTTCCAGAATACAAGGTGTCATCGCCCATGTTCTGTCCCTGATTGATACCTGAGACCACCATGTCGGGCTTTTCTTCCAGCATTCCCGTCAAGGCGATATGAACACAGTCACTTGGTGTACCATTAATTGAGTAATAGCCATTGGTAGCCCGCATAACGCGCAAGGGTCGGTCTAGGGTCAGGGAGTTCGACGAACCGGAGCGATTACTATCAGGAGCCACCACCACAATTTCAGCAATGGTAGCGAGTTGATCGGCCAGTGCATTAATGCCTGGAGCCAAATAGCCGTCGTCATTACTGATAAGGATTTTCATGAATGAGATTTTACCCGATCACAGGACTTCAAATTCTTAGCTTAGCGAGTACTAAATCGACATGCTTTAGTTAGACAAATTGTGTAGTAATTTTCCAGCAGTCCTCACCAAAATTTCCGGGAGATCGCAAATACTTTGCCTTATTCTCGTTCCACCCTTTGATCAGCTGTGGACACAATTCCAGTAACTAGGTTATGCAAGTATTAAATTTCTGTTTCGGCTGAAATAGGACTACCACTCAGAAACTGCTGAACCGTGGCTATCTCTCGGGTACGCCTAAATGGTGGAAGACTTTGCCAAATTCGCCGGCCATACGGCTTGGATATAAGTCTCGGATCACAAATCATCAATACTCCACGATCATTTTCATCACGTATTAAGCGACCAGCGCCTTGTTTTAAATTGATGATCGCTTCCGGTAGCTGATGATTCATAAAACCATTCAGGCCGCGTTTTTCCATTTCAGCGATGCGTGCTGCAAGCACCGGATCATCCGGCGGCGCGAACGGTAACTTGTCAATAATCACCACGGACAAAGCATCACCGCGCACATCGACACCTTCCCAAAAACTCTGGCTTCCCACTAGCACAGCATTACCTGATGCGCGAAATTGTGAAAGCAACTCAGTACGACCCAACTCGCCCTGAACTAATAGCGGCCAGTTATATTTTTTCTGCTCAAAAATTTCACGCAAACGCTCAGCTACACGCTTGACTGCTCTTAGCGTCGTACACAATATAAAAGCGCGACCACCTGCGGCCTCAATCACAGGCAACGCGATATCCACCACCGCATCGGTATACCCTGGAGAATTAGGTGGCGGAAGATGTGCAGGGACATACAGTAGCGCCTGATTAGCGTAGTCAAACGGGCTCGGCCAAGATTTGGCCGGTTCGTCACTCAAACCCAGCTGATCGGTGTAATGGGAGAAATCATTCTTCACCGCCAGGGTGGCCGACGTGAATATCCATGCACGTGGTGGTCCTTCACGTTGCTTACTAAAAATCGGCGCAATCGAGAGCGGCGTTTGATGCAACTGCAACGCTTGCGAGAAAGCCTCCACCCACAACACCTTGGCAGCATGCTCATCAGCTAAAGCTATATGATTCCAGGCTTCCAGCTGCGCAGCGAGTTCAACGGTGCGCACACGACACTGCTCTATCGTCTCGGCTCTTTCTGCCTGCGAAGACAACACTTCAGCCAACTGCTTGAGCATAGACTTCAGGTGCTCGAGCGCTGGGAAAAATGGGCTGCTTTGCGCAATCTGTTCTAG
>Ga0114959_10001336_pt1 | contig 21742 bp, 15 predicted proteins | sample C_130625_EF_Meta_FD_87317 | JGI IMG/M metagenome (GOLD analysis project Ga0114959, IMG submission 87317) | Freshwater microbial communities from Lake Croche, Canada to study carbon cycling - C_130625_EF_MetaG | ecosystem: Environmental > Aquatic > Freshwater > Lake | place: Lake Croche, Canada... | reverse complement strand
AGTTCAGAAACCATATTTTCTATATTATGTCACAATTTAAAAAACCTCTTATAAAACTCCTATTATAAAGGATTAATTTGGTTTAGTACACAAGTACTAACAAAAAAAGAGAAGGTCACAAAACCTTCCCTTTTATCTATAAATTATAAAAACCATGATTTACCGAACATCGAAAAACCAACATCGAACTATTTAATAATACTTTTCTTCCATTAAATAATTCTTCACGTAATCCAAAACGCCTTCCTCCAAGGTATGAAATGGACGTTCATAACCAATAGATTTAAGTTTTGACATATTGGCTTCGGTGAAATATTGGTATTTATCTCTAATATCTTTGGGCGTGTCTACAAATGAGATAACTTCCTCGTTTCCAAGCGATTTGAAAGTATTTTTTACCAAATCCATAAAAGTTCTTGCCTTGCCCGATCCTAAATTATAAATGCCCGAATTTCTGCGGTGGTGCATCAGGAACATACAAACTTCCACAACATCTTTTACATAGACAAAATCTCGCATTTGTTCACCATCCTTAAAATCTGGATTGTGCGAACGGAATAATTTCATGCCTCCCGTGTTTTTTATTTGGTTAAAAGTATGCCAAATTACGGAGGCCATGCGCCCTTTGTGAAATTCATTGGGTCCATAAACGTTAAAGAATTTCAAACCTGCCCAAAAGAAAGGCTGTTCTTCTTGTTTTAGGGCCCAAATATCAAAATCATTTTTTGAATCTCCGTAAGGATTTAAAGGTTTCAATTGTGGAATCAAAGCCTCATTATCATCGTAACCCATTTCGCCTAAGCCATAAGTAGCCGCCGAGGAAGCATAAACCAAAGGAATTTGGTAATCGTGGCATTTTTTCCAGATTTTTTTCGAGTAATTGAGATTTAGTTTATTGAAAATTTCAACATCAAATTCGGTCGTATCTGTTCTTGCTCCGATATGAAAACAGAATTCAACTTCTTGATAATTAGCATCTAACCACTCAAAGAAGTCTTCTCTTTCAACGCTTTCTTGGATTTTCTTGCCGAAAAGGTTTTTATTTTTCTGTTCGTCGGAAAAATCGTCAACGGCAATAATATAGTTAAAATTGTCTTGATTTAAACGTTGAATCAAGCAACTTCCAATAAAACCAGTGGCACCCGTAACTATAATCATAAAGATTGGAGTAAAATTGTATTTATGCGTGTTAGGTATTTGTAATAACCTTCAAAATTATCATTAAGTTTTGACTAAAACTATACATTAAAATTTGAAAAAATATAAATTATCCAAGAAATCATGCGTTTATATGCACCTAAAAATGAAAATTTCTCTTTCAAGGACAATAAATTAAAAGAATGGTTTGTTTTAGTTCAAATCCAAATGAGGTGATTTTGTGGTTGATGAATTTATTATTTTTTTGAGAATTGAAAAGATTGTAATTTTGTAAATGATTAGGATTTCAATTTTTAGATTTCTTAAATCTTGTTAATTTTATGGATTTTGTTGCTAATGTTTTCCCAACAGAATCCCCACAATTTAAACACTGAAAACAATGGTACACGTAAGTCGTAAAGAACATTTCAACGCCGCTCATCGGCTCTATAATCCAAATTGGACTGAGGAAAAAAATCAAGAAATTTTTGGCCCCTGCTCCAATATTAACTGGCATGGGCATAATTTTGAACTCATCGTTACCGTAAAAGGGAATCCTGACCCCGATACTGGCTTTGTCATTGACCTAAAAGTTTTAGGGGATATTATCAAGCAAGAAATTATTGATAAGGTTGACCATAAAAACCTGAATCTCGACGTGGATTTTATGCAAGGGAAAATGGCAAGTTGCGAGATTTTTGTGATGGAAATCTGGAAAATTCTTGCGCCACAAGTTTTTCAGGCATCAAAAACGGCCAAATTGCACAGTTTACAATTATTTGAAACACAGAAAAATTTTGTCGAATACTTTGGGGAATAATAGACCCTAACCCCCAACGGGGGAATTCTCATCCGAACCATTTAATTACATTTTAATTCCCCCATCGGGGGTTAGGGGGCTATGAAATACTATATCATTGCAGGGGAACGATCGGGCGATTTGCACGGCTCAAATTTGATAAAGGGAATTCGTAAATACGATTCCGATGCGCTGGTACGTGCTTGGGGAGGTGATATGATGCAAGCAGCTGGGGCAGAAATAGTAAAGCATTACCGTGACTTGGCATTTATGGGTTTTTTTGAGGTGGTAAAAAACCTTCCTAGGATTTTTTCTTTCCTTTCATATTGTAAAAAAGACATAAAAAACTTCCGTCCCGATGTTGTTATTTTGATTGATTATGCTGGTTTTAACATGCGAGTTGCCAAGTTTGCAAAACGTAATGGCTTCAAAACTTTCTATTACATTTCGCCAAAAGTCTGGGCTTGGAATCAATCCAGGGCTATGAAAATCAAGCAATTTGTGGACAAAATGTTCGTAATTTTTCCGTTTGAGAAAGACTTTTTTAAACAGTATGATTACGAGGTTGACTATGTTGGAAATCCGCTTTTTGATGCCATAGCTGATTTTACGCCTAATCCAAATTTCAGAAAGGACGCTCGTCTTGGTCAAAAACCAATTATTGCTTTATTGCCGGGAAGCCGTAAACAGGAAGTAGATTCGATGTTATCGTTGATGTTGTCTCAAGTATATGAGTTTCCTGATTATCAGTTTGTTGTAGGAACGGTTTCTAATCTGCCGAAAGAATTATACGCACGCTGGCAGTCTATTTTTCCCGTAAAATTAGTGCTTGATGATGCTTATAATTTGCTTTCGGTGGCGGATGCAGCCTTGGTAACGTCGGGAACGGCCACGCTTGAAACGGCACTTTTCAACGTTCCACAAGTGGTTTGTTATCGTGGAGGTTGGGCTGCCTATCAGGTTTATAAACGAGTAATTCGAGTACCATTTGTATCGTTGGTAAATTTAATTGCTAGTCGTGAAGTGGTGAAGGAATTATTGCAATATGATTTGACAAAAGAAAATTTGACGGAAGAATTATCAAAAATTACCATTAATCCCACCACCAGACAATATCAATTGGATGGATACGCTGAAATAAGAATGATTTTGGGCGAAAAAGGCGCTTCCGAACGAGCGGGAGCATTGATGGTTGGCGAAGTGAAAAGGTTGAAAAAATGAAAAAATGAAAAAAAGTGAAAACAGGTGAAAAAAGTGAAAAAGGGGTTAAAACTCAATGCACTCTTTTATTTTTTCGCCCTGATCACCTTTTTTCCCTAATTCCCAATTTTATTTTTTTTACCCATTTTACCTTTTTCACCGATTCAGGCAGCTTCCAATAGATAATGCTGAATCCAGTCTTTTTTTATGCCATCAAATTGGTTGTAATAGAGGGCAACATCTCTTAAATCTTCTTCCAAATTTCCTGATAAACAATAAGGTTCACGAACAATAATTCTTTTATTGGGGTAATCAAAAACAACCATGATTATGGGTACTCGTGCTGCTAAGGCAATATAATAAAATCCTGTCCTAAGCGTCGAAACCGCTTTTCTGGTACCTTCGGGTGCTAAAGCGATGTGTAAAGTATCATTATTGCGAAAAAGTTTTACAACCGAATCAACCATACCATTGTTGCTAAATCTATCCACGGGTTTTCCGCCGAGCCACCGAAATACAAATCCAAAAGGTCTTTTAAATAATTCGGATTTTCCTAAAAAGTTCACTTTTGTTTTTAGGCTTGCCCTGGCAAATAAACCAATTGGAAAATCTTCCCATTGGGCATGCGGTGCTACAATGACAACACTTTTTTTGATATTTGATGGGATATTCCCGACAAGCCTCCAACCTATGAGTTTGAAGCAGAAAATATAGATTGAATTAAGCATTTTTTAGAAGTGTTATTAATAGTCAGGAAATAAAATTTCAATAAATATAATTATTTCCGTACTAATTAGCAATTTATTTAGCTTAAATATCAATCTGCATGAATGGGTAAGGTGAGAAGCAAAGAATAAATATGATTAAGGTCAGCCAGCCAAAAAGTTTCCTTTTGAAGTCAAGCGGGTCATCAATTTCCACTTCTGGATGATAGATTCCTAAAAATCTCCCTAATAAAAAAATGAAGGGTAAAAAACCCGAAAATCCGTGTAATGAAGCAATTTGAGGGATATAACTCAATAAAAACTGAGCGACAACTACGCTCAAACTCAAAACCCAAGCCGTAATTGGTTTCTCTGAAATCCTTGAAAAACAGATTCTTAAGAAGAAAATATAGGCCAACAACCAAGTTAAAAAATCCATTTCGTCAGTATACTGCCCGCTAATGCCAATGCTTTTTATTTCGTTGATTGAAAACAAACCATAGCCGGCAAAAAGAGCAAATCCAATAAAAATTATCGGAGAAATAAGGTTGAAATTTCGTTTTCCTATTAGGCCGTAAAGAATGTGTCCACCGTCTAATTGTCCAATCGGGAAGAGATTTAGGGCTGTAAAAAATAAAGATAAATATCCGGCCCAGATAAATGGATAATGCATGATTTCAAAATTGGGCGGCAATAATTTCGGGTCGGCTACATAATTTTTAAAGAATTTGAATAATAAATTATCCCCTAACACCAACTGTCCATTCATCGATTTAACATCTTTTAAAATTTCAATGGGATAATTTGTCCCAAATTTTACGTATTCTGGGTGGATGGTAAAAATATATTCTAAAGGCGGTAAATGGGTAAAACCATAAAATAAAACCGCTAAAGCAACCACGAAACCTGCCAATGGACCCGCAATACCAATATCAAAATATGCTTTACGAGAGCGAGTGCGGCCAATTATTCGGATGACAGCCCCCATGGTGCCAATGCTCGTGGAGAGCGCACTTAACCACATGGGAATATAATAGGGCAATGAAACTTTGATTTTATAATTTCGAGCCATGAAATAATGGCCAAATTCATGGAAAGTTAAAATACCGAGGAAAGGAATTGAAAAAAGTAAACCTTGCCAAAAATCCTCCGGGAAACGAAGTGCTTTTTCACCTTTTTCAAACAGAAAAAAATGTCCGGTAATGGCTTCAGCTCCGGCTAAGGTGGTGGTAATTAGGGTAATAATAAATAAAATCGCTTGAATTATCTCGGTTTTATGCTTCATTTCGCTTGTTGATTTACTGAAAATGCAACACGGATTAGATTGATAGACAGTGATAAAATTTTGTCCAATCAATTTAATCCGTGTACGGTAAAATTTATCCAATTAGTTATAAGCGCCCATTCCACTAAATTTTTCAACTCGTTGGTTAATTCTTTGGGCTGGGGTTAATTTTTGTAAATCTGAAATTGTTTCCAAAATTACCTTTTTTACCATTCCGATGGCAGATTCATGATTTAAATGAGCACCGCCTAATGGTTCTGAAATAATGCCATCTATCAAGCCATTGCCTTTCATATCATTGGCGGTCAATTTTAGGGCTTCGGCAGCTTGCTCTTTAAAATCCCAAGAACGCCAAAGTATTGATGAACAGGATTCAGGAGAAATTACCGAATACCAAGTATTCTCTAACATAAAAACTTTATCACCGATGGCGATTCCCAAGGCACCACCAGAGGCGCCTTCACCAATAATGATACAAATTACAGGCACTTTCAACATAAACATATCACGGATATTACGGGCAATCGCTTCTCCTTGTCCACGTTCCTCGGCTTCTAATCCGGGAAATGCCCCAGGCGTATCTATCAAAGTGACGATTGGTTTTCCAAATTTTTCCGCTATCTTCATCAAACGGAGCGCTTTTCTGTAACCCTCTGGATTTGGCATTCCGAAGTTTCTTAATTGGCGTTGTTTTGTGTTTCTGCCTTTTTGTTGACCAATCAACATGACCGTTTGGTTGCCTATTTTTCCGAAACCGCCTACCATTGCTTTATCATCGGCTACCGTTCGATCCCCGTGAATTTCAATGAATTCATCGCACATTTGCTCAATATAATCAAGGGTGTATGGACGTTCTGGGTGACGAGAAAGCTGGACTCTTTGCCAACGAGTAAGGTTTGTGAAAGTCTCTTTTTTGAGTGCTTCGATGCTGGTTTCTAATTGGGAAACCGCCAATGAAACGTCAACATTATTATCGACGGCTAATTTTTTCATCTCCGCCAATTTCGTTTCGAGGGCAGCAATTGGTTTTTCAAAATCTAACAAAGTACGCATGGGCAACAAAAAACGGAGCAAATCCGCAGGTTAGTGTGACCACAAAATTAGTCAATTATGTTTTGGGAGGAGCAATATTTTTAAAATTTTGACAATAAGAATTTATTTATTCTTTAAACCAGCGATTAAATTAATCGTTAAGGCTACCACAAAAGTGTTTAAGGCAAACGATAATAAACCATGAAACAAGGCTAATCGTCTAATTTTTCGAGCGGATATTTCAACATCTGAAACTTGGAACGTCATGCCAATTCCGAAGGAAAAATACGCAAAATCTATATAATCAGGTTGCTTTTCATTTGGAAATTCTAATCCTTCGTCATTTTTTCCGGTTCCTTTCTCGTCATCATAAAACAAATAGGCATAATGAAAACAAAAAGTAGTGTGAACTAACACCCAAGATACTAAAATTCCACCGATGATGATCGGTAAATAAACCGTTTGCTCCATGCCCGAATAATCTTTTGAAACAACCAAAATTGCCACGGTAATCATGCTGACAAATGACGAAAGAACCACGACAAAAAAGACAAATAACTTACCTCCGTCGTCCGTTCTGGCTTTTTCTTTGATGTGTTCGGTTGTGCTAGTAAAAAAAACTATCCAACTTAGCAGTATGTAAGATAAAGCAAAAACATCCCAAAAAATCATCGTGAAGACTGTTGATCCAAAATCTTGATTTTTGATGCATAAAAAAGCAATAAGGGCCACAACCCCACTGATTGCTATCCGATGCATGGGGTCTGTTTGGGTGAAAATATTTTCTGACTTACTTATTTTCATGAGCATTTAGAAAATTTGAGAGGCTATTTATGACAAGAAACTTAGCGGTAAAGTTAATATTTCAAATAAGGACTAATTGCATTTCTATGTTTTTAATTTGTGTTTTTAAATATAAAATGCTTGAAATGCTGATATTTTGAAAGTTTGCTTCATTTTTTACGGAAATTCTCACTACTTGGAGGGTATTTATTCTCCCGTTTAAGCTTTCCGCCAAAAAATACACAATTCCGACTTTTTATTCGATCCACTTTTATTTATTATAGGTATTGAAGTACAAGATAATAAAAAAGGAATTATAATGCCTGTGAATTTATTTTAGGAAAGATCCTTGGCAAAGATGGTACGATCAATACCGATTTTTCTTAAAAAATCGCTTTCTTTAAAAATACTTGCTGGTGGCCATTTTACTTTTTTGAAGCTCGATTTTCATAAAAGCATAGATTTATCGGACTTGTGGTAGTATCAGGAACCAGATCAAAGGCTGGTTAGGATTTTTGATTTAAAGTTGTGTGTATGAGCAACAGTAGTTTTATTACTTGGCGGCTATTTTTTATTCCGAAATATTCCTAGTTGTCTTCCAATCCATTCAGTAAATGGAGGAAAGTTTGTATTGCTTTTTCTAATTTTTTTTTAAAAGTATAAAAACGGCGTTTTTTGGGGAGTGAGTAATCCCAAAGAAAAAGGATCAAATATGTTAACTTTTCTTGCCCGGACGACCATCGGGTGGATGTAAATTGTGGGCTTTAGCATTTTTAGGTATTGAAAAATTTGCAAACCTAAGGTAGGTATTAGGTGCCTAATTTTTGATGAATGTGGATTAAGCTCCAAGATTAAAAAAGATGTGTTTCCGAGGCATACATGTTTTTTTAACTTTGTTTGGGTTCAAGGAAATTTTTCTAGAGATACCTAAACGCAGATGACTATTTATCAAAGTCTTTGCCCATACATTAAATAAATAGATAACTTTACAAGCCAATCATCGTAGATTGCGGTTAATCATTTCGTAAAATTTAACTTAAAATCCTACTAAATTAGGGCTTATCCACCTTTGTTATGCAATCCCCTAAATTCAAAATATATTCTTCTTCTGCAGGCTCAGGCAAGACGTATACACTTGCGAAAGAATATATTAAATTAGCCCTTAAAACCACCTCACCCTGGTATTTTAATCATATTTTGGCGGTAACTTTCACCAAAAAAGCTTCCGGAGAAATGAAGGACCGAATCATGAAATACCTCCGCCAATTTGCCAGTGATGACCCTATAGATCGGGAAGAATCAAACGGGATTTTTCAGCAAATTTTGGCCGAATTGCAGGAGGATGACGTGGTGATTAATGAGCAGGAATTACGTAAACGTGCCAATAATACCTTCAAACACATCATCCACGAATACGCCAATTTTTCGGTTTCTACGATTGATTCTTTTGTCCAGAGAATCGTAGCGGCATTTACGGAAGAATTGGGTTTCCCTTTCAATTTTGAAGTAAGTCTGGATTCTGGTGTGTTGATGGATGCTGCCGTTGAGCAGTTATTTCAGAAAGTAAATACAGAAAATTTTGGGCAAATTACGGAAGCCATTCAAAGTTTTGCGATGGAAAAAGCAATCGAAGGCAAATCGTGGAATCGCTTGCCTGAAGAATTGGCTGCCTTTGGTAAAAGTCTCGTTTCCGACCAATTTCAAAATTCGGTAGAATTGCTTTCAGAAATGCAAACCGCTGATTTTCTGATCATTGAAGAAAAATTAAAAGCATACTGCGCATATATTGAAACTAAAATAAAAACCGTTGCGGGGGAAGCTTCTGAATCCATTTATGAAGCAGATATTGACGTTGAAGATTTTTATTATTCCCAAAATGGGGTAGGTGCTTATTTTCAAAAACTGCAATATCAAGATGTTTTCTACCAGGCTAATTCCTATGTAAATAAGGCTTTGAACGACGATATGTGGTATTCAAAAACCTGTAAAAAGGATGTTTCCTTCAGAATTGATGGCCTAAAAGATGAATTACGTATGTATTTAGCGGAAATTATCAAAATTCATAAGTATGAAAAACCCAAATTTATTCTTTACAAAGAAGTCTCAAAACAACTTAAAAAACTAGCTTTGTTGAGTCAATTAAAAAAAGAAATTGCTGATATTCAAGATGATACGGGCCAAATTCATATTTCAGAATTTAACCGTAAAATCCTCGAAATTGTGATGAATGAACCAATTCCGTTTGTGTATGAGCGTTTGGGTGAAAAATTTAACCATATTCTCATTGACGAATTTCAAGATACTTCCACGCTGCAATGGCATAATTTTCTGCCCCTGATTGAAAATTCATTGGCAAATGGGCATTTTAACTTAGCGGTTGGGGATGCAAAACAATCCATTTATCGATTTAGAGGAGGTGAGATGGAATTAATCGTTCATTTGCACAAAAAGAATTTGGAGGCTTTGGTACTTGGTCACGAAGAAAATGATTTTTTGTTGGAGCGTTATGCCAGTATTCGTCCTTATTTGAAACCCGAAAATCTCACCACCAATTATCGAAGTACTAAAGAAATTATCAAATTCAACAATGATATTTTTCAATTTATCAAGGAATCGCCCGATAATGAGATCATTGCTCCGATTTTACCGAAGGTTTATGATGAATTTTTTGCGCAAATAATTCCGCCCAATTCAAAAGCTGGAGGACACGTGGAGATTGATTTTTTAACGGGCGTTGGGGAAGATGAATTGATGTTAGAGAGAATTTTGGAAATTATCGATGAAAGCCTATCAGCGGGCTATTCTTATGAAGACATCGCCATTCTTTGTCGCAAAAATTCCCACGCTAGAATTGTTGCGGGTTCTCTGAAAGATGCAAATATTCAAGTCATTTCTTCAGATTCGTTAAATTTAAACTTTTCCGAGGCCGTCAATCTTACTATGGCTTTGATGAGGGTAGTTCAAAATCCCGAAAATACTTTGGCAAAATATGAAGCAATTTATTTGTTTTATCGGGTAGTTTTGAAACAAATTCCAAACACTGACGACAATCAAATTATCAAGAAAGCCATTGAAAATAAGGATGTTAATCAGTTTTATCAATTCATTGAAAAGCAAGGCTTTTATTTAAATTCATTCCGATTGCAACAAATGGCTTTGTATGAAGTAGCGGAGAAAATTATTAACACTTTTCAGCTTTTTGAACAATATAAGGAATTAGATTTTTTATTCCGATTCTTAGATGTTGTACTCGAATTTCAGACCAAAAAAAGCACCCATCTTACCGATTTTTTACTATTTTGGGAACAGAAAAAGAATGTGCTTTCTATCTCCACTCCCGATGGGCAGAATGCCGTAACGGTAACGTCTATTCACAAGGCAAAAGGCTTGGAATATCCGGTAGTGATTATTCCTTATTGTCATTGGTCGATGGATACGAATTTGTATTCAGAAATTTGGGCTGATTTGCCGGATGAAGTTGAATTTAAGTCGAATTTAATGACTTCATTAAAAACTTCACCTGTGCGGATTACCAATAAATTAGCCGAAACAGTCATTGCGCAACAGTATCATGCGGAGAAAGAAAAGACATTTTTAGAAAGCCTTAATATGTTGTACGTTGCCCTCACTCGACCGACTGACCGATTGTATTTAATTGTTAAAAAAGACACGTTCAAATTTGAAAAAACTGTTGGAAATCAATTATACCGTTTTGCAGGATGTCCAGCGATTGAAAAAGGAGAAAGATTTATCGTAATTATAAGTCAAGGAGAAAATAAGAAAGTAAAACTTGAAACAGAAAAAGAAATTCAAGTTATTGAAATTCAGGCGATTGAAAGTTCTGAAAAAAGTAATAACATAAAATTAAGGCAGTCCGCTGAACGACTTTTTGACCTTGAAACCTTCGAAAAAAGCCGTGACTATGGCAACAAGATTCATAACACTTTTGCCAAAATTAAGTCGATTAATGATGTGGATTTAGCTTTAGCTGAATCGGTGAGAGAAGGTTTGATTATAGAAAGCGAGGCGGCAAATTTGCGATTCAATATTCTTAAAATCATTAACCTAGAAAAAATCAAACCACTTTTTTCAGTCCATCAAGATGCTGTGAAAAATGAACGTGAGATTCTGATGCCTAAAGGAAATCCACTTCGTCCAGACCGGGTAGTAAAATTCAAAGACCGCATCGTGATTTTAGATTACAAAACAGGTTCAAAATCTGATTCGCACAAAGGACAATTACGTCAGTACATGAATATTTATCGAGATATGGGACATTCAAACGTGGAAGGGATTTTAGTTTATTTGGAAGGAGCAGAGGTTGTGCAAGTTCAGTAAAACGATTGGTAAAAGCTAAAAATTACACCCTCAATTTTTATTCCAATTTGAGGTAATTTCTTATTCAATTTCGGAGCTCATAAATCCCTTATTTTTATGTAATTACCAATTTTCTGACAAAATCGTCACACAATTAGTCTTTTAGTCCATAATATTTACCTAACTTTGTATCCCGTAACAACAGGTTGCGGATTTTTCCTCCTCCTAAGTTTCTTTTCAGCCAAAGTCCCATTCGTATTATACTCAACTTGAATTATTATCTCAAGCAGATAATGGTTATTCTTTTTTTGCTTTCATACGAACTTCGACGTTGAGACTTACGATTAAAATAAATTAAAAACATCATGTCAAGTAAAGGGCAACCTAAAAACGCAAAATACATTTTTGTTACAGGAGGTGTAACATCATCTTTGGGCAAAGGAATTGTGGCTTCTTCATTAGCTAAATTGCTTCAATCCAGAGGTTTATCAGTAACCATCCAAAAGTTTGATCCTTATATAAATATCGACCCAGGCACGCTGAATCCCTACGAGCACGGTGAATGTTATGTGACAAACGATGGTGCTGAAACCGACCTCGATCTCGGACACTACGAGCGTTTTCTGGGTGTACCGACTTCGCAAGCCAACAATATTACGACGGGTAGAGTTTATAACAACGTAATTACCAGAGAACGTCGAGGAGACTATTTAGGAAAAACCGTTCAAGTTATTCCGCATATTACTGACGAAATCAAACGGAATATTTTGATTTTGGGAGAAACGGGATTGTACGATATCGTAGTTACTGAAATTGGCGGTTGCGTCGGGGATATTGAATCTTTGCCTTTTATTGAAGCTGCACGCCAATTAAAATGGGATTTAGGAGAGAAAAATACCTTATTTATTCATCTTACTTTAGTTCCATATTTGGCTTCTGCGGGAGAGTTAAAGACAAAACCTACGCAACATTCAGTGCGTGCTTTGTCACAATTGGGCGTTCAGCCCGACATTATTGTTTGCCGAACTGAACATACGATTCCGGTTGAAATGCGCCGTAAAATTGCCTTGTTCTGCAATGTTTCATCTAATGATGTAATCGAATCAATTGACGCTGAAACAATTTATGATGTGCCACTACTGATGAGAAAAGAGAAACTTGACCAACGGGCTTTATACAAATTGGATATTTACAACGACAAAGATGCAGATTTAGAAAGTTGGAAAAACTTCTTGGGTAAACTCAAAAACCCAACTGAACAAATTACGATTGGTTTAGTTGGTAAATACGTTGAACTAAAGGATTCTTATAAATCAATCGCCGAAGCTTTAATTCATGCAGGTGCTGTAAATGAAACAAAAGTAAATGTAATTTGGCTTTCTTCTGAAAATTTGGTCGAATCAGGTTATGAAAAAAAATTAAAAGAATTAGACGGAATATTAGTCGCCCCAGGTTTTGGGGAAAGAGGTATCGAAGGGAAAATCAATGCGGTTAGATATGCAAGAGAAAACAAAATACCATTTTTTGGTATTTGCCTTGGTATGCAATGCGCTGTGATTGAATATGCGAGGAATGTACTTGGTTTGGCCGATGCCCATTCATCAGAAATGAATCCAGAAACGACTAATCCAGTAATAGATTTGATGGAAGAACAAAAATTGGTAACCAATAAGGGAGGAACCATGCGTTTGGGTGCTTATGCTTGCAAAATAGAGAAAGGTTCATTGGCGCATCATATCTACAATAAACTCAACATTCAAGAGCGCCATCGTCACCGTTATGAATTTAATAATGCCTACTTAGAAAGATTTAAATCAGCAGGTTTAATTCCAACAGGTATAAACACAGAATCAGGATTAGTAGAAATTGTTGAATTGAAAGACCATCCCTATTTTATTGGGGTTCAATTTCACCCAGAATATAAATCAACGGTTATTACGCCAGCACCTTTATTTATTCACTTTGTGCGGGCAGTCCTAAAGAATGCAATTCCCTTAATGAAAGGCGTAAATAAATAAAATTGTAGTTGTTACTTTAAAAAAGACAAGGTTCAGCCTTGTCTTTTTTTTTGTGCTCAAAATTAAATAATTCTTTTTATTCAATTTCTCCTGTTAAATCAGGATAAAATGAAAAATATTATTTTTTTTATCCTATATTGCGCAATAATATTAACTCTTTGAATAAAATATTGATGCTATATTTGGAATTATTTCGAGTAGATGCAACCCAATATCGGTAATCTTGAGTTTTGTTATTTTGGTACAAGTTAAACTTTTCTAAAAATCACATGAAAAAAATTCTCACATTGACCCTGATTTTACTCGGGGGTGTAGGCAATCTCTTTGCCCAAGAACGTTCTGGTAAGGTATCAGACGGTACAACAAATGCAGGTCTTTCAGGCGTGAATGTCACCGTTCAAGGTTCTTCAACTGGGACAGTTACAGATGCAAATGGTACTTTCAAAATCTCTGCGACTGATGGCAGTAAATTAGTATTTTCTTTTATTGGATATTCAACCGTTACGCAATCGGTTGGTTCATCAAATACGATGAACGTTCAATTGTTTGCTTCAACCACTGAATTGAACGAAGTAGTTGTTTCAACGGGTAGCCGTAACGCACAAAGAACTATTATTGACTCGCCTCTTCCAATCAATATTTTTTCACCAAAGGATTTACAGTCTACTGGTCAGCTTACTTTTGATAAGGCTTTACAATATCGTGTGCCATCATTCAATACAGTAAACACGCCTGTAAACGATGCCAGCACACTTTTAGACCCATGGGAATTACGTAACCTAGGCCCCAGTCGTACCTTAATTTTGATTAATGGTAAGCGTAAAAATTTGAGTTCCTTATTGTACGTTCAGTTTTCACCAGGTCGAGGAGAAACAGGCGTTGACCTTTCGGGAATTCCAACGGAAGCAATTAAAAGAGTTGAGGTATTAAGTGATGGTGCCTCTGCTCAGTATGGTTCTGATGCAATAGCAGGTGTGATGAACGTAATTTTAAAAGACAAGTATGAATATAGTTCATTAACCGTAAGTACAGGTGTAACCAGTGCGGGTGATGGTGGAATGTACTCGGCATCTTATAATGGTGGGTCTAATTTTGGCAAAGTTGGTTTCATTAACTATACCGCCGCTTTGAGTAAACAAAATAGTGCGGTTCGTTCTGGAACCATCGATTTGGCTACTGAACAATATCAATTTGGAGGAGATCCCGCCTCTGATGCAGCGATCAAAACATATCTCACTCGTTTTCCTACGGCGAATAATATTAATGGCACTGGCATAACGACAGCTGCGAAATTTCTTGTGAATGCAGGAATACCCATCAGTGAAACGGCTCAATTATATGCAAATGCTGCTTACGTAACTAAAAAAGTGAACAGCTTTGCCAATTATCGTCCTTCTTACTGGAAACAAGACTACGGTTTGCTTCATGCAGCGGGTACCGAATACATTGGCTATGCGCCAACTTTTGATGGTGATCTGACCGATTTTAACGCCACGCTTGGTGTAAAAGATGAACACAACGGTTGGAATCAAGATGTTAGTTTTACCATCGGAGGAAATCAGCAACTTTACACCGTTGATAATACCGTAAACCACTCCTTAAAATCAAATAGTCCCATCTCATTCAAAACGGGTGGCTACGATTTTAGTCATATCGTTGGCAACATTGATTTCTCGAAAGCGGTGACTGACAGATTTAATCTAGGTTTTGGTTCAGAGATTAGAAATGAAACGTATAGAATCATTGCGGGAGATACTGCTTCTTATTCAGGTCAAGGTTCAAACTCTTTTCCCGGTATTGCAGCGGTTAATGCGACAACTAATTCAAGATTAAACATCGGAGCTTATTTAGATATGAGTTATGATTTAACGAAAAACTTATTGATTAACGGAACCATTCGTGGAGAAAATTATAGCGATTTCGGTAATGCTTTTGTCTGGAAAGTTTCGGGACGTTATAAATTAATGGATGACAAGGTAGTATTGAGAGCCTCCGCCTCAACCGGTTTTAGAGCTCCTTCCATGCATCAAATCTATAACCAATCTACGCAGGCAGCATTTGTGGGAGGAGTTATCCAGTTATCAGGATTGTTTAATAACAAAAGTAAGCAAGCATCAGTGTTGGGGATTCCTTCACTCAAAGCCGAGCAATCAAACAACTTCACGATTGGTATTGGTCTGAAACCATCGAACAATCTAAGCATTACCTTGGACTATTATAACATCGGAATTACCGATAGAATCGTGTATAGTTCTTCAATTTCTTCCAGTAGTAAAACAAGTACACTCGGAAAAATATTGACTGCCGGTGGCGTAAAAAATATTTCATTCTTTATCAATGGTATCAATACTAATACACAAGGATTGGACTATGTGGTAAGTTATAAAAATATTGGAGTTGGAACGAAAGGAAAACTATCAATAAACTTAGCCGGAAATATTTCCTTAAATAATGAAGTTTTAGGGACACCAAATGACCCAGTTGCTATTAAAGCTGATGGAGCATCCATCTTGAACACTCAAATCAAGTCACTATTGACAGAAAGCCGTCCGAAATACAAAATGATTTTTGGCATAGATTACGTAGTTGGAAAATTTCAATTGAATTTAAACAATACTTTATTTGGACCAACGTCTTTTCAGGATTTGGATAATGGAGACGCCGGAGATGGTACAGCAGCCATGGAAAATATCAAGCAAACATTTTCACCAGCCGCTGTGACAGATTTAAATGTAGGATACAATTTTACAAAATCACTACATGGTTCATTTACAGTTAGTAACTTGTTTAACGTTTTGCCATCTTGGAAATTGGTAGCGTTGAATGCGGCAGGACAAAAAATTCTAGATAATCCAACGCAAAAGAATCTCTTGGAAGGAAACTTAGAATTTAGTGGGAGATACAGGATCTTAGGCTACAATGGTTCTCAATTTAGTCAATTAGGAACCATTTTCAATGCAAGTTTTAGTTTTAAATTTTAATCGAAATTTTAATATAATATTCGCAATACGCAGGCTGGATTCAAAACCCAGCCTGCGTTTTTTTATACCCAAAATACAAATCAATTCAACCTTTAATCACAATTAAGGTTAATCCATTACCAAATACGGATAAGTCTTAGTAATTTTGAACTCAAATTAAGACTAATCGCATATTAATTTAAAAGCGAGTTCTTTAACTCAAAAATGTACAAGAAATAATGATGGATAAGAATCAAATCACGGGTTTAGTATTGATAATGGCCATGTTGCTGGGTTATCAATTTTTCTTTGCCCCAAAGATTGAACCAGAAAAAACCCAACAGAAAGCAAAAACTACTCAATCTTCAATCACTCCACAAAAAGTTGCTATCATAGATTCAAATGCCGCAAAAACTGCCGCAGGAGATTTTGCAACGGCTGCCGTTGGAATTAGCAAAGATGTTGTTTTAGAAAACAAAGACATTAAGGTAACTTTTACTTCTCAAGGAGGACGAGTAAAGCAGGTTTTATTGAAAAATTACGAAACATACAACGCTTTCGCAGAAAATAAAAAAGAGCCTTTAGTAATTTTTGACCAAGATTTTGATAAAATTTCACTTGAATTGCCAACCACCAAAGGAAATATTGATTTGAATAAATTATATTTCAATACGAGTTCAGTGGGTGGAATGGTTGCCGAAGGAAAAACGGATAAAGTGGTTTTTAATCTACAGTTGGCCAATGGACAAACCGTTGAACAAACTTATACTTTGACTGGCTCGGGTTTTTTGGTTGATAATGATTTGAAGTTGAAGGGTTTGGACGGAATTTTGAAAAATGAACCGGTCAAAATGAATTGGATTGAAAATGTTCGACCAACGGAGAAAGATTTAACTGAAAACCGAAAAGCAACCGTTAATTATTTAATCAATGACGGAGAAAATTTCGACCAATTATCGGAGTCACCAACGGGTTCAAACGACGCAAAATTAGAACAACCGCTGAAATGGATAGCTTTTAAAAAGAAATACTTTTTATCAAGTTTCATAACCAAAAATGACCCAATCCAAAAAGCCGAGGTCACCGGAACCGCCCACGAACAAGATTCTGTGAATATCAAAACCCTCCGTGCGAATATGGATTTGAATTTGGCGGGAATTAAAGCGGGAAAAGGTAATTTTCAATGGTATTTTGGACCAAACGATTACAACATCATCAAAGATGTGGCACCGGGTTTTGGCAAAAATGTAAAATTGAGTTATGACATATTTTTGCCTATTACTCGCTATATCTTTGTGCCTCTGTTTAACGTCCTAGAAAACATTTTCTCTAACTACGGCTTATTAATTATTGCCTTGGTCTTGATTATCAAATTTGCTTTGCTGCCATTGACCTATAAGTCTTATGTGAGCATGGCAAAAATGAGGATTTTACAACCTGAATTAAACGCCATCAAAGAAAAAATTGGCGAGGATCCAGCCAAGCAACAGCAAGCGCAAATGAAATTATACGGCGAAGTTGGCGTAAGTCCCCTGAGTGGTTGCGTGCCAGTATTGGCAACCATGCCCGTGTTGATGGCAGTTTTTATGTTGTTTCCAAACTTGATCAACCTTCGTCAGCAATCGTTTTTGTGGGCAAATGATCTTTCAACCTTCGACTCCATTGCGACTTTGCCGTTCAGTATTCCATTATACGGAAACCACGTAAGTTTGTTTACCTTGTTGATGACCGTTTCAAGTATTGCGTATGGGTATTATAACAACCAAAATACGCCCGACCAAACTGGTCAGCCAATTGACATGAAGAAAATGGCTTACATTACGCCGGTAATTTTTATGTTTGTGATGAACTCCTTGCCAGCAGGGATGAGTTTCTATTACTTTATTTCCAACATTGTAACGATCGGGCAACAAATCGGTATTCGTAAGTTTGTGGATGAAGATAAAATTAAAGATATTTTAGACGAGAACCGAAAGAAAATTGCTGCGGGTGGTGGGGCTAAAAAATCACGTTTTTCCGAATATATATCTAAACAAATGAAAGCGGTGGAAGAGGCGCAAAAGGCACAAGCCCCAGTTGATCATAAGAAAAAGAAGAAATAGCATTAAGGAGCTATTGGCAATTAACGGTCAGCTATTGGCTTAAATAAAATAGAGAATTGGCAATAAGAAATGTCGATTATTTCATCTCAGTTTAAAACAGGCAATAGAATTTAAAATCTGTTGCCTGTTTTTTGTTTCTTTGTATATTCCATACTTTTAAGAATTAACTAAAATTAATTAACATGAAACAAGGAAAAGCCAGATTTGACAATCAATTGAGTAAAGTAAATACCCTTCTAACGGAATCTACAAACCACGAAAATCCAGCCCTTTGGCTGTTTTTACACGATTTTAGAACACCAATGTTTATGTTGGAAAGTCTTTCGAAAATTTACGCCCAATTTCATAATAAATCTTTTTTCACGGAAATAAATGTGCGATTTAAAGAGGTTGAGGATGTTTTAGGTGCCATTGATTATTACGCTGCTTTTCTAAGAGAGTTTCATGCCGATGAAAAAATACCTAATGCTGTTAAAATTTATTTAGAAACCAAAACAAGGGAAAAGGTGGCAAGTTTTAATGAAATTTTAATGAAAAAAGGTTGGAATAACGGCAAAACTATCAAAACAATTAATGAAGGATTATCGATTGCGAAATGGCAAAATCAAGAAGATGAAGTTGCGAATATTGAAAAATTTTATTACAAACAAGTCAAAAAAAATAATGAATTCGTTAATAAAACTACGTTTAAATTTAAAAATGTAGAAACTGAAGTGCATGAATTAAGGCGAAAACTGCGTTGGTTGAGTATTTATCCACAAGCACTTCAGGGTCTTATAAAATTGCATGAAAGTAGGGTAAATACGGATCATCTAACAAAATATTTAACAGATGAAGTGGTCTTATCACCTTTCATTAATTTGCCTGAATCTAAAGATGTAAAGCATCATTTATATTTAGAAAAAAAACACTTCCTAGCTTTGAGTTGGATTATTTCTGAATTAGGAAAATTAAAAGATAAGGGTTTGAAAATTACAGCCTTAAAGGATGCTTTTCAAGAAATTGCTTTTTTGAAAGATGAAGCTGCCATGAACGAAGCCTATCTTGTCTTGGGAGAAGAGTACCCGAGTATGGAAACCTTACTAAATCAAGCAGGAAAGGTTGCTGAAGATTTTTTTCATGATAAAATAATCGATAAATTAATTTGGGGAGTTGATTGAGTGGGTGAACGGTCGGCCGTCAAAGATTGAGCTATTTAGCGATTGAGCTGATTTCTCCGCCTAATAATTTCACTTCGTTGCTTACCAATATTTGAATATATGAATAATCATCATCAGCCATTAAAAATTTGGGCCGGACTAGTCACCCTTTATTTAATTTGGGGTTCTACTTATTTGGGAATACGTTTTGTCGTTGAAAGAGTCCCACCTTTTATGGTTTCGGGTCTTCGAAATTTAATTGCAGGTTCAATTCTTTTCGTCTTCGCAATTCTTTCTAAAAATTATCAAAAGCCAAGCCGGAAGATGTGGAGAACCACCGCTTTGTCAGGTTTTTTTATGCTTACCATTGGCAATGGACTTACGAGTACGGCGGCAAAATGGGTTCCATCAAGTTATTCAGCCTTATTTTCTGCTTCGGGGCCAGTCATGTTGATTCTCTTACTTTGGTTATGGAATAATGAAAAACCCAAACGAAAGGTAATGCTAGGAGCCATTCTAGGCATATTGGGTGTGGGCATTTTGATGAGCCTAAAAACTTTGGCGCTGAAAGGGTCAGAGCATTACTATTTATTAGGAATTTTCTTGCTTTTTATGGCGGTTTTGGGTTGGAATATTGGGGTAGTAACCGTTAAAAACGCTAATATAAACAACTATCATGCCTCACAAATTGCGGGTACACAGATGATTATCGGTGGGAGTTTGTCGTTGATTGTGAGTACCTGCCTTGGTGAATTTGACACTTTTCACCCCCAAAATTTAAGCCCAAAAGCAATCGCTGCTTTTGCTTATTTATTAATTTTTGGTTCAATCATTGCATTTTTAGTTTTCGCTTGGTTATCAAAAGTTGCTCCACCAACGCTTGTGGCTACCTATACTTATATAAATCCATTAGTCGCCATGATTTTAGGCGCCACTTTTGCCAATGAGCACTTACATCCACTGATGCTTTTAGCGAGTGTAATTATTATCACAGCAGTCGTGCTAATAACGGCTGCCAATCGAAAAGGTTCTTTCAAAGAAAGTTAAAAATATTTGCTCAAGTTGGCAAATTTAATCTAAAGTCAAAATTTATTATGAAGCCAAATTTGTTTTCTCCTTTAAAATTAAGAGATATTATTCTCAAAAATCGAATTGTTGTTTCGCCTATGTGTCAATATTCCGCATCGGATGGTTTTCCGAATGATTGGCATTTCGTCCACCTGGGAAGTCGTGCCGTGGGAGGGGCGGCTTTAATTTTTACGGAAGCCGCTGCAATTTCACCGGAGGGACGAATTTCTCCCGCCGATTTGGGCATTTGGAAAGATGAACACATTGCTCCGTTAAAAAGAATTACTGATTTTATTCATCAAAATGGTGCCGTGGCTGGAATTCAGTTATCTCATGCGGGTTATAAGGCAAGTTCACAAGAGCCTTGGAATGGCAGAAGTTATATTACAACAGAGCATGGAGGTTGGGAAGTTGTCTCGCCGAGTGAAGTATTATTGGAGGATGCAAAGTCGACCTCAACCACAATTACAACGGCAGGGATTGAAAAAGTGTTGGAAGACTTTAAAAATGCTACTAAACGAGCTTTAGATGCAGGTTTTAAAGTCATCGAAATACATGCAGCACATGGCTATTTGATTCATGAATTTATGTCACCTTTAATCAATAAGCGCAGCGATGAATACGGAGGAAGTTTTGAAAATCGGATAAAATTGTTGTTACAAATCACAGAAGATTTACGCTCAATTATTCCAGAAAATTTACCACTTTTTGTAAGAATTTCCGCCACAGACTGGCTCGAAAATGGCTGGACAATTGAAGATTCTATTAAATTGTCCATAATTTTAAAATCAAAAGGCGTTGACGTAATTGATTGTTCTACGGGAGGATTGACTCCACCAGAGAAAATTCCGGTTGGAATTGGTTATCAGGTTCCCTTTGCCCAAAGTATTCGTGATAAAACGGGAATTACCACTGGGGCAGTCGGGTTGATTGTGTCGCCATCACAAGCGGAAGAAATTATTACTGCTGGAAAAGCAGATTTGGTGTTTTTAGCCAGAGAAATGCTCCGAGACCCTTATTTTCCCATGCGAGCCGCTTATGAATTGGGCTATGATACCCAATGGGCAAAACAATATGAGCGAGCCAAACGAGTGAAGAAATAGCATCTAGCAGACATGAAAAAGACCTTTTGAATGATATACTATTCAAAAGGTCTTTTTCTATAAAAATAGACTGTCTATGCTTCAAAGCGAATTTT